>Ga0116151_10000805_pt1 | contig 28946 bp, 20 predicted proteins | sample AD_UKC117_MetaG_FD_89893 | JGI IMG/M metagenome (GOLD analysis project Ga0116151, IMG submission 89893) | Active sludge microbial communities of municipal wastewater-treating anaerobic digesters from Hong Kong - AD_UKC117_MetaG | ecosystem: Engineered > Bioreactor > Anaerobic > Digestate... | reverse complement strand
GGCCATCCACCTGCTGCACAGCAATTTGTGGGCCACAGATGTCACCTTCACCAGCAACAGCGCCCAGAATACCGCCGGCGGCGGGGGCGGCGGCGCGATTTACATGGATGGCACAAAGGCGCTTAGCGGCCAGGTACGCCTCCAGGCTTGCACATTTCGCCAGAACAGCACCAACCAGTTGGGTGGTGCGATTTTCAGCTTCCCTGAGGGAACGGGGGCAACGGCTATCGACCAGAGTACGTTCGACGGCAACGTCTCCACCAACCGTGGGCAGGGCGGCGCGATTTACCACCAGAGCGCTCTAGGAACCGGCCCCTTGACCATCACGCGCAGCCTGTTTGTCGCTAACCGGGCGGCGGCCGAACCGTTGGATGCGGCCAGCCAGGGCGGCGCCTTGTGGCTGTTGGATGCGCCGGTGACGATTGTCAACAGCACGTTTACCGGCAATCAGGCGGTTCACGCCCACAGCAACGACCTGGCCGCCGACGACTGGCGGCGCGGTTTCGGCGGCGCGATTCGGACCAGCAGCCAGACGACCATCGTCAACAGCACCATAGCCGGCAACATGGCGGGGTTTGTCGGTGGGGCGCTGGCCGGACCGGCGACCGCTACCAACAGTATCATCGCCAATAACACGAGCGGCAACCCGTGGAGCATCCAGCAAAACTGCACGGTGGAACTGAGCAACGGCGGCGGCAGCATCCAGTATCCTCAGAAAACGACCGGTAACTGGAACGATTACGAATGTTTTGGCGGGCAAACGGCCGTCAATCCCCAACTTGGCGCTCTGTCCGCCAACGGCGGGCCGACGCTGACCATCCCGCTGCCGGCGGGCAGCCCGGCCATTGGCGGCGGTCTGAACGCCGCCTGCCCCGCCACCGACCAGCGCGGCTTCTTCCGGACCGATGGGCAGTGCGATGTGGGAGCGTATGAAGCGGGCGCGGTGGTCTTTGTGCCGTCGCAGTGGGTTTACCTGCCGCTGACCACGCGTTGAGCCGCGACTTGTCAGGGGCAAGCATTTGCCGCTAGCAGGCGGTCGAAGGTCTGTTCCCTCAAAATGTGAAAAGGATACCGACCTGGGTAGGATAAACGGCCGTTTATGTTATAAATCCGCGCAGAGTATTATGACCCGATTCGCCATCCAGGCGATGAAGGCAACAGGGGAGCAGAAACCATAAAACACGCCACCACCTTCATCTATATCCTGATCCTGGGGCCGGCGGGCTGCCGTCCAGACCCCCATGCCATCTCCCAACCCACCACCGGCTGCGCCAATCGCTGCGCCGCCGACACCCACCCCCACCATCGCCCTAGAAACACCTGACCAGAACGAACCGGGGTCGCCCCCGGCAGGCCAGGAGGTGCTGGCCTTTTGCTCCAATCGTGACGGCAACCCGGAAATCTACGTTATCAACGTGGATGGTTCCGGGCTGCGCCGCCTGGTTGCCAGTACCCTTCAACCAGCAACAATCGTCCTCCCGGTTCTAGCAGTGCAGTCCACCGCCGCAGCACACTGGCGGGATCGGGCAGCGCCCAAAGCAGGTGGCGGCACACAATCCCGTCAAACCGCTGGTCGCCAAACTGGGGATGCGCCGCATCCATCACCTCAAAGGTAATCTCCACGCCGGCACGGCCGCTTTCCTGGCAGCCTGGGCGATCATGGCCGGCGATAAATCAATGCCGGTTACCCGGTGTCCCATTTCGGCCAGCACAAGGCTCAACGAGCCTGTGCCGAAGCCAACGTCCAACACCTGGCCCTGCGCTTCTGGCAGCCAGGACCGAAGCAATTCGGTCTACGCTTCTCGCACTTCCGGATCGCGCAGGCCGCGATCTGGCTCGTTATCAAATGTGGCGGCCTGGTTGTCCCAATAGCGGCACACCGCGGACAACAACCGTGTCTGGTCGTTATCGCGTTTGGAACGGCCGTTGTCCTGCGTGATCATCCGCCGTAACTCCGGCAGCGGCTCAGGCTTACCCGGCAAAAGTATCCCTCAGAAAGGCCAGGGTGCGATCCCACGCCAGATTTGCTGCCTCCTCGTTGTAGGCCTGCCGCCGGTCCGGTTCAAAGAACCAGTGTCCCGTGCCCGGATAGCGGTAGAAAGTGACGGGGCGACCGGCTGCTTTCAGGGCGTTTTCTACCCAGGCGACGTCAGACGCCGGCTCGTACTCGTCTTCCTCGGCAAAGTGGCCCAGGTAGACGGCGCGTGATTTGCTGAAATCGCCGCCTCCGGTCCCGTAAAAGATAACGACGTGACGAATGTGCTCCGGGTCGGCAGCCGAGAGGTCCAGCGCATAGGAAGCGCCCAAAGAAAAGCCGATGACGGCCAGGCCGTGGCCGGTTTGTTCCGCCCGTTCGCCGAGAAATTGAACCGCTTCGGCGATCTCGGCCTCGGCCTGAAGGTGATTTGCGCCGAGCGCACGGGCCAGAGCTTCGGCGCCGGGAATGGTGTCGGCGACCTGGCCGTGATAGAGGTCGGGGGCAAAAGCCAGGAAACCGGATTCGGCCAGCCGCGTGCAGAATGCTTTGATGGTATCGTTTAGCCCCCACCAGGCATGCAGGACCAGTACGCCGGGTCCGTTTCCGGCCGGTGGTTGGGCAAGAAAACCTTGAGGTTGAGAATGGGTTATTTGAACTCCTTTTTTAATTTGAATTACCGTTCTTGTGTTTGCAATGAGATGAGGGGTGGAAGGCGAAAGACGGCCGTTGTTGCCCGTTGTCTTCCAGGGCGATCAGGAAAATTTGGGTGCGGCTGACCAGGTTCTCTGTTGGTTCAGCACCGCTTGTTGCCGGCGGCGTTTTATCTGCAACGGCCGTTACCGTCTCGGAAACAGCACTCCCCCCACATGCGCTAAGACCCAGCACCAGAATAAGCAAACATGCAACACTCAACCCCTTAAAAATTCGTTTCATCTTTCTATCTATCACCCTCTCACCTTGCCACCTTGCCATCCTGTCACCCTATGCCGTAATTTCAGCTTTTTTCGCGCGACTTTTCCCCATATTTCAAACCGCGCAGCGCCAGCAGCATCATAACGGTGATCCCAATCGACAAAATGAACTGATTCAAGGCCACACTAATGCCCACTGCTCCCACCAGCAGCAAAGAAGCGGCCGTCGTCAGCCCTTCAACCTCCTTTCCCTGGCGTTGGCGGATGATGGTTCCTGCGCCCAAAAAGGTAATGCCCGTGATGACCGCTTCAATGATGCGAATAGGGTCGGCGCTAATCAGATTGTTGTTTGCGTCAAATTGCATCACCAGGATGCGTCCCAACCCGGTTAGCAGCGCCGCCGAACCGGCCACCAGCATATGAGTGCGCAGTCCAGCCGGTTTATCTGCCGATTCCCGCTCGAAGCCAATTGCCCCGCCTAGCAGCATGGCAACAAAAACCTCGCCAATAATTTCAAATTGGAGCAGCATAGAGAATTATTCCTTACCTAAAATCCAATAAGGTTACACCTTGGGCCAATCTTGGAGATGAGACCAATCTTCCCAAGGTAAAAACATGAGAACCCCAAGAAAGAAAGGAGACTGGAGACTAGACAAATCTAGTCTCCAGTCTCCTCATCCGAAAGACTCCATTTTTAGATTGGGCCAATCTTCAAGATTGGTCTAATCTCCCCAGGTTCACGACAGCGAGACTTCAGCGTTACATCATGCTCAGCGAAGCGCAGCATCCCCGTGACTTGGCGTAAAGTTCAGGTCTTGGTTAACAAAACGCCCTGGGGATTCCCCGCCTTCGGCTCAGAATGACAAAGGCTCGTTGTCGTACTAAGATTCGTCAGTTAAAAGGTACGTTCACTATCAAAGTAGTTGGTCAACTCCCGTTCGGCGCGTTCCTTTTTCCAGCCGTACCGTTCTTGCAGCCGACCAACCAATTTGTCGTATTCACCATTGACAACATCCATGTCATCATCGGTGAGTTTGCCCCATTGTTTCTGAATTTCACCTCGGAATTGTTTCCAGTTGCCTTTTAGAATATCACTGTTCATTTGTTTACCTCCGGTATTATTTGATTCTTTACGCACCTTAGGGTTTGCTCGCATTTAACTTTGGAGCTTCCCGATTGGTTCAACCTCCAAGATTGCACCCATCTACGCTATGAAATTTTTAGATAGTTACTTAGCATCTCTGAAATCTGATAGGTGGATAAAGAATCGGTTAAGTAAGTTATGGTTAGTCTACAAGGGGGCGTAGGATTTCTCCATGTGCCGGTACACAGCTTATAGGTACAAATGAGGTATATCCCGTGCTGTGGCTTTGTGGGATTGGGCATGGGTACATGATGCGTGATGCGTGGCTAGTGGTGTATCACGTTCACGCATCACGCTTTATGTTGTTTATCTCAACTTTTTTCACCCAACGGCCGTTCTCATTCTTCTCATACGTCTGTTTTACAGCCGACCAGGCCACCTTATGGGCTGTTTCTTCGCGGCTGGCGTCATCTCGTCGGTCGGCAGCGTTGGCGTATTCGTCCCAGGCATTGTTGTAGGCGGATTGGTAGATTTCCTGCGCTTGTTTGGGCAAATTATCCTGGACTGAATCGGGTAAATCGGAAAGGTTTTTGTATGGCATTTTAATCAATCTCCTTGCTCTAAAAATTTAGTAGAGCCTATTTAGGCTGTTTACGCCTCATGGACAATTTCTCTTGATTCGGCGACCAGCCCATTCAGGCGTTGGCTAAGATTTTGCAGTTCAGGTGTGGGCGGATTGGTGTTGCGTAACGTTTGCCCCAACTGCTGGCAGCGGGTTTCCAGTTCATCTAACTGCACGACCGTTTTCCGCTGCTCGATATACGCCTGATAAGCCTGCGCGATGAACGCTTCCAAGGCTGCCGCCAGGGGCGGGGCAACGATGAGTCCCCATAGGCCAAAGGCTTCAAACAAGGGCATAATCACCAGGATGGTGATCAAAGAGCTGCGTCGTTTGCGCGGCCACAGGCGCGATTCCACCACCACTTCTAATCCAATAAAAACGAGCAGGGTATAGACGGCCGTTACCACCTCCATATCCCATCCCTGGCTGGAAAGTATCAGCACAAAACCGGCCGTTATCAGCCCGCCAAACAGCGGCACAAACGCGGCCACTGCCCCCACACAGGCCAACAGCAGCGGGAACGCAAAACCAATCAGCTTTGCCCCCACTGCCAGGAAGAGAAACGCCAACAAACTTTGCACCAACTGACTGCGCAAATACGCGCCAACGGCCGTTTCCACCCGCCGCCAGCTATCCCGCGCATACGCCCGCCGCTTGGCCGGCAGCAGCGAGAGCCACACCCGCTCAAAGCGATGCTGGTCCACACTCCAGTAAATACTCAACGCCAGGGCCAAAATCAGGCCGCCCAGCGTGCCCAAAACACCGCGCGTCAGCCCCAGTACCACAGGGGCCACTTCCTCCAAGTCTGTTCCCTGGGCTTCAGCATACGTAAAAGGTTGTGGCAAAAAGGAAACGGCCGTTTGCTGCCACCCATCACCAGCCTGCCACTGCCGATGCAAATATTCATACGCCACCACTACTTGGTTAGCGGCCACGTTAAATTCTTGCAGCAGCAGATTGCCGGCCAGCAGCAGCACCAGCAAAAAGCTGCTAAGCCCCACCCCATACAGCAAAAGCTGGGCCAGGCCTTGGGGCACGCCGCGCCTGCCCAACGCTGCCGCCAACGGCCGTATCGCCGCCGCCACAAACAACGACAACACAAACAACAGCAGCACCAGCTTAAACTGCCACAAAACCAGCAAAACTGTTATCGTAGCCAGGATAACGGCCGTGTACTTTGCCACCTTCATCGCGCCTCATCCTCCTGTGCGGCCAGATAACTTTCCAAATCCAGGGCAATCGCCTCCAGCTCATCTTCCAATTCATCGGTAACGGCCGACGGCACACCCTCTTTTTGCCGCACCTGGCGGCGCACGTCCTGCACCAGTTGATTCGTCTCATAGCGCAAAACACTCCAATGATCTCGCCCCGGTTCCGCCAGATTGAGCGTTTCACGCGTTAGCACATATCGATCCAGCAGCAGTTGAATTACGGCCGCCAGAGGCAGCGCGATAAGCGCCCCCAAAACACCAAACAAAGAGCCAAACGCCAACAAAGCCAGCAGTGTAACCAGCGGCCGTACGCCAATGGTCCGGTTCATCACACGCGGCACGAGCAGGCTGTTTTCCAATTGTTGGATAACAACTGTAGCCACAATTACCCATAGCGCCGTCACCGGAGAAATAGATAGGGCCACAATGATGGCCGGCACCGCCCCCAAAAATGGACCCACCGTCGGCACAGCTTCCAACAACCCCGCCAGAACAGCCAGCAGCAGGGCATTGGGCAGCCCCATCAGCAAATAAGCGGCAAAAGCCAGCACCCCAATGATCAGACAGAGCAGCGCCTGGCCCAGCAAATAACCGCTTACCTTCGCCTCTATTTCTTGCACTACCTTGCGCACCTCATCCCGCTTCGCTAAGGGCACCAACAAAAAAGCGGCCTGCTTCACATGCCCTCCTTCTAAAATCCAATAAAAGGTGAGGATGCCCACCGCCACCGCTTGAAACAAACCCAAAATGAGGCGGCCGCCCCCGCCTTCGTTGGCGGGTAGGGCTGTGCCTGTCTCAGCCGCCAGGGGAATTTCGGCGCTTAGGCCGTTGAGGGTGGGCAAGCCTGCGGGCAGCACCAGCAGCAAACGGCTGACGATGATATTGGGGAAACGCTCCAAACTCTGGCGCATGGCGTGGTAACCTTTGGCCAGGTTTTGGCCGATGGCGGCGCTTTGCTGCGCCAATACCGGCAGGCTGTACCAGATGAGCAGCGCCAGCAGCAGCCCAATCAGGCCAAAGATAAGCAAGATGCCCACTGGTTTGGGGATACCTCGCCTTTCTAACCAGAGAACGGCGGGGCTTACGGCCGTGCTGAGAATGAGCGCCGTCACCAGCAGCAGCAGCACATCTTGGAAGCGCCACAACAGCCAGAAGCAGCCGAGAACGGCCGTTACCATCAGTGTCCATCCCACTAACTGCCACGACGGTATCTCAGGAAGGTCGATTGCTTTCATGCGCCTATTCCCGCGCCCTCTGGCGACCCAGCCGGAACCAGCCCGTTAAAAAGAGGATGACAGCATAGACAAACAGTGCCAGCAGCAGGACAGGCTGCGGCGTCTGGCCGCGTAACATCACATTTTGCAGCAGCACCGTACCATAGGTAGCCGGAAGCAGCCAGGAAACAAGATGCACCGGCGCCGCCAGCCGGTAAAGCGGCAGGAAAAAGCCGCTAAAAAAGATAGCGGCCAACAGCGTCAACATGCCATATTGAATGGCCTGGTTGTCGCTGCGCGCCGCCAGGGAGATATGAAAGCCTATCCCCAAAGAAGCCAACAGCAGCGCCAGAATAACCAGGGCATAGTTCGTCCAGAGGCCCAACTGTGGCACGTTAAGCCCCCACATAATCAGCCCGGTGAGGGCGGCGGCGATGAGGCTGCACAACAGCAAAAAGCTGGCATATTTGCCCAGCAGCATCTCGAAGGCGGTGACCGGGGCGGCGCGGAATAGCTCCATGGCGCCGCCTAATTTCTCGCGGATGATGCTCAGTCCGGCCAGGGTAACGGCCAGATGTTGCAGCAGTAGGGCGATGACGGCCGGAATATAAAAGTGCATTGGCTCCAGATGTACTTGCGTTACACTCAGGGTTTCGCTGCGGAAGGGGGCTACCATAACGGCCGTATCCATCCCCTCAAACTGCGCTAATAAATCATCCACCTCTGTCAGCGAGTCTTCGATTTCTGCGGCTTTGGCTTCACCGGCGCTCAAGGGTGTCGGTGTGTCGGTGCTGTCTGCCAGCGCGGCAGTTTGGCTTTGCAGTTGCGCCATCTGCGCCGATAAAGCGCCCATGAGAGTGTCTGAGGTGCCGGACGTGTCTTCCAGCCCGGTCATCAGGACCACACCGGAACCGAGCGCGAGGGTGAGCAGGTCCACCTCGGATTGGAGCGTTTCGGCTGAATTTTGCACCTGAGCCTGGTCGCCTGCCGCCAGGGCGTCATGCACAGCGTTGGCGCTGGCTTTGGCCTTCTCCACGTTTTGCTGCCAGGTGACAGCTTCTTTTTGGCTCTGGGAGACGGCTTCCACCAATACTTCTCGATTGATCTCTTCTGCATAGCGCTGGCCCAGCACCTGAATGTAACTTTCTTCCAGCGGATCAATTTCGTAGTGGTAAAGCACAACGGTAGACTGCTCGCCGTTCTCCCAATCTTTAACGGGATCGAGGGGCGTGACGACGACTAAATCTACCTCTTGCGCTCGTAAACGGGCGTCTGCTTCTGCGGCGTCGTGGGTTATACCCTTGTAGGTAATGCGGTCGCTCAGGGAGTCGGCATATGCTTCTACATAGGGTTCGATCCGGCTGCCTTCCGGCACGACAAACAGGGTTTTCAGGCTGCGCGGCGCGCTGCGGTAGCCAATGCCAAAGAGCAGCAAAATGAAAAAGGGGCCTAAAATAAGGGAAAAGACCAGCCGGGGCTGCTGCAAAATAATGCGGGCTTCTTTGCCGATGAAAGCAAACACGCGGATGATGGCTTGCCAGAGAGTGTGCCAGAGTGATTTAAACATGAGCGACCTCTTCTACCAAGGTATCGTCTTCAGGGGTAACGGCCGTTTCCTGTTCAATCAACTGTACAAACACATCATCAAATAGCGGCACATATTCACTGGTAGAGTCTATTTCTATGCCTTGATCCTGGCACCATTGCACCAGCAGCGGCAGGGTGACGCTGGCATTATTTACCACCATTTCTACGCCTCTGTTAAGCAGGCGCGAAGCTTGCCCTGTCAGGACAAAGGGCTGGTTACGCAGTTTATTAAATTGTTCTTCGGTTAAAAATTCGCGGGTGTACAGGTGGATAATGTCGCCGCCCAACGCCCGGCGGCGCAAATTATCGGGCGTTTCTACCATGAGCAAACGGCCGTTCGCCATCACCCCCACATAGTCACAATAAGCCGCCTCGCCCACATACTGCGTGGTCACAAATAAGGTACGGCCGTCAGCCTTTAACAATTGGAAATAGTCCCAAAATTTACGGCGCAGCACAGGGTCAATGCCGGCGGTTGGCTCGTCAAAAAAAACAAGCTGCGGATCATGAATAATCGAGGCTGCTAGGCTGAGGCGGCGCTGCATGCCGCCGGAGAGGTTGTGTACCTTTTTCTTTTCCTGACCGCTTAATTCCACCAGCTCCAGCAGCGTTTTCAGGCGATCTTTGCGCCGCAGCGGTGTGCCATACAGCGAGGCCGCAAAGTTAAGGTTCTCCCACACACTCAGCTCAGAATAAAGAACGAATTGTTGAGGCATATAACCGATCTGTGCCCGCTCGTGGCGGCCAAAATGTTGCGGCGATCTACCCAGTACGCTCGCTGTTCCCGTGTCGGGGGTATAAATGCCGAGCAGCAGGCGCACACTGGTTGTTTTGCCACAGCCGCTAGGGCCAATAAAGCCAAAAATCGAACCTGCCGGAATGTCCAGGTCTAGATTGTGAACGGCCGTTACGCCCCCAAATGCTTTACTTAAATCACGGGTTTGGATGATAGACCCGCTGCCTACCTCGCCTTCCATGAAACTCTCCTCGTGTTTGGTTTATGCAATGCAAAAAACGCTTTCGCACAGCCAGGCTGTGCGAAGGCGTTTGATAGGATGCGGCTAATAGGTTTAAGCAGCGCGGCGGATAAAACTGATGATAAAGAGCAATACCACGGCGCCTACAATGGCTACCAATAAAGTCCACAAATTGAAACCGGTATCACCCGTTAGCCCCACAAGGTTAAACAAGAACCCCCCCAATACCGCGCCGACAATGCCGACGATGATATTAGCCAGAGCGCCCATTTGTCCATCGCGCCCCATAATCATGCTGGCGATCCAGCCAGCCACGCCACCTAAAATGATCCACAAGATAAGATTTACTAACATAGTTGCCTCCTACAGCATTTTGCTAAACTGTAATTGTTTGGACTCTTTGGGTTTGCTCGTAATTAACTTTTTGAGGTATCAGATTGGCCCTCTCTCCAAGATTGGACCAATCCACCCAAGTTAAAAACGGGCAAACCCTTTGGTGTTTGTTCTTTGTACTCGTATGAAAAACCGCTAAATTTGTTCATGAACGGCTGCTTACACTGCCATCGTACGCTGCGAGCGCCATGATTTCTATATGTCGGGGTATAGGGCCAAGATACAAGTTACCTATATCCTGAGAATTTGGGTTCTTTGGGCTTGCCTGGGGTAAGGGTGGAATGACACGTGAAACGCAGGAGAGCACGGAGGACGCAGAGATTTTCTCTAGTACAGCCTCCGCGCTCTCTGCGTTCTCCGCGGTTAAGTAAGTTTTGTCAGTCTATCAGTTGTTGGACTTCTACTTTATTACCTGTTACCTGCCTTTTTGCCGCCTCTGCCGCAACCAAGTTAAAATAGAAATTCAGCAAGGGCATCAGGCCTCTTGGGATTTCATGGGGTAATAAGAGATACCCCAACTTTCGCCGGCCACTATAGATGAAAATAGAGTGCGGATTTCCAGTTGGCACGAGCCAGTAAGATGCTGGCGCTCCTATTCATGCAAGAGGATGCCATGACAAGAGATGAAGTTTCTCCCACGAAAGAACACCAGATGCTTGCCTTGCTGCAACAAATATCCTTGGCGGTGGCTGAGGCCGACACAATCAACACGGCTTATCGAGAGGTGCTGGCCCATATTTGCCGTTTTATGGATTGGCCGCTGGGTCATATTTATGTGTGGTCTGGGGCCGTCCAGGCGCTGGTTTCCAGCCGAGTCTGGTATACAGTGGATGCAGCTCTGAACGTGCCGTTTCGTGCGTTAAGCGAGGCGACCCAATTTAAACGGGATGAGGGCACGATGGGGCAGGTTTGGGAGAAGGGGAAAGCGATTTATATTTTAGATGTGCAAAATGATCCCCATTTTGTACGGCAGATGACAGTGGCGGAAGGTGGTATCCGCGCTTATTTTGCTTTTCCGGTAATCGTGGATGATGAGATAACGGCCGTTCTCGAATTCTTTTCCCCCCAATCCACAGCCCCCGATCAAGACATGACCTCTGTTATTAACCATGTCAGCGCCTTGCTGGGTCTGGCGATACAGCGGCAGCAAACCCTCGACCACCTGAGGCAGAGCGAAGCGCAGTTAGCCGAAGCCCAGCGCACTGCGCATGTGGGCCATTGGGAGTGGGATATTATCCACAACCAGATAACCTGGTCGTCAGAGCTGTACCGCATTTACGGCCTGCCAGAAGAAGGCTCTAACGTTACCTACGAGGCATTCATCGAGCGTATCCATCCCGATGATTTACCCTATGTGCAAAAGAAGGTGACCGACGCCCATACCAACGGCCGTTCTTTTGACTATTTCCACCGTATCATTCGCCCCAATGGGGCTGTGCGCGTTGTCCAGGCCCGAGGGCGCCCTTCTTACGATCAGGCCGGGCATATCATCAAATTGCACGGCACCGCCCAGGACATGACCGAGCAAAAAGAGGCGGAAATAAAACTGGCCCACCTGGTACGCCAGTTATCGGCCCTCATGGAAATAGGGCAGGCAGTTTCCGCCACCCATGATCTGAGCCTTATTTATGAACGGATGCTGACATTGGTACGGCCGTTAATAAACGCCGAAGCCCTCATCATCTTCTTGAAACAAGGGGATCAGCTTGAAGTTGTGGCTATGGATCAAGAAAACGCGCCGGATATGTTGGGTACGCACATACCCTTAGACAGCGGCATCGCCGGCGCGGTCTGGCAAAGCGGACAGCCCATTTTTCTTCAGGGGGAAGACTGTATCAAGCAGCTTTCCCCCAGACTGATTGCCCTCACTGCCTATCAGCCCGAAGCGATTTTGGCCGTGCCTATCCGTTGGCAAGACAAAGCGGTCGGGGTCTTAGAGGCCGCCCATCGCCAGGCCAATACTTTTGATCACGAGGCGCTCCGCCTTTTAGAAACGGCCGCCGCCTGGACCGCCATCGCCATTGGCAATGCCCGCCAATATCAACAACTGCAGCGCCGTTTGCAGGAAAGCAATGCCATTTTGGCGGTGAGCAACGCGCTCACCGAAACGTTTAATCTGGACAAACTGCTGCAGCTCATTGTCAACCGCGCCCAAGACATCATCCAACATGCAGACTGGACCACCATCCATCTGCTGCAGCCCAAAACCCAGAAACTAGAACTGGCGGCCAGAACCGGGCTGGCCATCGACGCTGACGATTATCTTATCAATCCAGACGAGGGCCTGGCCGGTCAGGTTATGATTGAAGGTTGTGTAATCAATGCCCCCGACGTACAGATCGATCCCCGGCGGCTGCCCATTGATGTTAGCCTTCAGGCGCGATCGCTGTTAATTGCGCCTGTAGAAAGCCAGCAGCGGCGCATCGGTGTGATTAGTGTGCAGTGCGCCACACCTAATGTTTTTACGCCCAGCGATGAGCGGCTGCTCACCATAATGGGCGTGCAGGCGGGCTTAGCCATCGAAAATGCTCGTCTTTATGCGGTACAGGAAATGGCGCGCAAACGCGCTGAAAAGCAGCGGGAGCGTATGCGCCACATGGCCCGGCGGGTGGTGCAGGCGCAGGAAAAGGAACGCGCTCGTATTGCGCGTGAACTGCATGATGAATCGGGGCAAGCTTTAACCTCTCTGAAAATCAGCCTGGACCTCATTCGCTCGATGTTGCCGGAAGAAATGACCGACATTAAGGAGAGCCTGACCGAAGTGCTGACGCTCACCGACAAGACCATGAGCAATTTGCGGCTGTTGTCTCATAATTTGCGGCCCCCTGGTTTGGATGCTTATGGGCTGGATGCGGCTCTTACGGGCTTGTGCCAGGATTTTGATACGCATACGCAGTTGTCGATTGTTTATTCAGGCACGGCCTTGCCAGATTTAGCCTCGCTGACTGCCTTATCTTTGTATCGGTTTGCCCAGGAGGCGATGACAAACGCCATCAAACATGCTGAGGCTACTGAGGTTCAGATGGCGTTGAGCCATGATTCGAATATGATAACCTTGGTGATTGCTGATAATGGGCGGGGTTTTGTGCCGCCGGATTTGGAAGAAAGCGTGCCGGCCCAGGGGGCGGGTTTGTTGGGCATGATGGAGCGGTTGGAGATGGTAGACGGCCGTTTATCCATCGAATCCATCGTGGGAGAAGGCAGCCGGTTAACGGCCGTTGTCCCCTATACAAAAGAGGAACTATGATTCGCGTTATCATTGCTGAGGATCATAATTTAGTGCGGCAGGGTATTCGGGCGCTTCTAGAGCAGAATGGCGAAGTGCAGGTTGTGGGGGAGGCGGCTACCGGTCAGGAAGCCATAGAACTGGTGGAACAACATAAGCCAGAAGTTGTTGTGATGGATCTGTCGATGCCTCGTTTGGATGGCGCTCAGGCGGCTGAACGCATTTTGGATATGAAGCTGCCCACGCAAATCATCATCCTCTCGATGCACGAAGACACGACCATGGTGCAGCAACTGCTGCGCCGAGGTGTAAAAGGCTATTTGCTCAAGGACGCGGTGACGGAAGAACTAATGCTGGCAATTCGCGCCGTAAGCCAGGGCAAAATGTTTCTCAGCCCTACTATTTCGGACACCGTAATGGCCTTGCTGCTGGCACCGCCAGATACTGCCGTGCAAAGTGCCGGTGATTTGTTGACCCCGCGTGAGCGGGAAGTGCTGCAATTGGTGGCAGAAGGGCATACCAACAGTAGCATCGCCGATACGTTGCATATCAGCGTAAAAACAGTCGAAAAACATCGCGCCAATGTGATGGCGAAGTTAGAAGTAAACGACCTGGCCTCGTTGATACGGGAAGCGATTAAACAGGGGTTGATTTTGTTGGATACGTAGCATCGACAGGCCTGCTGTCGGCCCGGTTATCAGTGGAAGGTAGGGTAATCCCCCATACTAACAGAGGGCAATGTATGTCACTATGATATGAGAGTAAGCCAAAAAATAATTGGCTTAGTTTTGTTTGCTTACATAGTGACCAGGGGTACGAAGCCATAGCCAATGTGGGTTTGTGCCTGAATCGAAATCATTTACGTTATGGCTGAAGAACTTATTGAAGTATTAGTGGTTGAGGATAACGAACTCGTGCGTAGAAGCATCATAGCGATGTTGGCGAGGGAGGTGGATATGCAGGTGGTAGGAACGGCCGTTAACGGCCGTGAAGCCATCCAATACGCAGAAACCCTAACCCCCGATGTCATCATCATGGATGTTTCTATGCCCCAGCTCGATGGTATTCGGGCGGCCCATGAAATTAAGGCGCTTCATATTAACAGCCACATCATTATGCTTTCCATGCACTACAACAACGTATTGGTCCACGAGGCGCGTAAAAGCGGCGCATGTGCATATATTGTCAAACAAGAAGCAAACAAAGAACTCATTCCCGCCATTCGAGCCGCCCACGAAGGGACTTTGGCGCTCTAGCAGCCAGGAAAGGTAGGGTTCACCCCCAGCAAAAAGTAGGTTCAATCCCCATACAGCAAACGGCCGTTTTGCCCCATACTAAAGACATCATCCCAAAACTACAACATACCTGAAAAGACCGGGCAGGTTTTGCTATCCGGTCGCCCAAAACGAAAAGGAGACCCAGACATGATCCGTATATTAATTGCTAATTCATCACGCCTGATATGTGACTCGCTGCGAACCAGTTTGGACAACGTAGAAGATATGTATGTGGTGGGCTGCGCCAACACCGGCGAAGAACTACGGTTTCTCCTGCCTTACGGCAACGTCGTGCTGGTGGGCAGCGAATTAGTCGACGCCACCGCCTTTGATCTGCTAGAGGAAATTCGCCTGACCCACCCTCAGCTCAAGATAATCGTTCTGGGGATAAACCATAACCCCGATGTCATTATCCGTTATTTAGAGGCCGGAGCGGCCGGGTATATTTTGCAAGATGAATCCATAGAAGATATGGTGCAAAAGGTAAAAGCGGTACAAGAAGAGAAAGCCATTCTTTCCCCATTGGTGGCAGCCGCCTTGATAGAACGCCTGTCTCATTTAGCCAATTTGACTCCGGCGGGGTTTTTAGGCGCGCAGGAAACCAGGTTAGAAGTGTTAACTTCCCGCGAGGGAGAGGTGTTGGCGCTTATCAACAAGGGATGCACCAATCAAGAAATAGCCGAACAACTCATTATCGAGTGCGGCACAGTTAAAAACCACGTGCATAATATCTTGAAGAAATTAGAGGTAAACAACCGCCAGGAAGCAGCTACTATTTTACAAATGCAGCAGCCGTCCCTGGCTGTGTAGAAAGAGCTAAACAAGCATAGCCGAGGTATCCCTACCTCGCTTCCTCAGGCGACAAGAAATCGCGGCTGCAGCTAGTCCGGGGATTGATGCCCCCCTTAAGCGTGATACGAGACTACAAAGGCACTGCGCTTTACGCCAAACCCCACAAACTCCCACTCCCAATACCTTCTTAGAGCATCCCCAATCCCTAATCCCCAAGAGATGTATCCGGGTTTGTATCTTGCAGCTATACCTTCCCCTATCGTCAGCCCCGGTTCCTTTGTTTATCATGAACAGTAAGAATCTCTAATTAGGTGGAATAGGGGAAAGACGCAGGAGAAAGACCGATGTTGGATAAAATTCTCGTTTTACTAGATGGCTCTGCTTTGGCGCAGAGGGTGCTGCCTCATGCGCGGGCTTTCGCCAACACGTTTGCAGCCCGTATCACGTTGCTGCGGGTATTGGAAACAAAAGCATATCAAGACGGCCGTACCCAGGTGGATCCGGTTAATTGGCACTTGCGTAAGGTGGAAGCGCAGTCTTATTTAAATAATTTGCGGCAAAATTGGGAAGGGACTGAACCGCCGCGTGTGGTTTTGGATGAGGGTACGGCCGTTGATCGCATTATTCATTATGCACAAACAGAGGAACCCAATCTGGTCATGCTGACCACCCATGGTCAAAGCGGACTTTCTCCCAGCGCCATCAGCAGTGTCGCCTATAAAATCATCCACCTGCTCCCCACATCCTTCATGCTGGTACGCGCCAATCAACTCCAAAAGAGTGACGAGAAGGTCCAGTATCAACGCATTATGGTCCCGCTCGACGGCTCCCGGCGGGCGGAATGCGTGCTGCCCTTCGCTTCCAGGTTAGCGGTAAAACACAAGGCGCAGTTGTTCCTGGTTCATGTGCCTACGCAAGGAGAAATGATTCAAGGACGGCCGTTATCCCCCCCCGAAGACCGCAAATTAAAGGAATTATACGAGCGAAATAAGAGTGAAGCCGACCTCTATTTGCGCGAATTCGTCGTCCAGGAAGATGTATCGGTCAGTACCCATTTGCTCACCCATCCCCAAACAACCGATGCCCTTCTAGACTTCACCCACACCGAACAAATCGATCTGGTCATGATGTGCGCTCACGGCCAATCCGGCGCCCAGAATCGATTATATGGGTCTCTCATTCCAAATTTTATTCATTACAGTCCGGCCGCCCTGTTTGTCCTGCAAGATTTATCGGCTGAACAAATCAAAACATTCAAAACACAATCAACCGCCTCTGATACCGGTGACCTCAACCGAAAAATAGCTTATGCCCAACCAAAAGATTGGAAACCCAGTTGACACCTCAAACCAACCTACCACCCAGCCATTACCCGATTCGTTAGAACGCACCGCCCAAAAAATAGCGCGTGCGCAGCAGGCAGTAAAACCTACCCATACGCCGCGCCTTTTGCTGCGCTGGCTGCCCGACCTGGAACGGTTGCTAACAGAAAGCCACCGCGCTTATACCAATCCGTCTCAAGGTGATTTGGCGTTTTCGTCTGCCGCCGAGTGGATGCTGGATAATTTTTACGTGGTGCAGCAGGCCTTTGGCCAGCTAGAAAAGGACTTTACACCCGATTATTATGATGATCTGCCTAAATTGGCCGATGGGGAAGCCCGGGGAATCCCCCGCATCTATGCGCTGACTCGCCAGTTTGTACTACACGAACAGTGCCAGGTTAACAGCGACCAACTGCACCAATTTTTACATGCTTACCAAACAGTGACGCCCTTGATGATGGGCGAGATATGGGCGCTGCCGATTATGCTGCGTCTTTCTTTGCTGGCTGCGCTGGGGCAGGCAAACGGCCGTATCACCCAAACCCTGCCCATTGACATCCCCGCCGCCTTGCACTTTACGCCGGAAATCGCGGATAAAGATGTGGTAGCCTACTGCATTGGCAGTATCCGCCAGGTGGGTACTATCGATTGGCAAACCTTCTTTGAAGAAGCCAATATCGCCGAACAAATCTTGCGCCAAGACCCCAGCCGTCTTTATGGCCGTATGACCTTCAAAACCCGCGACAAATACCGCAAAGTAGTCGAAAAATATGCCGGAATGTCCGGTAAGTCTGAAAGCGAGGTGGCCCAAACGGCCGTTTCCCTCTCTCAATCCTCGCCCAACAGCGCCGTCAATGGGGCGGATGCCTGGGCCGGGCTGCACCTTTCTGCCCAGGCCCATGTGGGCTATTACCTCATCGGTGCCGGGCTGGCGCAGCTAGAAAACGCCCTGGACTATCAGCCCAGCGGCCGTATCCAGCTCATCCGCTGGGGCAAACGCCATGCCCTGGCCCTTTACCTCAGCAGCGCCCTCATATTGACGCTGCTCTTTCTGAGCCTGTTGACGGCCTATACTATCCGGTCGGGCGGCGCTGGCTGGCAAGTGGCGTTGATGGTTTTGGTAGCGTTTGTGCCGGTAACGGCCGTGGCCATCAACCTCATCAACTGGTTCATCACCCAACAGATCAAACCACAGCGCCTGCCCAAACTCAACTTCGAAGACGGCATCCCCGCCGCCTGCCAAAGCCTCATCGTCATGCCCGCCCTGCTCACAGACGAAACAGAAACCAACGCCTTGCTGGCGCAGCTAGAGCAGCATTATTTGCGTAATCCAGACCCACAATTGGGATTTGCCCTGCTCACCGACCTCGCCGACGCACCCCAGGAAGAAATGCCATACGACGAAACCCTGATCCAGCAAACCCAAGAAGGCATACAAACGTTGAACCAACGCTATTCCACACGGCCGTTTTACCTTTTCCACCGCCGCCGCCAATACAACCCCAGCGAAGGCATCTGGATGGGCTGGGAACGCAAGCGTGGCAAACTGCACGAGCTCAACCACCTGCTCCGCAGCGCAGCCGATACCTCTTACACCATCCAGGAAGGCGACCTCAGCCGTTTGCCCAACGTGCAATTTGTCATCACCCTGGATACTGACACCATTTTGCCCACCGATGCCGCCCAACGTCTGATAGGCACCCTGGCCCACCCTCTGAACCGCGCCCGCTGTGATCCGGCGACAGGACGCGTGCTAAGCGGCTACACTATTTTGCAGCCGCGCACCGAAATTCGGCCGACCAGCGCCGGCCATTCCCTGTTCACCCGCGTCTTCAGCGGCGATGTGGGGCTGGATTTATACACCCTGGCCGTCTCCGATGTATACCAGGATTTATTTGGCGAGGGCATTTTTGTGGGCAAAGGCATTTATGATGTCGATGCGTTTGCCAGCAGTCTGGCGCAGCGGATTCCAGAGAACAGCTTGCTCAGTCATGACCTGTTTGAAGGGGTGCAGGGGCGCGCCGGACTGGTGACGGACATTGTGTTGTATGAAGATTATCCGCCGCACTATCTGGCCTATATGCGCCGCGCCCATCGCTGGATTCGGGGCGACTGGCAGCTGTTGCCCTGGTTGTGGCCCATTGTTCCGGCCGAAAACGGCCGTATCGCCAACGATCTCTCTCACCTCTCTCGCTGGAAAATCCTCGACAACCTGCGCCGCAGTCTGGCAGCCCCCGCCCTTTTTCTCTTCTTTATCATAGCCTGGCTGTTCCTGCCCGGCCCGGCGGCCGTGTGGACACTCATCGGGCTGCTGCTGCCGGCCGCGGCTTTGCTGACGGCGGCGCTGGCGGCGCTTCGGCGCATGTTTGGCGGCGGCTCCTGGCAGCAAAACACCAGAGCGCTGCGCCGCACCGCCATTCGCTGGCTGCTGCAAATCACCTTTCTGTCCTATGAAGCCCTGCTCGACGCCGACGCCATCATCACGACGTTAGGGCGTCGGTTTATCACCCGCCGCCACCTGCTGCAGTGGACCACAGCCGCCCGCACTGCCCGCCTCGTTGGCTCAGAAAATTCCGCCGAAAGCACGGCCCGGCAAATGATTCGCCCGCTCATCCTGGTGGTGTTTATTATCCTGCTGCTGATTTGGCTGCGGCCAGAAGCGCTGCCGGCCTCCGTGCCGGTCATGATTTTGTGGGTGCTGGCTCCAGAAATTGCGCATCGCATTAGTTTACCGGCCAAAGTGGAAACGGCCGTTCTCACCCCCCTGGAACACCAAAGACTGCGCACCCTGGCCCGGCGCACCTGGCTCTTTTATGCGGAATTTGTAGGCCCAGGGGACCATTGGCTGCCGCCCGACCATTTTCAGGAAGACCCGCGCGGGCTGGCTGCCCATCGCACTTCGCCCACCAACATTGGCCTTTATTTACTCAGCGCCCTGTCCGCTTACGATTTTGGCTATATCAGTCTGCTCAATCTCTCATTGCGCATCAACGACACCTTCGATACCCTCACCAGCCTACCCCGCTATCGCGGCCATTTCCTCAACTGGATTGATACGAAAACCCTGGAGCATCTCTCTCCCCGCTATGTCTCCACGGTAGACAGCGGCAACCTGGCGGGGTGTCTGTTGGCCCTTAAGCAAGCCTGTTTGGCTATGCCTAAGGAGCCGGTATGGGGGGGCGAACGCTGGCAAGGGCTGCTGGATACCCTTTCTCTGTTAAACGAAGGCCTCGCCAGCCTTACCGGCAGCAAGGCCCAGGCCGCGCCGATAGAAGCGCAAGTTTCCCGAATGCGGTCTGCTATCCAGGCGCGGCCCGAAGCGGCATCGGCGCAAATCGGACTGTTGCGCTCTCTTTCTGCAGAGGCGCTGCCGGAGTTGGAACATACCCTGCTCGTCCTGTTTGAAGAGGAGTCGGCGCAGTTCACGCCGCCAATGGTGCATCATTGGCAACTCTATGTGGCCCAACTGCGTCACAATTTGCGCGGAATGCGGCGTGAAGTGGAGCTTTTGCTACCCTGGCTGCTCTTTTTAGATGATGCGCCGCCCGCTTGCAGCAGTCCTGACGCCTCACCCGCCGTGCAAGCGGCCTGGCAGGCTGTGCTGGCGGCGCGGCCGGGGCATGGCCGTTTGGGTGAATTGGCCGGCAGCTACCGTCAGTTGGAAACGGCCGTTTCCAACTTAGAAGCCGCCTTACCCCCGGACCTCACGGAAGCCCGCGATTGGTGTCATGAGTCCACCGACGCCCTCATCAGCGCCCGCCTGACCGCCAACACCATCCTCACCAGTTTCGATATGCTGGCCCAAAAAGCCGACCGCTTTGTCCGCGAGATGGACTTTGGCTTCCTCTACAACCCGCAGCGCCATGTTTTTCACATTGGCTATAACCTGGAAAACGGCCGTTTAGACGAAAACTATTACGATCTATTGGCTTCCGAAGCCCGCATTGCCAGCCTGGTAGCCATCGCCAAACGTGATGTGCCGCAGAAACATTGGCTGCACCTGGCGCGGCCCCTCACCCAACTGCCATCCGGTCTGGCCCTGCTTTCCTGGAGCGGCACGATGTTTGAATACCTTATGCCGCCGCTGCTTATGAACAGCTTCTCCGGCACACTCCTGACACAAAGCTATCGTGCAGTCGTCGAATATCAGCGCAGTTACGGCCGTCAGTTCGATATTCCCTGGGGCATTTCCGAATCCGGCTTCTACACCTTCGATAATGCCCTCAATTACCAATACCGCGCCTTTGGCGTCCCAGGGGCAGGCTTCAAACGCGGCCTATCGGAAGATCGGGTGATTACACCCTACGCTTCGCTGATGGCCTTGCCTGTCGCCCCCCAAGCAGTGGTAACCAATTTGGACCATCTGCTGCAATACCAGATGATGGGCATGTATGGCCTTTATGAGGCGCTAGACTTTACACCCTCGCGTCTGGAGTTGGGGCAAGAGGTCGCCATTGTGAAGTCCTACATGGCCCACCATCAGGGCATGATCATGCTGGCGCTGCTGAACTATTTGCAGGCGAATAAGATGGTGCGCCGTTTCCACGCCGAACCCACCGTGCAAAGTGTAGAACTGCTGCTGCAAGAGCAGATTCCGGCGACCCCATCGCTGCAAAACCCGCACGAAGATGAAACGCAGATGGCCGAGACGACCTCAGTTGCCGCCATTTCTGCTGATCCCTGGTCGGTTCCGGTGGACACACCCCAGCCGCAGGTGCATTATTTGGCAAACGGCCGTTTCGGTTCCCTCCTTACCAACGCCGGCGGCGGCCTGCTGCAAACGCCAGATATGGCTCTGACGCGCTGGCGTCCAGACACAACCCAGGATGATTGGGGCTTATGGCTCTACCTGCAAGATGTGGACAACGGCGACGTCTGGTCGGCCACGCGCCAGCCGTTGGGCGGCGGTGACCAGGAGAACAGCGTCCAATTTTTCCCCCATATGGTGCAGTTCAATGCCCGGCAGCAGGGCATTCAGGTGCAGACGGCCGTTACCGTAGCCCCTTCCGACAACATCGAAATTCGCCGCCTGCACCTCACCAATCAGAGAAGCCAGCCGCGCCGCTTGCGCCTCACTAGCTACGGCGAAGTCTCGCTGGCCGATTTTGCCACCGACAATCGCCATCCTGCTTTTGCCAAACTATTCGTGGAAAGCGAATATCTGCCCGACCAAAACGCGCTCTTGTTCCGCCGCCGCCCTCGCGCCGCCGCCGAAGCGCCGCGCTTCATGGGCCATATGCTGGTTTTGGGTCAGACGGCCGTGGAAACGCCGCTAACGCGCGCCTATGAGAGTGACCGCGCCGCCTTTTTGGGGCGTACAGGCACCGCCGCTAATCCGGCGGCCTTACGGCCCGGCAGCGCGTGGCTGACCAAAACCGTCGGCGCTACCCTCGACCCCATCATGGCTCTGGGGCAGGAAATCAACCTGCCGCCGCACGGCGCCGCCGAAGTGGCCTTGCTCACGTTCGCCGCGTCTAGCCGCGCAGAACTACTGGCATTGGCACAAACGTATCAACAGTGGACGGCCGTTGACGCCGCCTTTAACGAGGCGCGCACGTTGGCCCTCCAAGAAATGGCCCGGCTCGATCTAAACAGCGACCTGTTGGCCCAATTGCAGCAGATGCTCTCGCTGCTGCTCTACCCGCACCGCGCAATGCGCGCTGAGCCCTCTACTATCGCCGCCAACGAATTGGGGCAATCCTCCTTATGGGGCTACAGCATTTCGGGCGACTATCCAATTTTGCTGCTGGAACTGCACGATGAAGACGCCCAGGATTTGTTGGTGGCGGCGCTGCACGCCCATGCCTTTTGGCGGTCGCGCGGTTTGCAGTTGGACTTGGTGCTGCTGAACCAGCAGGCCAGTAATTACGGCCAGCCGGTGCAAAACTTCATCATGCGCGCCATCCGCCGCTTGAAAAGCGAGCGCTGGCTCAACAAGCGCGGTGGCATCTTCCTGGTGCGCAGTGATCAAACGAACACCGCCGATGAACGGCTGCTACGCACGGTGGCACGGGTGATTTTGTCTGACAAGGCAGGCTCATTAGGGCAGCAGTTGGCGGCTGTTTCGCAAGCTATGTCCACGCTGCCGCCATTCTATGCCAGCTTGCCGACCCCTGCCGACCCCGTGCCGCCGCTGCCCCGACCAATCGGGCTGTTGTTTGACAATGGCTATGGCGGTTTTGCGGAAAACGGCCGTGAATACCTTATTTATCTCCAACCGGGCCAGACCACGCCCGCGCCCTGGATCAACGTTGTCGCCAATGAACGGGTTGGCTTTATCGCCTCGGAAACAGGCGGCGGCTGCACCTGGGCCGCAAACAGCGGCGAAAACCGCCTGACCACCTGGCGCAATGATCCCGTCAGCGACACTCCAGCCGAAGCGCTCTACCTGCGCGACGAAGAAACCGCCCAGATATGGTCGCCCACACCGCAGCCCGCGCCTGCTGCTGCCCCTTATCTGGTGCGGCATGGCGCCGGTTACACCAGTTACCACCACCACAGCCACGGCCTCAAACAAAGCCTGCGGCTGTTTGTGGCTCCCGATGCGCCGGTGAAAATCTTCCAACTGAGCTTGGAAAACGTCACCGAACGGCCGCGCCGCCTGACGGCTACGCTCTACGCTGAGTGGGTGCTGGGGACATCACGTGCGGACACGCAGCTAACCATTGTGCCTTCCTACCACCAGGAAGAGTCGGCGCTGCTGGCGCGAAATCCTTACCAGGCGGAGTTTGGCAAGGCGGTGGCCTTTATGAGCAGCAGCAAAACACCGCACGGCCTCACCACAGATCGCACCGAGTTTATCGGGCGATTGAGCAGTCTGGCGCGGCCGGCTGCTTTGGGGCGCATCGGCCTCAGCGACCGGGTGGAGGCGGGGTTGGATCCCTGTGCCGTCATGCAAATGCACGTCGATTTGCCGCCGGGCGGCAGCGAGACGATTTACTTCTTGCTTGGTCAGGGCGCGGATGAAGCCGAAGCACTGGCTATGATTCGCCGCTTCCGGGACGAAGCGGCGGTGGCGGCAGCCTGGCAGGCTGTCCACGCCTTATGGGACGATATTTTGGGCGCGATCGAGGTGAAAACGCCGGACATGGCGCTGGATGTGATGCTTAATCGTTGGCTGCTTTATCAGGCGTTGTCTTGCCGTATTTGGGGGCGTTCGGCGCTATATCAATCCAGTGGGGCATATGGCTTCCGCGACCAACTGCAAGATGTGATGAGCCTTATTCATGCCCGGCCGAAGATTGTGCGGGAGCAGCTTCTACGGGCGGCGCGGCATCAGTTTACAGCGGGAGATGTGCTGCATTGGTGGCATCCGCCCTCAGGGCGCGGGGTGCGCACACGCATTACGGATGATTTGGTGTGGCTGCCATTTGTGACGGCATTTTATGTGGAAGCGACGGGGGACACGGCCGTTCTCGATGAGCAAATCCCCTTCCTGCTGGGCGATCCCCTGGCTGAAGACGAAGAAGAGCGGTACGGTCACTTCGAAACCACCACCACTGCCAATTTGTACGAACACTGCTGCCGGGCGCTCAAGCAAGCCGCCACCGAGGGACGGCACGGTCTGCCCTTGATGGGCAGCGGCGATTGGAACGACGGCATGAACCGCGTGGGCATCGGAGGCCAGGGCGAGAGTATCTGGCTGGGCTGGTTCCTGGCGGCGGCCCTGCAAGCCTTTGCCCGCTTATGCCGTCAGCGGAATGACGCCGACCGCGCTGCTCGCTTCGAGCGGCAGGCCGAAATGTACCGGCAGGCCATCGAAGCGCAGGGATGGGATGGCGCCTGGTATCGCCGTGCTTATTACGATGATGGCACGCCGCTTGGCTCCCAACTAAACAACGAATGCCGCATCGACGCCATCGCCCAATCCTGGGGAGTGATGACTGGCCTGGCCGATCCCCAGCGCGCCCGGCAGGCGATGCAGGCCGTCGAGCAGCAATTGGTTCACGAAGAAGAACGGCTGATCCTTTTGTTTACGCCACCCTTTGATCAAACCAGGAAAGATCCCGGCTATATCAAGGGCTATTTGCCTGGCATCCGAGAAAACGGCGGACAGTATACCCATGCTGCCCTATGGTCTATTTGGGCCTTTGCCGAACTGGGGGACGCCGAGAAAGCGGAGGCGCTTTCTCGGCTGATCAATCCCATTTACCGCAGCGATTCACGGGCCAAAGCAGATGAGTATAAGGTGGAGCCATATGTTATTTCGGCGGATGTGTATGGCGTGTCGCCCCATGAAGGGCGGGGCGGTTGGACGTGGTATACCGGCTCAGCCGGCTGGATGTATCGCCTGGGCATTGAGGGCATTTTGGGCCTGAAACGCGACGGGGATTCATTGGTGATAAGGCCGAGAATTCCGGCGCATTGGGCCGGCTTTGATCTGGTTTATCGCTATGGCGGCACCGCGTATCAGATCCGTGTGGTGCGCAAAGCGGTGGCGGAGCGCCAACTGCTGCTGGATGATGAGCCGCTAACGAGTGATGCGCTGCCGCTGCGGGATGATGGGGAGCGTCATACGGTGGTGGTGCAGTTGCCGCTTGTGGGAGGCAGGGTTTTTCAGTAGTCGGCGGAAGAGCACAAAAATCACCTCATTCTGGTAAGATGGAGTTTCTGGCAAACCAACTTCCAGAATAGGTGAAAGGTGAAGCATATCATAAGCCCATTCAAATTTAGCGCGAGCCATCGCGGCGATTAATAATTTCATCATGGCTTTGGCACAAAGCTTAGGTATACCAATCTGGCTTCAGCCAGGCGTGTCTTTAATGCCAGGATTAAAGCACAACTTTGCTGACTACTGAAAAACCCTGTCTGTCCTGGGTGCGGTTACTTTTGGTGTATGGCTCGAGAGCGGGTTACGGGGTGTCAAGTTCTTGCTGTCTGGTTATACACCAATTTAAACCGCACCCGCCGTTTGATACACGATTGACAGGGGCCAAAAAACCGTTAATACTGTTGTACTATTGATGTTCCGTTCAAATGGGAAGTGACCTTCCACCACCGGTCCCGATGCCTCACATCTTAATCGCTCCTGCATCCTTCATCCACCGGCCACTCCAACAAGTATAAGGAGATTGAAACGATGGCTGATCTAGTCAAGGATATCGCGATCAAAATCGCGACTGGCATCGCGACGAAAGGCGCAGGCCAGGTCTTGGGGATCGTGGTTACGGCGATTATTGGTGAAAGCACGACCCCGCCAGCTTATTTTGAAACGGTTTACACGCAAATTCAATCGATCGTGAGCACCCAATTGGCGAAAGACAAGGTGAATGAGATCACTGGCTTGACGTGGGCAACGGCCGTCCGAATCGACCGGTACCAACAGGCGAAGTCGAAGGGCCAGGCCAACCCGGCCGAATTAGAAGCAATCGAAAACCGCCTGCTCGATTCTCTCGGGCTACTGCGGCAAGAGGCGTATGCCATCGCCGGCCTGCCACAATTCTTGATCATAGCTGGCATGCACCTCGCCATTCTCCTAGAGCGGGAAGCGACCGATACAGAGCTCCTACTCACCCAATACATCGACCACGTAACCCGCCATTACGAAAAACTCGTCGCCGCTCGCAAAGCGGCGTTCTCGACTTCTGAAAAAAAGGAACGGGCCGGACGGGGCATGGATACCATGACCTGGTACCGCCTTCGCTGGGACGATGCGATTACCAAACAATTTCGCGAATTCAACGCCTACTTAGTAGCAGATCTTGTCGCCAAACGGCATGAGCGGGATTACGATCTATCGGATCATCGCCGGGCAGTACTTGAAGAATTGCGAGTCAATCTTGGTCGACCGGATGAAGTGGTCGAGCAGTGGAAATACACGGCCCTGCCGGTCAAAGGATTGAGCGGCATCGAGCTCATCCAAAACAAAACCGGACTGGAAATGATTCATATTCCAGCCGGGGAGTTTTTATTCGGACCAGATAGCCGGCGTCAAACCCTACCTGAATTTTGGATCTCCAAGACCCCGGTTACAAAAGCCCACTATATGCGTTACATCGTCGCCGCCGGCAAATCGGTCCCCTGGAAAAATGGCGTTATCTCGAAGGGGGAAGAAAATTTCCCGATGGACGTGAACAATTGGAACTCTGCGACAACGTATTGCGACTGGGCGAGCGAAGCAACCGGTCAAAATTTACGCCTGCCAACTGAGATGGAGTGGGAAAAGGCAGCCCGTGGAACGGACGGCCGGGTGTACCCATGGGGCAATGACTACCTGCTGGAGCACTGCAACCTGCAAGAATTTCACATGCGGGGAGAACACTTTGAGAAAAGCAATACAGTCAAAGCGGTCACATACTTCTCTCCGCAAGGCGACAGCCCATACGGCTGTGTCGATATGCTCGGTAATCTGAGCGAATGGACCGGGACTGTGGAGCCAAATCCCAGAAATCCAAATAATCGGCGGCTAGATCTCATCATCTTAAAGGGGATGTATTTAAACTATGCGCCCGGCATAAGAGGCCACATGCCTTATCTTTGGCATCGCCTGACGACTGAAGTGTCCTCCCCAACGGCGCTCTACTCAGGGTTTCGCGTTGTGTTAAGTGGGTGATAGGCAAGCGCCAACACGGCTTTAGAGATTTCTCAGGGTCTTCCGTGTTTTCGTGAAATCATACGGACATGAATTAATAGTTCACTATCCCAAGGTCGATAACAACCAGAACCCATCCGATTCCAAATCAATTTCCGCCTAGATTTAAACTAGCCCACAACATCCCAGAGACGATGAAGTGTCATTGGTTAGGAAGTCCCAACTCTATATACGGGATTATCTGACAACCACTGGTAGATGTACAGTGTCAACTTCGCCTGGCATTGGTAATAGATAGGGTGGCGTAGGATTATCCGGCCCAGTTGGGTTTGTTTGTTGGATAAATTTTACTAACATGGGACCCCAGGAAATGTCTGTAGGTTCATCAGGTAATGTTCCCAATGGAGGCGTGCTCCAGTTAGTCCCCAGTGCAAAGTCAAGCCAAGAGCCGACATAGTAACTGCTTGGGTCCTTCGGGAAGAATATAGATACGCCGTGACTATCATTCAGGTTCCAGTAATGATTTGTGCCATAAACATTTACCGTTCCTGAGACAGCATCGCTGTAGACAACAAGGTTTTCTAATGCGGCAGTCAGGTCTTGCGCTGCTTGATCTATACCTGTGTCTGCAATGTGCGCTTCAACCAATGATGAAAAGTGGTAAAGATCAATCAAATCGTCGTCTGGAGTTATATCTCCCCCTTCAATGGTGAAGTGTTGAACCTGTAGCCTTATATCTTCCAGCAACTCAGCTAACACCGGATTCTGATTCATGCCCAAGATGAGGAGGGCTGCGAGTTGACTGGTCCTATCAGCCACATTATTCAATTCAGACATTTTGACAACTGATATTGTATGTGCTCTTTGTACGCTGGCTGCATAATTTTTAGCCATATTTACGGCTAAGTCTTGTGGCGCTGTTTGCTGACTTATTGCCGGAATGTTACCTTCGCCCACAATATAGTTGCGGTGCCCCGCTGGCCAGGCTAGTTGTTCACTGGCTACGACATAGTCCACCCCCTCTGTGCCAATAATGGATGAGACAGTTAGAATGGGAATTAACTATTCAAAGTAGGGCGGAAAGGGTAGTGAACCTATGGCCACAAATATGAACCAGAAACAGAGGCAAAATGGCGTCACGGCCGTTGACACAGAGGTCACGCCGCCAGCGAGTCGGAAGAAGCGACATCTCACCGCGACCTACAAGCTGCGAGTGTTGGATGAAATTGACGCGCTGCCCTACGGGCAAATCGGCGCCTACCTGCGGCGGGAAGGTCTCTATTCCTCGCAAATTGCCACATGGCGCAAGCAGCGAGAGGCGGGACAGTTGGCAGCACTGGAACGGCAAAAACCGGGGCCGAAGGTCGACGAGACGACCCAACGGCTGGCAGAGTTGGAACGGGAAAACGAGCAGCTGCGGAGCCAACTGGCACAGGCAGAGGTGATCATCGCCGTGCAAAAAAAACTGGCGCGGACTTTAGAAAGCATCGCTCAAAGCAGTGGAGAGAAATCGTGACCCCCTACATTCAGGAAATGGCGCAGCAGATGCCGGTAAGCGTCGCCTGCGCCGCCCTGGCGCTGCCGCGCAGTCAGTACTATCGCCAGCAGCAACCGCCCCAGGCGCCAACCGCCGCAACGCCGGTCGAAACAGCGACCGGCAAGCCGCATCCACGGGCCTTGAGCGCTGCCGAAACAGCCACCGTGCATGAACTGCTCACCAGTGCGCGGTTTCAGGACCTGTCGCCCTACGAAGTGTATGGGACGCTGCTGGATGAAGAGTGCCGGTATCTCTGCTCGATCCGCACCATGTACCGGATTTTG
>Ga0116151_10000804_pt1 | contig 28955 bp, 21 predicted proteins | sample AD_UKC117_MetaG_FD_89893 | JGI IMG/M metagenome (GOLD analysis project Ga0116151, IMG submission 89893) | Active sludge microbial communities of municipal wastewater-treating anaerobic digesters from Hong Kong - AD_UKC117_MetaG | ecosystem: Engineered > Bioreactor > Anaerobic > Digestate... | reverse complement strand
TCAAAAGAAATACCTATAGACTATTTTTTGCTCTTCTAGGATTTACAACCACTAGTTGCATGGTAGGTCCTAATTATCATACGCCGAAAGTTGCTGTATCCGAAAATTATACTGAAAGCCCATTGGATGCTAAAGAAAACTCTTCTTTACAGGATTGGTGGACAACCTTTAATGATGAAAAACTCAACAGTCTCATAGAAATTGGAATCAAAAACAACTACAACCTGAAAATTGCAATCGAAAAAATTGAACAAGCTCGCTCTTTTTATCGCTTAAAACGAGCTGATCTTTTTCCTGAAATCAATATGAATGCTGCCGCTATCAGGCAAAAACTCAGTCGTAATGAAGCGATCTCTTCCTACATCCCCTTAACAATTTATAATAATTTCCAAATTGGATTTGATGCCCTTTGGGAAATAGACATCTTTGGAAAAATCAGAAGAGAAAAACAAAGCGCTCTTTTCTCCATGCAATCCAAACAAGAAAACATGCGCAATGTCTATATTTCTCTTCTAAGTGAAATCTCAAAAAACCATATGGATCTGATCGCACTGAATCAAACAATCAAATTAGAAGAGGAAAAGATTCAATTGCAACAAACAATCTATAACTTAACCAAAGACCTGAAACAAACCGGAATCGACAGTTCCATTGCAGAAGAAAATGAACTAGCTTCCCTCAAGCTTTCTCAAGCTAGAATCAAAGCTTATCAAACGCTTTTCAAACAAACTGCCTACCGTCTAGCCTATCTTTTAGGGATGCAACCTGAAAAGATACAGATACAAGAATATAATGAGCTTACCCTTCCTGATGCCACTCAAAAGATTCAACCTGGAATGCCTTCGACCCTTTTGCAAAACCGTCCCGATATTCGTATGGCAGAAAGAAATTTAGCTCAAGCAACCGCTCAAGTAGGTTCAGCTATCGCAGATTTTTTTCCTCGCTTTTCACTTACCGGAGATAGCCTTTATGACTCCAAGACTTTAAATAACCTTTTTGAAAAAAACAGTTTCAACTGGTCACTCGGCTCCTTTTTGAAATGGCCTATCATTCATTTTGGACGTATCAGAGCCAATGTCGATGTACAAAAATCAATTCAAAAGCAAGCTCTACTCACTTATGAAAATACCATTATCGAAGCTCTCCAAGATGTAGAGGGAGCACTTGTCGCCTATTACAATGAAAAAATAAAATTAAGTGAAATTGAGCAAGAAGTTACCGCTATAGAAAAATCAACAACACTTCTCCATGATCAATATGCAAGCGGACTGATTAGCTATCCAAAGTATCTGAAACAAAAAAAGATACTCCTAGATACACAATTGCAAGAAATTGATTCAAAAAGAAATTTATTAAACAATCTCATCGCAGTTTATAAAGTGCTCGGTGGAAGCAACTGGGAAAACTGTCAGAAATAAAAAAAAGCACAAGTTCCCTATAAAACTTGTGCTTAAGATGCAAAAAAATCAAATACTAATTTTGTGTACTATTAGGAAGATATAGCTCTATGTCAGTATTATTTGGCTTAGTATTATTAGGTAAATTATTTGGTTTTATAGGCTGATTCATATTATTAGGCAGATTATTGACCTTCTTTTTTTCTCTTTCAAGATATTGATCCATCAACTGATCATCTTTTGCTTTTCTTTCTTCATCAAGTCTTTGAAGCTCATAAGATAAAAGAGCTTCTTTTCTTTCTGACTCTTCCCCTTTTTTAGCAGATGAATATCCTGTTAAATAACCAAGAGAATACCCTGAAGAAAAGCCTTGTTTATATGCTAAACAAGATGCATCATCAACAAGCTTGCTCATAAAGAAATCCGCGCCAAGTTTTGTTGCAAAAAGAATTTGATCGTTATAGGTATTCACAAAAATATGCGTACATCTTTTAAGTTCTTTTTTATTAGAAGCATTCTCTACATCATATATAACAAAATCACTTTTGCTATAAATTTCTATAGAAGAGCCTGAGTGCCAATCTTCGGGTTTACAATCGAAATTTTCCGCTGCAATCTGAACACCTTTCCACCATTCCAAAGGAGTTCTCCAGCGTTTTTTCAAAGGTCTCACAGTCCAACAAGAACCATCATCTGTGATATAATACCCTTCTTTATCAATAATAATTCTACCTTCTATCTGCGCTACATAAGATTCACTATTCGCAAACACGGAGACAGTCAAAAAGGATAAAAAAATAAAAATATTTTTTTTCATAATTCCTCTGGGTTATTTTAGGTGAAATAAAATAACATAAGAATTATTTAATTCAAAGATTCTTAAATTAAAAGAAGCCTCATGATTTTCATTCCTAGGAAAAGGCTCAAAACCCCTAATGAAACACTTAATAAGACATAAACAATCCCTTGAAAATGAAGTCCTTTTTGAAATAAAAGAGCATACTCTAAAGAAAAAGCTGAAAAAGTTGTTAAACCACCTAAAAAGCCAGGTATTAAAAATTGCTTCACATTATGTGAAACACCATCAAAACGAAGAAAAATACTTGTAAGAGCTCCTATCAAAAAACATCCAATAATGTTCACAACCATAATCTTAAGAGGAATAGACACAATTTTCTCAGGCAAAAAACGCATTAAAAACATGCGCATGCAAGCCCCAAGTGCCCCACCTGCTGCAATCCAAATCATTGACATGCTATTTCCTTCCATTTATATTCATTCATCAAATTATCCAGAAAAGGTTTAAATTACTATGACAAAACCTCTTTCAACTCGTAAAAGCGTTAAAATCCTATTGATCAATCCTGATAATAAAATTTTATTAATGCAGGCAGAAGATCCTAAAATTACCTCCAAAGAGGGTAACTATCATGGCAGATTCTGGTTCCCAGTCGGAGGTGGTCTTGAAGAAAATGAAACAATTAAACAAGCAGCCATTCGCGAACTTTATGAAGAAACAGGTCTTTTAGAAAAGCATGTAACAATAGGGCCTATTGTCTGGCATGGAGCTTTCGAACTCAACATCAACAATGTCCTTACGCAATTGGATCAAACTTTCATTGTCATGAAGACAAAAGAAAAAGAAGTGAGGTTGCATGCACTATGTGAATGGGAAAAACAGCATGCACTGAATCTTGCCTGGTTTTCCTACGAAGAGATTTGCAATTGCGAAGATGTTATCTATCCCCTCATCTTAAAAAGCCATCTGCAAGATATTTTAAATGAAAAATACCCCTCTTCCATGATCGAAGTAGACCTGTCACTGCAACCTAGCTAAAAATCTTTTTAATTGGATTTTTTCACAAATTCCGATTTCAGCATGATGGAGCCAAACCCCTTCACTCTGACATCCAGATTATGACCATTGACCGGTTCAACTATATGGATATCTTTGATTTTCGTACCGATTTTGAGTGGAGCTGAAGCACCTTTCACCTTTACATCCTTGATGACAGTGACGCTATCCCCATCCTGCAATTGATTCCCATGTGCATCTTTAACAATTAAAACTGACTCTTCTTTTTGTTCATTTGAAGGAATCCATTCATGTCCACATTCGGGACACACAAGCAATTGTCCATTTTCATAAACATATTCACAATTACATTTCGGGCACGGGGGAAGATTTTCCATAATCAAAGTCCTTTTTTATATTTAATATAACACAAAAGAATCTAAGATGCATCTACTAATCCAAGAACACCATCACCTAGATCCAAATGGTATTTAGAACCGATACGCATTACTCCGATATCCACTAAATATGCTTTTATAAAAACAGGATTGATCTTTCCATTTTCATCTTCAACAGGAACTTCGAATAAAGTAGCAGGAGAGGTCCCCATAATACCTAAAGAAATCCTTAACTTGTTTTTCTCCTCTTCATTTAAGTCCTTTTGTTTTTCTACCCATCCAAAAAGCCAATTATAAAATTCTGATTTAGGGAAGTAATCTTCTCCTATCAATTGTTGAACGATCGGAATGATATTTTCTCCATGATAAGGGAAAATCTGTTGCTTGATTTGGTTGTAAAAACAGAATTCAAAAAATCTATCCGAAAGATCGCTACCTTCATCTAACGCAAGTAGATCTTGCTCTGCTGAAATATTATATGTATGAAAAATTTTCCCAAATATATGAGAAAAAGCATTATAAGTATGCAAATCATCCAGTGCGAAAATTTTCTTTATCTGGGAAGAACTAGTTTTCAAAATATTTCCATAAGATTTCTTCAACAATGTTGTTCGATCAATTTTTAATTTCTGAGCAAGCACTTTCATTGGTGAACCATTTTCCAAAGTCCCTTCTGTAATACCTAAATAAATTTCCTCAATAACATCAAGTTTTCTTGGGCCACAATATCCTCCTCCATCAATTGCTAATCGCAATAAAATATCGGAAATATCTACCTGATTCTCTGAATTTTTCAAAAAGGTTTCGATAGCACTAAGCATCGATAAAGGCGTATCATAATCTTTAATAATACCGCTGACAACTCTTTTGGCAACCAAAGGACCCAAACATTCATGCAACAAACCATCCACCAAAACTATTAATTGATCTTCCGGCATCGAATCAATCGCAAGTTTTAAAAATTGTTCTTCAGATAACTTATCCATAATAGACTTTAATACCTGACCATCAATTTGTTCATTTTGATCCAGAATAGAGCTAATTTCTTTAAGCGTTTCTACATCAAACATCAACTGCAATTGACGGGAATCGATAAGCTCTTGAAGATCTTCATCAGTATTTTTTGCAACAATAGAACAATCCCTTTTAAGAGTTTCAATATCAAGCTGCAATCTCCACTTACCAGAACCGATAATCTCTGTTATTTCTTCTTCAGTATTTTCTGCAACAATGGAACAATCCCCTTCGATCTCTTCTCGATTGATTATCAGATTCAATCGTTCATCACCTTTTAATTTATTTCTTATTACATGAATTTGCGAATGCCAGTCCACTTGAGCAAATTTTTCATAAAAATATTCAGGAGATGCAATAGGATTCGTACAAGGCAGTTCTGATTGAAACTCTTTTTGAGCTATATAGGAAGGTTGAATTTCACATCTTTTTGAAAAACCTTTTTCTGTTAACATCTTTTTCATCTCATCTGTCGACAAACCTTTTCTAAAACGCCCTAAATAGCTTTTGCGAGCAAAAGCCTTAGTTGAAAGAGAAAAAACTATACGAATCTTTGAAAAAAGATTTCCATAACATAAATCGATTCCCAAAAAGACTTTCGACAAATAGCGTTGCATGAAATTTTGCAACTTTACAGGTACATGAGGACTTTGAATGATAAAATCTATAATTTCTGCTGTAACAGCACCTGCTGCATAAACATATGCTCCAAAATAGAAAAAAGCCAATATGGATACTTTATTCGCTACGTCTATGACCTTGGGTAAACACTTATTTGCCAATCCAATGGGTTTTCCCAAAACTTTTTTTACTTTTGAATTCTTTCCTTTACTTAGAAAATAATGTACAGCTTCCAACCCTACCGGTACAAAAGAATAAGAATGCTTAATTTTTATAGGAGGTTTTGAAGCATTCCAATAAAAAGAAAAACTTAGGAGACTAAAAGTTCGCATTATCGCCAACTGTACGCGGTTATTCCCCGCTTCCATAGATTTATCATTAGCTTCAGAGCGAACAAGCCCCATCTTATTACTGAATCCACTCAAATAAACAGCAGCCATTTTCAACCTCTTTTTTGAAATAAAATAGCGGATCATTGTAATTAAATTAGTATTAAGATTAAATGAATTTTCCAATAAAAACATTTTTCTAGCTTCTCAAAGAGAAAAATCCGTATAATATTTTTTACAATAATTTAAGGAGACAGAATATGAGCCTATATTTCATTACCATTCCATTAATTTTACTAATTATTATTTTAAAAGGATTTCGCATCGTTCCTCAAAAGCAAGTTTTCATCGTAGAAAGACTTGGAAAATACCATCGATCGCTTTATGCAGGATTTCATTTCATCATCCCGGCCATAGAAAGAATCTCTTATAAACATTCTTTGAAAGAAACAGCTATCGACGTTCCCAAACAGGTTTGTATCACAAAAGACAACATTTCCGTTGAAGTGGATGGAATTCTTTATCTACGCGTCATGGATCCTCAAAAAGCCTCTTATGGAATTAACGACTATCTATTTGCGACTACACAAATCGCTCAAACAACCATGAGATCCGTTATCGGAAAGTTGGATCTTGATCAAACTTTTGAAGAAAGAGATCGGATCAATGCCCAAATCGTGCAAGCCGCGGATAAAGCCTCCGATCCTTGGGGTATCAAGGTAGAAAGATATGAAATCAAAGATATCAAACCTCCTCAATCCATCAAAGATGCCATGGAAAAACAGATGAGAGCCGAACGTGAGAAAAGAGCTCTGATCGCCCAATCACAAGGGGAAAAGCAAGCGCTAATCAACCGCGCGGAAGGAGAAAGACAAGAGCTTATTGCAATTTCTGAAGGAGAAAGGGAAAAAAGAATCAATGAAGCGGCCGGTAAAGCTCAAGAAATTGAAAGCATTTCCAATGCAACCGCAAAAGGTATTTTAGCTATCGCAGAAGCTATCCAACATGAAGGTGGAAAAGAAGCTGTTGCTTTAAGAGTTGCCGAGCAGTATGTAAAAGAATTTGGCAATCTTGCCAAAGAAAACAATACGATGATTATCCCCTCAAACTTATCCGATATCTCATCTGTGATTGCTACTGCAACTTCGATATATAAAAATCATAAATCTTAAAATTTCTTAAATGGTCCAAGCTTTTAAGCTTGGATCATTTTAAAAACTAATAAGTCCCTGAAAATATAATTTTGAAGAGTGATTATCAGACATTTTTTTCAACGGATAACCCCAGTCAAAATCAAAAGAAAGATTATTCCCCACATAATAACGAAGTCCCGCTCCAACACCGCAAAGGATCTGGTTATCCTTGATGCCGGGTGTTGCCGTATGATCCTTGGCAGCTGCAAAATCTATGAAGCCTAAAAATTTCAATCGATCATTAACATGTGGATTCAAATGTTTCATCAGATGAATATCAAATGTCTGCAATTCCAAATTGGTTAAAAAAGCATTATCCCGAATCACCACCCTGTTATCATAACCTCGAACAGTCGTTTGGCCACCCAAATCAATTTGTTCCGATGGCAATAGATTGCGATAAGCGGCTTGTCCAAGCATCTTCCAATGCACTCTAAAATCCCAGGGAATCCTGATTTTTTGATCGAGCAGCAGACGAATATAAAAATATTGCGGTTTAGCACCCGCATGAAAAGCGTTATAATTTGTTTCTGTTTGATTCTTTAAAAACTTAAAAGGAGAAACAAAAAAATCGCCTGAAAAATACAACTTATATTTATTGGATTCCAATGAAAAATAATAGTTGAAAAGCATTTGAAATAGCGCTGCATAATCGGATACCGTTACACTGCTTGCAGTATCGACTGTCGCAATATTGTTGTTTGTATCTTTATAATCCGCCCCCACCACAAATCCCTGCTGGAAAAAGGTATATAATTTACCTATTGGAACATCATAGCGGAAACTACCTTGAAAAGAGCGACCGGTACTATTAAAACCCACTAAATCCGGTTTTGCAATCGCATAACCTCCAAAAAAAGACAAAGTCTGATGAAAAAATAAATGCGCTGTATAGCTCAAAGTATGAGACATAAATTTATGAAAATCAAAAGAGCTATTGAATTGATAGGAAAAAATATGATTCTCACTAAATAGATTCCCCCAATTAAGTCCGATAATCCAACGGTTGAGTCCTGTAAATTCACTGCCCGAATTATCTGCACCCGTATAAACCCTTAAAGGAAAACGATCCTGAATAACAACATCAATATCTGTCATCATCTCACGGTTTCCTTCAGAAAAGATAATATTCGCATTTTGAAACGGATTACGATTGATCCAAGCAATATCTGTTAGAAGTTGATCTTCATCAATATGCTCGCCAGGCCTTGCATGAATAGACGCTAAAATCTTATCTGTAGGCACATAACGGTTATTTTTAACGGTAATAGCCTCAATTTTTCCCTCTATTACAACCATCTGCAATACATGCGATGACACTTCTTGTTCTAAAACAAGCACCGTAACAAAAGGATGATTTTTACTTTTGTAATAATTGATAATCGTCTGTTTTAAATCTTCTATCAATTCATAAGTAAGATCTTTTCCCATAAATATAGGAATCAATTTAGCATTTAGATCCTCTTTTGCACCTGGAACATCCAGCCCTTTATAACAAACACCCTCAATACTTCCAGCATCTTGCTCCATCAAATTAGCAGAACCTACAAGTAAAAGACCTTTCAACTTATCAATAATGACTTTCTTTTCAATTTCTTCTTTTGTCTTCGGAGTCTCCAAAGATTTTGAAATTTCTTCAGATTCATTTTTTTCTAATAGCTGATTTTCTTCATTTACGGATAACTTTTCATTTTGTAGATCTATTGGCAAAGAAATTCCTTCTTCTTTTTCATCAGCTATTTCACGCGCTTTCACTTCATCTTTAATTACATTATCCACATCGTTTGAATCTTCTTGTCTCTCTATGGAGACACTTAAAGAAGCCTCTATTTTCTCTTCATTTTTTTCCACTTCAATAGAATCGATACTTGCTTGATTAATTTCAGGAGATGACAAATCATTTCCAAACAAAAATCTGATTGAAAAAAGCGAAATAAAGATAATTTTTTTATTCGTGATCATTGATATATTTTTTATCATAATTTGCAAAAAATCCTATATACCTTTTAAGGAATATAACATTTTTTTCAAAGGGATATTTTGAATAGGCAGGCGTATAAACTTTTTCTAATCGAGAATTGGCTGTATTTACAAAGAGTTCAAAAGATTCATCTTTTGGAATTTTATTCATTTCCCGGTCTATGATCTGATTCAATTCAGAAGACTTATCCCCGACTAATCGAATTGTTTGATCACCAACACCTGGGACCTTATAAAAAATCACATATGGATCGCCTGCATCCCCTGTATATGTTTGATAAGCAACATCATAAACTTGATAAGTAGTATTATCAGTAACAGAATAACCATTCAATGTTCCCCCGATTTCATTTTGATCAGGAACTGCTGAAAAAACCCTAAGATCACCAGAAGCTGCTGTTACAGTACTTCCATAAGTCATCGTAAAACGACCAGTGCCAGCTACTAATGGTGTTGCCTGATCCACTACGATAGTTACAGAACCCGACCCTGAATTAGAAACAGATCCTTGATCAATAATATCTACGCTTGAAGAAGCAAGCAATAAAACATCCCCACCTGTTGAAGTGACATAAGCATCATTTCCTTCACCATCAATAGAAATCTTATCGGATGTCAGCGTTACATCTCCGCCAGAGCTAATATAGGCATCAGATCCTGCAATGGATTCAATACTAATGACATCCTCAGCCGTTACAACAATATCTCCTGAAGCTGTCTGTAAATAAGTCGAACCATCTCTTCCCGACATCATAATAAAGTTATTCGGAGTGGTAAAAGAAATGCTTCCCGATCCTAAATTCGAAATACTACTATTATGACTTAAATAAGAATCTGAAGAACCGCTGAGTCCAATAACCACACTAACATTTCCGGTTCCACCTGTTATCGAAATCCTTCCATGGCTATCCGCTGAGAAAAAATCTTCCACAGCAATTGTTAAATCACCTGAGCTAGTTGTGATTGTCGAAGGATATGCTTGAAGACCTGCCATAAAGACATTTTCAGAAGATAATACCAAATCATCCCCAGCTGAAATAATTGTAGCTCCTCCACTCGCTCCTTTCATTGAAATATCAGAACTTGCATTTACAGTTATCCCCCCTAATGCAGTCAATGATGCATTTCCAGCATTCCCTCCCAAAAGATTGAAATTATTAGGAGTGGATAAAGAAATATTTCCGGTTCCACTATTGGAAATTTCAGAGTTATTGATAATCGATAAATCCCCAGAGCCACCGGTACCTGCTATCACAGTTAAATCTCCTATCCCTCCAGTAATTTGAATAGAGCTATTCACATTCAAGCTAATCTGATCTTGCGTTGTAACAGATAAAGCTCCCGAAGATGTTAAAATATCGCTTTCATCAACTAAAAAGATTTTATCAGCATTGACAGTAGTTACCGCTCCTCCAATAATTTCAGCAGAACCCATCGAACTACCTGCTAAATGAATCTGCTCTCCTACATCAACAGAAATCCCTTGAGCGCTTGAAATATAGGAATTTCCTCCGGCACGCGCTTCAATAAATAAATTAGAACCCACATTGATATCGGCAGCCCCGGATCCCTGATCCTTCACGTAAGCCCCTCCAGTAATAGAAAGATCCCCGATTTGACCCGAGCCAGCTGCAACATTCAAACTTAAACTTCCTGAACCTGACAAGTTATTAATTGTAGCCCCCCCTAAAAGAATCATATCGCTTTTCGTTGTAATCGTCGTATTTCCCAAAGCATTCTCAATATCTGTTGTAGGCCCTGAAAGAATTCCATTTAATGCTAAAATATTTGCTGAAATATCAAGGGTTCCATTAGCTGCAATCAATGCTCGTCTATTCGCATCCGTTCCAACTGGATTCGATAGAAGAATGCCTCCATTATTAATCATAAAAGAAAAAGGGCCTCCAGAAGTCATCCCAACAAACCCTCCACCACCGCGAAAAGTCACGTTTTTGGCAATGTTCGCTGTAATGGTAGAAGCGCCATCAGGAGTACCGGAATAATTTGTAATCAAATTATAAACTTGTGCAGCATTGGTTTGCAAACCTGCATCCAAAGTTAAATTTCCATCGATTGTCAAAGTCAGATCTGCTTTTGCATTTCCTGCAGAAGTCAAAGGAAATACTTGATTAATATTGGCATATGCTCCTATTACGTTCCCATGAAAATCTTCTGTGTCTGAAATACTTTCCATTCTTAAAGGACCATTATTTTGAGTAATCACTTCAATACTTGTTACGTCAATACTTCCAGTCGCCCCGGCAGTTCCCATAAAACGCGCTCCGATAAAAGATTCAGCAGAGCTGCGAGCTCTTATCATAATACCATTAGCAGAAGTTACCTGAATCTGTGGAACATTATTGATCGTTAAATCACCACCACTTGTTCCCGATTTCAAACCGATATGCCCAACACCTGCAAAACTTTGTCTCTGGGTTCCAGAGGTGATGATAATGTCTTGTGGAGAAGTGCTCTTCAAAGCAACTGTAACACTTCCACTATAGGTATCAGCTGTTTCAGCACTTCTACCCCCATGCCCAATCAAAGCATAACAAACAAGTCCCGTTCCTCCAACAACCGACAAACCATCTCCTATCGATGGAATCGATATGTCACCTGTTGCCGTTACACTTTCACCTGTTCCCCTTATATGTCCTATCTGTGCAAAACAAAGATCCGAACTTCCACCATAAACATTCAAATCTCCCGTTATACTGGATATTGTAATATCTCCGGAAAAAACAGCAGGTGCGCCTAAAGAGAGTCCCAAGCCATGTCCTATCACCGCATAACAAGCGCTCTCACCTAGAAGACCTCCTTGCAATAAAACATCCCCCCCAACACTTGTAATGACAATATCCTGAGAACTACTAGCTGTCGGATAACCTATTTGCACATAAGCGGAGGTCACATCACCACCTGTCAAAGTTAAGTTTCCGAAAACAGACGCAGTCAAAGTACCTGCAACCGCTCCAATTCCTGCAGGCGTATCTGTTAATGTTGGATTGATCAGAAAATCCCCTCCAACTGTGATATTCATATCACCGGAAGAAGCATTCGAATTCAAAACCAAATCCTGTACTAAAAGAGTATCTCCTGTAGTAATCGTCAATTCTCCGGTTGTATTCATCGTAATAGATTCTGCAATATTCACATTACTAATAGTAGTTTCTAAGACAAGTGATGCACTACCATCAACTGTTATAGGTTGATCAACATTCACATTTTGATAACCTAAAAGAGTCAACGAACCAGAACCTGTGCCAGTGATGGTTACCTCATCGCTTATGCTGATATTTGCAGTAGAAGAGGTGAATTCATGAAGACCTGGACCTGTTAAATCAACAGGATCATTTATAATAACCGTATCGTAACTATATAATTTAAGAGTTCCATTTTCCACCTCAATGTCACCAGATACAATAATTTGATCACCGGAAGCAAAGGTCACAGAACCAATTGATCCCCCTAAATCAATTGCTTCACCTTTTGTAGATAAATAGCACGTCCCAGATGATTTAAAAGAAATTGATTTGGTAGGAGTTGTATTATCCAAAGTGATATCACCCCCAGAACCTCCTTGCGCTGCCATAATTAAATTACCGGTTGAGGTTGCGTCAAATGTAATACTTCCAGATGAATCTACAATAATCTCTCCATCCCCATCAAAACCTGAGCCCATCGCCACATTAGCGGAACTTCCGGTTACAGTAATTGCAGCACTAATAGTAATATCGTTATAAGCCTTCAGATATAATACATTGCCATCATGAGCACTTGTAATCGCGATGCTATCTTCAACAGAAATATCTCCGGCACGGTTGGCAGTTCCAGACGTTGCATCAACTATCACGCTAGTTGATTGGAGCTGTGTTAGCATCGTTGTAATATTCAAAGTTCCAGTCTGAGAAGTAATTGGATCTGCTTCATAAGCTGTAGTTCCTGCATTCCAACTCAAATTACTGTCAGCTCCATTACTAATTGTAATATTGATCGGGTCGAGAAGCAAAACTCCATTTATCCCGTTCGAAGCCAAAGTTGAAACAATCCCCACCGGTGCCAAGATACCTTTACTGGAAATTTCAACAAATCCGCCATTTCCTAATAATGGACCACCACAAGCTTCGATAGAGCCATACATGCCGCAAGCATCATTTCCCCAAATGATAACTTTTCCGCCATCACCTTGAATATTGGCACTGGCTAAAATTTGTACATCTTTTTCAATAAGGGTATAATCCGCATTCATCACATCTAGATTTTTACCTTGATAATCTCCACCGATTAATACAGTTCCACCTTGAGTATCTGCGCTGACATCGATTTTCGCCTCTTCATAAAGTCTGACTTTTTCTCCAATAAGCCTAACTTCTCCTCCGATATCTTCAGATTGTTTGGCTGTAATTGTTCCGGCATTTTCAAGATTCCCTTGCTCTACTATAAGAAAAACTTTGCCTTCCTCTTTTTTAAAACCTTTCGCTTCAATATATCCTTTATTATGAATTGCAAGTGCATAGGGATTACTTTTTGCTCTCATTTCAACAACGGATGCTTTAATCGTTCCTTCATGAACAATCTGTTCCGGATCATTTTGATTTTCAAGATGCGCTTTTATAATGATTTGTTCTTTTCCTTGTGGCTGAAAATAAATTTCGCTACCCGAGCCCATTCCACATGTTCCCGAAGTTTCAATATTTCCAACATTTTCAATATGATGAGCAAAAAGATAAACACCACCATCTGATGCTTTTATTTCACCGGTATTGATAATTGAAGAACTATTTTCCCCTTTAAATAAATAGGACTGATTCAGAAAACCATCATCTGTAAGTTTCAAACAGGAAGCTATAAATCCAGCTGCTTGAATTTTCCCATCGATATAAATACCATTTTCATTCAATAGATAAATCTGTCCATTAGACTGCAAAAGACCAGAAATCCTGCTCATTTCCTGACCCGTTACACGATTCAATATAGCAGACGTCTCACTTGGAAGAATAAAGCGTGTCACCTCTCCTTTTTCAATAGAAAAACTTTTCCAATGAATAATGGATGAATCAGAGGCTGTCACCTCTAAAGTATTCAAAGATTTATGAGAAATAGACACATTCCCATGCTGCACATCCATTTCTGTAGGATTGGCAACAAGAGACGAAGAAATAAGAAATAAAATTAAAATGCTTTTTCTCATAATAATCCTCTAATTGTTAAACTAGTTAATTAAATAAGAAAAAGCAATATTTATTTAATAATAAATTAAATCACATTACTTCAGCTGCAATAGCTGCAAGTTCTGATCTTTCCGTCTTATGTAAAAAGATCTGCCCGTAAATTGGCTGATCCTTAAAACAAGAAGCTACATAACTAAGACCATTTGTATCGATATCCAAATAAGGATTGTCAATCTGCGACACGTCTCCTGTTAAAATAACTTTCGTTCCTTTTCCAGCTCTTGAAATAATAGTTTTCATTTCATGAGGTGTTAAGTTTTGCGCCTCATCTATAATCATATATACTTTGGGCAAAGTTCTTCCGCGAATATATGTCACCGCTTCCACTTCAATTTTATTACTCGACATCACAAAATCCAAAGCTGATTGCGCATTGGCTTCGCCATTGGACATTTGACAAACCACTTCTAAGTTATCATATATCGGTTGCATCCAATGCTGCAATTTCTCTTCTTTCGTTCCCGGCAAGAATCCAATATCTTTTCCAAGAGGAATAATCGGTCTTGAAACTAAAATCTTTGTATATTCATTTTCATCGAATACTTTCATAAGTCCGCATGCCAAGGCAAGCAAGGTTTTTCCGGTTCCGGCAGGCCCCATCAAAGAAATAAGATGTACATCATCCCTTAGCAAAAGATCCAATACGCATTTTTGCTCAACATTCAAAGGATGCACTCCCCAAACTCCTTTATTGGCATTGATCAACGATTCCAATCTCCCTTTTTTCTTATTGTAAGTACAGACTGCGGATGAATTTTCCAAACTTTGTAAAATACAATATTCATTAGGACGGAAGGACTCTCCTTCTAAAACCACCGATCCATCCTTGTAGAACATATCAATGATTCTTTTTTCTACATGAATGGTGCGTATTTTTTGAAATACATTATCCGTAGAGACTTTCAGGTTTTCATAATCCTCTACTTCCAATCCCATGGCTTCCGCTTTTACACGCGTAATGAAATCTTTAGAAACAAAAACAACATTTTCATTTTCCTGCTTTAAATTAAATGCAACATAAAGAATCTGATTCGCATGCCGATCAAGAGGCAAAGGAAAATAATGATTTTTTTCTTCTTGCTGATCTAGATATATCCGAATCGTGGTACCTTCTGGAATTGTAATTCCTTCAGCAAGTGTTTTTTCATCTGATGCCAAACTATCAATATATCGCAGTACTTCTCTTGCATTTTTCCCTAGCTCATTAGGTTTTTTCTTATATTTATCCAGTTCCTCTAAAACTGATAAAGGTATTATCAAATCATTTTCTTTAAATTTACGTATGGCATAAGGATCATACAAAAAGACATTCGTATCTACGACAAAAGTTTTTTTATTCATTGGACCTCCCCAAATAAAAAAAACAGCAAACTTATTTAAAGTCGCTGTTTTTTGTTATAAATAACTATAAAGGCTTCAACCATATTATTATACCTTGGTGCCTTATTACTACCGCACCTAACCGGACAATATAAAAAAAAGGTTGATAGCACAACCTTTTTTTCAGATAAAAACATAAAAACACACCTAAGCAGATAAAAATTAAGATCTTAAAGAACACACTTCATATTAAAGCCATCAACGATTAGCACTCAAAAATCAAGACTGCTAAAAAATTGACATTTTTCCTGAAGTAATGTATAATAGGGTTAAATAAGTTTATAATAAGGTTATTCTATGAAAATTGATGAAAAAATCTTATCGATCCCTCCCTTCATTTCCACATCCTGGAAAAATATCCAAACTCTTTCAGCAGATTATCAAAACAATCAATCCATTTTGCTTATCGAGCTAAAAAATGGTCGTATTATTTCAATCCCTAATCTAAAGGGAGAAGAAATCACAGAAATCTTCGATTTTCATGAAAAAACACTTCATAAAGAAGAAACATCGAAAAAAAATCAACCAAGCCCATTTCTTCCCCCTCCAGGACTTGGAATTCCTTTAAAAATCGGACCGGAGGGAATTGAAAACATGGGATCCATGATGCAGCACAATCCATCCCAATCCAATGCACCAGATTTACCACCAGAAATTTTAGAAAAAATTGCTCAAATCGTTAAAGTCATCGGCCCTGTAGATCCACAAGAATTACCAAAACCTGAACCACACTGCAATTGTATGCATTGTCAATTTGCTAAAGCAATTCAAAAAGCTATGGGGGCAACAGACATATCCGATAATACAATTGAAGAAGAAGTTTCCGATGAAGATTTAAAATTCCGTGATTGGAATGTTGAAGAAATCGATGACAAATTATACAAAGTCTCTAACCCACTAGATCCCAACGAAGAATATAAGGTTTTTTTAGGAACACCTTTAGGATGCACCTGTGGAAAGAAAAACTGCGAACACATTAAAGCGGTATTAGACACCTAATTTTTGAAAAGTTTTTAACTCCTTTATTTCTCAATATACGCCACATATTTTTTAAAAAGGAAAATATGTGGCTTTAAAATTCTATGATCTCTAGTATTTTATTAAGTAGTTATATTAGATTTTAGGAGAAAACTTATGCGCAAATTGTTTTTTCTTGCAGCAGCCGCTTCATTATTTTTTATGAGCGCTAATGCCAAAGACAAGTTCCAACCCTTCACAGGCAAAATTACAGGAAATAAAGTTCGAATGAGAACCTCTCCTGATCTTGAGAGCCATATCCTGAAGGAATTAAATAAAAATGAATTGCTTTTGATTACACAAGATGAAAATGAATTTTGGGCTGTAAAGCCACCTGTTGGCACAAAAGCATACGTTTATAGAAGTTATATTTTAGACAATATTGTCGAAGCCAACCGTGTCAACATCCGTTTAACTCCCGATGTTGATGCTCCAATTATCGGACAACTTAAAAAAGGTGATCACATTTCAGGGATCATCTGCCCCACCAATCACAAGTGGATACAGGTAACTCCTCCAGAAAATGTAAAATTCTATATTTCAAAAGACTATGTTACCTATGCCGGTGATGAAAAATATATTGCTCAAATCAATCAGAAAAGAATAGAAGCAGAAAATTTAATCAATTCCGCATATTTCATCGTTCAACAGGAAACAAAAAAACCATTTGAAAAAATGGAACCTCAGGAAGCGATCAATCAATTTGACAAAGTCATCAAAGATTATGCTGAATTTTCTGACTATGTTGTTCAAGCAAAAGAAGGCCTTGCCTTATTGCAGGATCAATATTTGCAAAAGAAAATTGCTTTTCTTGAAAGCAAGGCAAATTTAATGGAATCTGAAAAGAAACAGCTTTTAGCAAAATTAGCACCTTTCCATATGCCTAAAGATGTCAATCTTGATACTAAAGAAGTTTCCAAAATTATTAATGCAAAAAATCTTTGGGAAAAACATGAAGCAGATCTTTACCAATCCTGGGCTTCTTTCCATCCCGACAAAGATATAAAAGACTTTTATAAAGAGCAAAAAGTCAACAGCATTCGTTTAATGGGTAAAATTGTGAGCTATGATGATAATATCTCCAATAAGCCTGGAAACTACTTGATTCAAATGAATAACAAACAAATGGCTTATCTTTATTCAACACAAGTAGATTTATCAAAACACATCAATAAAAATATCGAAATTCTTGTATCTCCAAGACCGAACAATAATTTTGCTTATCCTGCGTATTTCGTAACCGAAATTCGTTAAGAATAAATTAAAAAAGGGGCTGAAAAAGCCCCTTTTTTTATCTTTTTTGAAATTGCAAATTTCTTATTTCAAAATCTTTTCAATAGTATCCAATTTCTTAATTTCTTTCTGACCTTGTACAGCTCCATACTCTTGCAACTTTCTTGCTGAAACCAAAAGCCTGGACTCCAAGGAAGAAGAAGCTTGATTATACGCATCCACTGTTTGGGATAATGATGTCTTGATTTTCTCCAAATGAGAAGCAAAGACACCCGCCCTTTCATAAAGCTCCTGCCCAACTTTGGCAATTTTCTGACTCTCTTTTGAGATTGCATCCTGTTTCCAGGAAAAAGCAATCGAACGCAAAATCGCAATCAATGTTGTAGGTGTTGCGATAATCACATCCCCTTTCGCTGCAAACTCCAAAAGTGTTGGGTCAGCTTCAAGAGCTGATGAAAAGAAAGATTCGGCTGGCAAAAAAAGCACCACATATTCAGGAGATTTTGAAAAATGCTTCCAATATTCTTTACGACTTAGATCTTTAATATGATTTTTCACATGTCTTGCATGATCCAAAAACTTTTGCTTTCGAATGTTGGGATCCATCGATTCATGAGCCTCCAAATATGCTGCAAGCGGAGTTTTAGCATCCACAATAATCTCCCGGCATTCAGGAAGCCTTACCAAAAGATCCGGACGGTAAGATCGATCAGAACCTTGTACATTTACCTGCTCTGAAAAATCACAATGCTCCACAAGACCTGCGATTTCAACTACTCTTTTTAAATGAACCTGTCCCCACGCTCCTCGCATATTCGGATTTTTTAAAGCTGTTGCCAGATTAGCCGTTTCCACTCTTAAATCTTTTTCAGAATTCACCAAAAGCTCAATTTGCTTATTCAACGATTCATAAGCGCCTTCTCTTTGTTTTTCGATCGATTGATGATACGATTGCATCTTTTCCAAAGAGGTTTGCAAGGGCTTCAAAATCAATTCAAAACTCTTTTCTTGATGCTTCATTTTTTCATCATATTTTTCCTGTTCATTTTCAAAGGCATATTTCGCTAAATCTAAAAAAGAACGATTATTCTTTTCCATCATTTCATATGATGCGGACTTAATAAACTGCGTCATTTTTTTTTGAAAGAAAAGAAATATAAAAGCTCCCATCAAGACAGCTACAATAATCAAGCCCCCAAACATCAACCAGATATTCATCGTATAAAATCCTTTTAAAAATTATTCGAAATCATCTTTTTCAGGCTCGAAATCAATCAATGTCTTTGATTTTTTACCTGCAATCAAACGAATTGTTGAAAGAATTAAAGCAACAACAAAATATCCCCAGGACACAATTGCCAACACAATCGGGAAGAAATATAATATACCATATAAAAAGACAACAGCCACTAATACCGATAAGAAAGCTAAATGAAATGATGGCACTTTAAAATGCAATGCTTTCAAACTTGGAAACTTCAAACGACTAAGCATAAAATATCCCAAAATCACAAGCGCTACTGTTAAAATAATCGCCCTCATCTCAAGAGAAAAGGAGAATCTATCAAAAAAAGGTGAAAGTAGCAAAAGATTAGCAGAAACTGCAGCAGCTGCTGCCGCAGGTATTGGAAGACCTGTAAAATGCTTATGCAAAGCATTCATTTCAATAATGTCCTCTTCGGATTTTCTGGATTGAATATTGAATCTCACAAGCCTTAGCACACCGCAAAGAGAATAAATCATCGCTCCTGAGGCAATCATAAAAGAAATAACGCTTCCTTGCTCTACAGATAAGGATTTTAAAATAAGCACCGAAGGTGCGACACCAAAAGAAATGGAGTCTGCAAGTGAATCAAACATGAAACCGAATTCGCTTTCCGCACGAAAAGCTCTAGCAACAGCGCCATCAACAAAATCAGCAAATGCAGCTAAAAGTAGCAAAAGAGCCGATTTGACCATTACTTCGTAATAGCCACTGCCCGGCTCAATCATATTCACTTTAAAAATCACAAAAAGCCCGCAGGCAAGCCCGAAAGCTGTAATCATATTGGGAATTAAAAATATCTTTTTCATCATTTCACCTTTCATTTCATTAAAAGGTCAGCATAACAAATCCATGGGCTTTTCAAAAGAAATTCTTACATTTTAAATCCCAATAATTTCTAATTAACTCATTTCTGAAATCACGATTTTGAATGAGAAAGATCCGGCAAAATCAGCACAGCAACAAACAAAAAAATTAAATCTATAGCTACTTCTCCAAATGATCGAGGAACTTCTAGAAATACTCTATTATCACTTTCAATAATCAAAAGCTTTCTAGTTTCTAATAAAGTAACTAAATTAGCTGTATCAAAATCAGGCTCTAACAATGGATTTTTCTTTAAAAAATCCTGAACTCTTTCAGCAATTATATGCAGTGGATCCTTTGATCTAATCCTGCAAGTTACTTTAGTATCAAATTCACAAACTCGTCCTATACTTGATAACTCTTCTACATTTACATCTATCATCAAAACTTCCTCATTTTATCAAAAAGGAGGAAAGGTTATTCAATTTCTAAAGAATAGATCAATAAATTTATCAAAAAAAATGAAACATTAAAAATAAGACCAATAAAACCAAAACATTTTTTTAAAAAAATCCTACGATGTGATATATCAAAAATTATATCAACTTAGGAGATAAGGATGTCCATCGAAGAAAATAATTATGAAAAAGCTTTTCATGAACTTGAAGATAGAATCAATGAAGCTTCCAAAAAACTAAAAGAAGCCATTGCTCAAAAGTCATCGCCTGAAGAAATCGAAAAAAAGGCTCAAGAGATGATGATTCTACTTGGCGAATGCAATTACCTGATTCGTGAAATGAAATTTACACACAAAAAATTAAAATAATTTTCTATTGATTGCCTATTTGCTGACAAAAAACTAAGCAGTTGTCTACATTAATACTTTGAACTATTACAAGGCATAAATAATGGACATAGGCGATCAATACCACGGTTTTTCTTTAGTAAAAAAAATTCCTTTAGAGGAAATCAAAGCAACCTATATTGAACTTGAGCATAACGTAACTCAAGCGAAAGTCATTCATATTGAAAATGATGATATGGAAAATGTATTTTCCATCTCATTTCAAACATGTCCAAGCGACTCAACCGGAGTTGCCCATATTTTAGAACATACAGTCTTATGTGGATCAAAAAAATTTCCTGTCAAAGACCCTTTCTTTTCTATGCTCAGACGTAGCATGAATACTTTTATGAATGCTTTTACCGGAAGCGATTTCACCTGTTACCCCGCAGCTTCCCAAATCGAAGAAGATTTTTACAACCTTCTTTCCGTTTATATCGATGCCACTTTTTTCCCTCTTTTAAAACCTTTAAGTTTCGCACAAGAAGGACATCGACTTGCCTTCGAAAACCCAACCGATTCTTCCTCAGACCTTGTTTACAAAGGCGTTGTTTTCAATGAAATGAAAGGAGCTATGGCATCCTCTGATTACAGACTCTATCAAACCATGATGGCTCATTTAACACCTGATCTTACCTATCATCATAATTCCGGTGGAGAGCCAAAAGAAATCCCAACCCTCTCGTATGAACAACTTCAAAATTTTCATAAGCTACATTATGCGCCATCAAATGCGCTATTTTTTTTCTATGGAAACATCCCTACCGAAAAACACCTTCTCTTTTTAGATCAAAATCTTTTAAAAGAAGCTACAAGAACAGAAAATCTTCCCCCTATCCCTGTGCAAAAAAGATTTACTCATAGCAAAACAGTTCAGGGAAGTTTTCCCAAATCTCCCTATGATGACAAAGACATGATCGCATTCGGGTTTCTAACCTGCTCGATAAAAGACCAAGAAGAGCTATTAGCTTTACAAGTCTTAGATGATCTTTTAATGGATCATGATGGATCTCTTTTGAAAAAGGAGCTTTTGAATTCAAAATTGATTACAACAGCCGATGCTTATCTAGATACAGAAATGAGCGAAATCCCCTATATCATCGTTTGCAAGGGATGCGAAAAAAAAGCTGAAGAAACTCTTTTGGAGATCATTCAAAAGACTCTTAAAACTATTATTAAGAATGGAATCGATCCAACTCTTATCGAAACAGCTCTCCATCAAATTGAATTTTCTAGATCCGAAATTTCCTCTGATGATATGCCGTATGGCCTTTCCTTATTCATGCGTTCCGCTTTACTCAAACAGCACGGAGCTCTTCCGGAACAAGCTTTGCAAATTCATTCCTTATTTAAATCCTTAAAAGAAAAATTCAAAGATCCAAACTACATCAAACATCTCATTGAAAAGCATCTCTTGAATAATACCCATTTTATCAAACTGACCATGATTCCAAGCGAAAGCTTAAACCAAGAAGAAGAACTAGAAGAAAAAAAGAGACTTAAAAACATTCAAAAAAACTTAACAGAAGATCAAAAAAAGCAAATCATCGAAAAAAATCTCCAATTGGAAGCCTTTCAAAAGGAACTTGAAACATCTACTATCGATTGTCTTCCAAAACTGGATCTATCTCATATTCCCCCTCATGTAAAAAAATTCGAAGTTCAATCCATAGAATCTTCTAATGCCATTTTTTACCATCATGATACTTTTACAAATAATATCTTATATCTAGATTTAGAATTGAATCTACCAAACATTGCTACCGAAGACCTTCCTTATCTATCTTTTTTTGCTTCAATCTTTGGAGAAATCGACACAAAAAGCTACTCTTACGAAGAGCTTTTAAAACAAATCAGCGCTTATACTGGCGGAATCGATGCCCATATACCTCTATATCCAAATGGAAAAGATTTCAATCAAATCAAACCCTCTTTTGCCATTCGAAGCAAAGCTTTATACCGCAACGGAGCAAAACTGATTCACCTTCTTTACGACCTTATTGAAAATATCAATTTTTCCAATGAAAATAGACTTTTAGATTTAATCAAACAACAACATACAATCATTGAAAGTAGCTTAACAAAAAACCCTCTAAGTTATGCAAAAGCAATCTCTGCTAAAAGTCACAGTATTCCAGCAATGCTACAATATCACCTATACAGCGTTCCCTATCTCCATTTTCTCCGTAAATACAAAGACCCAAAAATGATCCCGTCCTTAATTCAAAAGCTAAGCAAACTCAAAGCTGAAATCCTCAAAACAGGACCTGCACATATCGTGATAACATGCGAAAAAAGTTATTTAGCGGAACTTGAGAAAAATCATTTCTACGAATTAAATAAGCTATCATTAAAAAATACAAACTCTACCGCATATCACTATGAATTATCTTCAACACCTCATCAAAGCTACATCCTTCCAATTCCTGTTTCCTTCTCCGCTTATAGTGTCCCTACAATCCCCTACCTGCACGAAAAAGCGCCCGCAATCATGGTCGCCTCAGAACTTTTTGAAAACATCACCCTGCATAAAGAAATCAGAGAAAAAGGCGGTGCATATGGAAGCGGAGCCAAATATAATCCTCTTTTTGGAACTTACACCTTTTACTCATTCCGTGATCCTCATATAGCATCAACTTATGAAGCCTTCCTAAAAGCTTGTAAAATGATCTCTGAAAGGAACTTCACCAAAGAAGATTTAGAAGAAGCCAAATTATGTATTCTGCAAGATTTGGAAAGCCCCATCTCACCGGGATCTAGAGCACTTTATACTTATGCAAAAATACGATCCGACATTTCTGATGCTAATAGAAGAGAAGTTAAAAACAAAATCCTGAGCATCACCGAAGAAGAAGTTATCTCCGCCATCCAAGAATATATTTTGCCCAATTTTGAAAAAGGCACTTTTGTAACTTTTGGAAATGAAAATTTAATAAATAATGAAACAAAAAAACTTCCAATAAAAATTGAAATCTCCATATTGTAGATTATTAGGAAGTGGGTTTATACTTTTTAAATAGATTCAAAAATTAATGAAACAGGAGTGGTTCGTATGACCATTTTTTCATCTTCGATCAAAAAAGCGCTATCAATCTCATTTTTTGCGCTGATTATTCCACTGGCATCCCATGCAAATGCTAATATTTCTTATTTAGAAAAAACTTCAAAAGCATTTACTGCAATTGGAAAAAATGCGATGCCGGCAGCTGTTTATATTCAAGCAAGCTATGATACAAGCCAAGTCGCAGGGTCTCATGGTTCACAAGGCCAACCCTATCATTCCCCAAATGACTTTTTCGAAGAATTTAGAAGATTTTTCGGAGAAGCTCCATCCGAGAACACTCCTCAAAGACAACAAATCGCTTCCGGTTCCGGCTTCATTATTTCTTCCGATGGTTACATTATTACTAACAATCATGTGATTCAAAATGCAAATGAAATCACTGTAACTACCAATAATGGTAAAGAATATCCAGCAAAATTAATCGGTTCAGATCCTCGTACGGATATCGCTGTTATCAAAGTCGATGAAACAGATCTTCCCTATTTAAAATTCGGCAATTCAAACACTCTCGAAATTGGTGAATGGGTCATCGCTATTGGCAGTCCTTTCCAGCTCCAATCCACTCTAACAGTTGGAGTAGTCAGCGCTAAAGGACGCAACAATCTTCGCATCACAGATTATGAAGATTTTATCCAAACAGATGCCGCCATCAATCCAGGAAATTCCGGTGGTCCCTTACTGAATTTAAAAGGCGAAGTTATCGGCATTAATACAGCTATTGCTTCCACCTCTGGAGGATACCTCGGTATTGGATTTGCCATCCCCAGCAATATGGCCAAACATGTCATTGAACAAATCATCAAAAATGGTACCGTCTCACGTGGCCACCTAGGAATTTACCTACAATCCATCGATACAGAAATGGCTGAAGCTTTAGGTCTTTCAGATACCAACGGAGCTCTTGTCGCAGAGGTTATTAAAGATTCTCCAGCTGAAAAAGAAGGTTTAAAGCAAGGCGATGTCATCATCGAATATAACGGTCAGAAAGTAAAAAATATGGCAAGTTTCCGTAATGATATGGCTCTTTTACAACCTGGAGACAAAGTAGAGCTTACTGTGCTAAGGGGTGATAAGAAAAAACAACTTACAATTACCTTAGGAGCATCCCCTAAAGAAAAACTAATTACCAAACAAACCAATGCACTTGGAATCGAAGTTGCCATTCCAAAAGATTTATCACCACGTATCTTGAACAGCTACGCCATCGATCCTGAAACAAAAGGTGTAGTCATTACATCCGTTAAAATCGGCTCTATCGCCCATAAAGCAGGATTAAAACCGGGTATGGTAATTTTGAAAATCAATCAAAAAGAAATTCTAACTCCTGATGATTTTCAAGAAAGCCTCAAAGACGTTGAAAAGAAAAAACACATTCTTCTGCTTGTAAAACAACAAAATGTAACTCATTTTATCACAATTCGCATGCAGCAATAACAAACGAAAAGAGGGGCCTTCGGGCTCCTCTAATTTTAATTCCATTCATCATAGATTATGAAAATTCTCAAAAGAAATAATTACCTTTAGAAATCATTGATCGAATACTAAAAATCACTAATTCTAAAAAGCTTAAATATGAAAGCTCTTTAACCAATGATTCCCTTATTGGAATTTTTTCAGAATACGCAATATCTTCTGATGCGGAAAGGTTATCCTTCTGGACCAAGATTCTTCTTCGAATTTCAGCGATTTTATTTAAAACCTTGTGATCTTCGGAATTATCAGGATTTTCATCTATAAAATCGAACACTTCTCTATGAGAAGAAGTCTCTATCTGATCAGGAGTTAATCCCTGTAGAAATAGATTTATAAAATCCTCATCCAATTTAAAATAAAATTCAAATGGAGAGCTATTAACTATTGCACATCTTTCATCATGACATGAATCAATTCTCATAATAATCCCATATTTAATCAAAGGGGATTTATATTATAATAAAAATTCCTATAAATTGCAATAAAACGTAATAAACTTATCTTCGATAATTCTTTTGATCATTAAGAGAGGTAATCATCGATAATATTTTATCGAGCATCTCTTGAGCATCAAAACGAACATCATCATATTTCATCATATCGGAAAGCTCCTCGCGTTCTTCAAAGAAAAGCGAAGAAACATCACATCCTTGAAGCTCTTCACGTAGTGAAGTTGGATCTTTTTTAGAGATAAAACGTTCGAATTCATTTATTTTTTTTGAAATAAAAGTTAGTTTTTCCTGAGAGAGCTTCACCATAGCCGTAATACGTTTTTGTTCCGCTGATTGCAGTTTTTTAGTTGCATTATCAAGACGATTTTGAAAATAAGCCAGTTTGATTTGAGAAGTTTTTTGCGATACAGTATCAACACAACTTGTCATAGAATTATTGATGCCAGAACAAGAACAGAGTAAAAGTATAGTCAAATAAGATAATCTTTTCATAACAAACCCGCTTTTTTTATACTATTGCCGATCCTATCGATTTTTTAAATATTTATTTTACATTTTTAATGAATTCTTCAAATACAGGATCATTTGCAAGAGCCATGAAGGGCTCCTCTTTTAATAACGACTCTAAAGAATACTGTCCATGACTTGTAGCTGTTTGCAACCATCCACCAGCTGCTTGAGCCTCTTTAAGATAAGCGCATGCCTTTGCATTGCTTAAAGCTACTTCACTGATTGGGTTCATCTGATAGCAAAGGCTGGAATATTCTTTCACTATTTCATAATCTTTGGCTTCAAAAGCAAGCTTATGCAAAAAGCATTTACCCGTATCAGGAAGCAAATCTTTGATAGGACGCAACATTTCATAAGCCTTCTGATGATCTCCTTGCTCATAATCAATCATCGCCAAATAATGAGTAGCAGCTACATAAAGCATCCCTTCATGAATATTTTCACGTAAATTTTCAAATATTTTTTTAGCTTCATCCTTATTGCCTTTTTCCAGAAGAAGCTCCCCTTGCATAAGCTTTTTAGCATTTTCATCGTTTCGATCTTCTTTAGAAAGATAGCGGGATTTACGCCACATATCAAAACTTTGAAAACCGAAAAGAAAGAATAAAACTCCCCCTAAAATATTGCGGTAAGCGAAAAAGAAAAAGCTGATACCAAAAGCAAACACCATACCGATAAATAAAGCTATCTTAAACCCTTTAATGCCAAATATTCCTTCCAAAACAATCCGTAAAAGCTGTCCTCCATCAAGTGGCAACACAGGAAGAAGATTAATGCCTGCCCAAAAGATATTGATGATTGCTGTCCAATTTAGAATCATTACAAGTTTGGGATTTGTTACAATTTGAAATGATGTCAAAAGATAACAGATAGCAAAAAGCAAAATCCCAAAAACTGGACCATTAAGGGTTATCAAAAATTGCTTCCATGAACTTAGACCTTTGCTATCATAAGAAGTAAGGCCTCCGAGTACCACAAGATCAATTTTTGGAGATCTTTTGAATAATATAGCCGTTAACGCATGCCCAAGTTCATGAAATAATACAGAAAAAAATATTATCACCATCCAAATGAGCATTCCTCCAAATGATTGGGAAATCATATATCCCAAAAGGGCTGCAGTAATCCAAAAAAACGGATGAATACGTACCGGTAATCTTTTTCCAAATCGAATCATAACATATCCTTTAATCTTCTTTAGAATTCACTTATGTGATAGATTCTTTTTTCCAGCAACTTAAAAAATGGAAAAATATGTTTTCTTTCATCAAAAACAAATTTAAAAAAATTACCAAATCCATCTTTGCTCCAACCTTTAGCATTGGAGGAAAAATCCGCTCTCTCTTTTCTAAAAAAATCGATGAAGAAACATATGATGAATTAGAAAGAATCTTATACGAAGCGGATCTTGGAGTCCAAACAGCTACAAAACTCTGTGAAATCGCTCAAAATGAAAAATCATCCGATGTATTAAAAATCCTTCAGAAAATGAAAGAATATCTTCTTTCCATTTTTACAGAGCCTAAGGAAATATCCTATAAAAAGCCTCATGTGATCATGGTTGTCGGTGTTAATGGAAGTGGTAAAACAACTACGATTGCAAAACTTGCGAAAAAATTCCAAAAAGAAGGAAAAAAAGTTCTTCTCGGTGCTGGAGACACCTATCGCGCTGCAGCCGTTGAACAACTAGCTCAATGGGCAGAAAAATTAAATATCGACATCATCAAATCCTTAACCGGAGGAGATCCATCAGCTCTTGCCTATGATGCTTGTCAGGCAGCAATCAAACGCGAAGCAGATATATTAATTTTAGATACAGCAGGTCGCATCCATACTAAAACGGATTTGATGCATGAACTCAAAAAAATCAAAACCGTTTGCGACAAAGTCATACCCGACGCACCTCATGAAACACTTCTAGTGCTGGATGCTACTACAGGACAAAACGCAGTCGATCAAGCGCAAATTTTTAATGAATATACCCCTCTTTCCGGAATTGCTCTAACAAAATTAGATGGAAGTGCCAAAGGTGGCATCATTGTAGCCATACAAAAACTTTTAAAAATACCCGTACTTTGGGTAGGCATTGGAGAAAAAGAAGAAGACCTCATTCCTTTTAATCCAGAAGATTTTGTTGATGCTCTTTTATCACTGAATGAAGAAACGTCTTTATAACAAAGACGTTTTGCTCTATTTTGAAAATGAAACAAAAAATAGAAATTACATGAGTTTTTCTAATCTGCAACCTCTTATTCAAAGCTTTTTAGAGCATCTTGATTATCATCATGCTTCCTATCTTGTTTTATCTCAAAAAGATCAAAATCTTTTTACCCTAGAGAAGACAACTTCTTGCATCAAACATCAAGATATCCCCAAGCCTGTTTTAGAAAACAAACCCCAATTACCTAAAACTGTAGAGGAAATCCCTTCCATTAAACCACCTACTCAACCAGAGGTTATCAAAAAAGAACTACCTCAAGACATAAAAAAAGAAACAAAACCTTCTTATAAAGTTGAAAAACCCCTCATATCCTTTTCCGATATCAAACCTATTTTCCAAAAAATTGCTCCAGAAATCCCTATTATCGATAGTATTCCAACCTCTTTACAAACCAAAGAAAAAGCATTAATCATCCTATCTGAAGAAACTGATCTTGGATTTATGAAAAAACTTGGTAAAGCTCTGGATACCCATTTTCTAAAAACTTATGTGATAGAAGAAAAAGATTTTTCATATGAAATTCTTTTTCAAAAACATTCAGTCCCTTTGATTCTTACCACCCAAACCTTTTTCGATAAACAAGAAAAGCTTCGTCGCAATACGAAAATCCTCCCAAGCAAAAAGCTTTATATCAATCGAACTTTTCTCTTCCTTATAAAAAATACAAACATATACAGTAATAGCATTGAAGAAAAAAAATACCTATGGAACAGCTTAAAACTTGAGCTTAGC
>Ga0116151_10000794_pt1 | contig 29072 bp, 24 predicted proteins | sample AD_UKC117_MetaG_FD_89893 | JGI IMG/M metagenome (GOLD analysis project Ga0116151, IMG submission 89893) | Active sludge microbial communities of municipal wastewater-treating anaerobic digesters from Hong Kong - AD_UKC117_MetaG | ecosystem: Engineered > Bioreactor > Anaerobic > Digestate... | reverse complement strand
TGGATTCGAGCGCGGGCGCGATCGCATCGTGCCACAGGGCGTCGAAGTCGACCCTCGGTGGATGCGGCGCGCTCGCACCGGTTTCCTTGGTGCCGAAGGGCATCACCATGAAGCAGATCGGGCGCAGGCTCATTTCGGGCTCCTTTGGCCTTGGAGGGCCGGTCAGCCGGCGCGCATCGCGCTGATGATCGAGAGCACCGCGATGCCTTCGTTGGCCGGGTAGGTGTCGGGCTTGCCATTGAGCCGCGACAGGGTGCCGCCCGCGTGGTGGAGGGCGATCACCTTCCAGTCGGCGGCGTTGAAGACCGGGCTGCCGGAGTTGCCCTTTTCGGTCGGCGCACGGTAGTGGAGGCGGCAGGGCGTGGCGTCGAAGCGGTTGTCGCGCGGCCCCTCGTGATCGAGCAGCTCGTTGTCCTGGAAGGAGAACTCGAGACCGCCTCCACCGGTGTGGCCGATGACGTAGACGCGGCTCGGGCCATCCTCCGGTCGCACAGGAAGGCGCCTTGCGATCGACAGCGCTTCGAGGTTCGCGGGCGGCGGCCCGTCGAGCTCGATGAGCGTGGCGTCGTGGCGATCCACCGGCGAACTCCACACGATGCGCTTCACGCCGTACTGCGCTGCCGGCTCGACTGCCTCGAACACGATCGAGGCATCCTCCGCCCGCAGCGCGCCCGCGCTCCCTTGCGCGTTCACGACGTGGAAGTTGGTCAGCAGCAGCGCGCCCGCCGCGGCGACGCCGAATTCGCCCGGTGCGACGAGGAAGCCGGTGCCGATGCGCTCGTCGAGGCCGGTACGGATCGAGGCCACCGAGGATGCACTGCGCAGCCCGGCCTGCCACCAGCGATAGGATCTGGTGCCGTCGGTGCCGAGGATGGCTTCGAGCCGGGCGTTCGGCGCTGTGCCGGCCTGCTGCGATTGCAGGAGTTCGCGCAGGGACAGGTCGCAACGCCCTCCCGGCAGGCCGAGCAGGCGGGCCCGCATGGCGTCGAGCAGGACCCGGCTCCGCTCGCCGCACTGGCCAAGCTCCCAGACCTGCTCGAACTGGCGCAGCGTGCTGGCCACGGCGAAGGCGTCGATCGCGTCATGCGCGAGGAAGCGGCGGATCTGCTCTTCGAGCTCGTCGAGCTCGCCGAGCGCGAGGTGGGCTTCGGCACGTGTGGCTGCGTCCCACGCATCCGACGTCGGCGGGCTGGCCAGGATGGCGCGCGCCAGCGCGCGGAAATCCACTCGTGGCACCCGGCGCAGGTGCATGCGCTCGGCGCAGGCCGCGACTGCGACGAGGTTGATGGCATGCCATGTGTTCGACGGATCGGCCTCCCGGGGCTTGCGGTAGGCGCGCACGGCGTTCTGGAGCGCGGCGAGGTCGGTGGCGTCCAGGGCCTTGCGTGCATCGATGAAGATCTGCTTGAAGGCGCGCCCGAGCAGGCCGTTCAGCTCGGCCCATTCCCTGCTCCGGGCCTCGACCTTGCGCAGGACGGCCTGGATGACATCGATGGCTGCGCTGGGCTGGCCGGTCTCGATCAGCGCCTGCGCCTGCAGCCTGCGCACGTGCGCATCCTGCGGGGCGCGACGTGCGACGCGGTCGGCGAGTTCGGCGAGAAGGGCGAACTGGCGCCGTGCGCGCAGACGGTCGAGCAATGCGGCGGCGGTGCGCGACGATTCGCCCGCCGGCGGCCACGGGTATTCGGCCAGCAGCGCGCGGGTGTATGCGATCAAGGCCTCGTCGGTGCAGTGCTCGTCGAGCATGGGTGCGGGGCCTCGGCGTCAGATCTCGAGCAGCTCGCGCAGGGTCCGGCGCAGTTCCGGCTGGCCGAAGTACTTCACCAGCGAGTGCCGCCACCAGCCCGCGTTGGCGACCTGGGCATCGCGGACGCGTGCCTGGCCGGCGTTGCGGAAATCGTTGGCGAGCTTCGGGTCGGCGCCGCAGACGACGTCGAGGGGGTCGAAGAAATTCACCCACGGTCCCTGCAGGTGGTTGGCCGGGTAGCCGTCGCTGCGGGTCCATTCCGGCTCGAGGCAGTCCTGCACTTCGTCGAGGCCGAGCGGGCTCCCGAGGGTGACGAGGGCGTCGACCGACGGGCAGTCGGCAACGCGTTTGAGGCAGTCGTAAGCGATGAGCGTGCCCATGCTGTGCGACACCACCACATGACGATCGCTGTCGACCGCCTTCAGGGCCGAGACGAAGCGCAGGCGGATCTCGTCCTGGACGCGATAGCGGACGCCAGCGCGCGGGGAATGCTCGATGTTGAAGAGGTAATGATGCGCGTCGCGCAACTGCGCCGCCATGATGCGCTTCTTCAGCCACCAGGGCAGCGGGATGCGTTCGAGCGGGGTGGCGCCCGCCGCGGCCGATTCGGGCGCCTGCCCGCCGGACGCGTTCTCGGCGGCCTCCGCCGCGGCGATCTCGGCATCGCTCAGGGTGGTGAAGCGAGCGCGCATCGCATCGAGGAAGGCCTTTTCGCGCGCATTGGCCGGAACCGGCGGCGCCGGATCGCCAGCGGCATCGACCTCCTCGGGACGGCGCTCGGAGGTGCTCTCATGCGCGGCGATGTCCGGGTCGGGCCGCTCGTAGAGCACATCGGCCCAATAGACCAGCCGGCTGGTCACGCCGGTGGCGCGCAGATCGAGCGGGTCATCGCCCTTGGCCAGTGCGCGTAGCCAGATCTCGTAGAGCTTCTCCGCCTCGGGCTTGTTGGCCAGGCCATGGATGAACGTGACGTGCGGCATTTGCGGCTCCTGCAGAGTCCTGCCCAGAACGACAATTGCCCGTCTGAAAGTCGCGGGCCCCCCTCCTTTTCAAGATAGGGCATTTCCCGCTGGCGACAAGCGGGCGTTTGCTGTCGGAGCGGTTCAGGTCTCGTTGTCGGGTAGCGGCGCCACCATCACGCGGTTGCGGCCGGCCTGCTTGGCCTGGTACATCGCGCCGTCGGCGCGCTTCAGTGCGCTCTCCAGGCTTTCGCCTTCCGCCAGGCGGGTGACGCCGGCGCTGAAGGTGATCACCACCTTCTGCAGGTCGGCCATGAAGAACTCGCGCGTGAGCTCGCGTTGCAGGCGGATGAGCGCCTGCTGGGCGTCGGTGTCGCCGGTCTCGGGCAGCAGGATGACGAACTCCTCGCCGCCGTAGCGGGCGAGCACGTCCTGCGGGCGCAGGTGCTGGCGAACGACCTTGGCGAGGTGCACCAGGGCGTCGTCGCCGACCTTGTGGCCGAGGCTGTCGTTGAGCTTCTTGAAGTGGTCGATGTCGAGCAGGGCGACGGCGAGCCGGGTGCCGCGGCGCTGGGCGCGCGCGGATTCGGTCTGGAACATCTCCTCGAGGCCGCGGCGGTTGAGCGCGCCGGTGAGCTGGTCGTGGCGCATCAGGCGGCTGGCCTCCTCGAGCTCGTTCTGCAGCGTGACGATACGCTCCTGCGCTTCGGCGGCCTGGCTGCGGGCGACGATGAGCTCGTCGCGCGAGCGGCGCGCCTCGTCCTGGATGCTGCGGGTCTCGGTCATGACCTCGTCGAGCAGGGGGCCGATCTCGGTGATGTCGTTGGCCTGGGCGATGCGCTGGGCGCACTGGCCGATGCGGTCGTGGTATGCGCCGGTCGATTCGGAGAAGCGCGCGAGCTGGTCGACGAAGCCGGCGAGCATGTCGCGCAGGTGACGCTGGGACTGGGCCAGGGTGTGCTTGAGCTGGCCCTGCTTGTAGATGAGCTCCTTGAGGCGGCGCCCGGCGTCGTCGATCTTGCGCGGGTCGGGGCGGCTGTCGACGATCTCGCGCAGCATCTCGATCTGCCCGGCGAGCCAGCGGTCGTCGAGCACGAGATCGTCGATGTTGCGCAGCAGCATGCGCAGCAGCTCCAGCATGCCGGCGCGGATCTCGGCTTCGTCGGCAGCGGCGAGCTCGAGCTCGCGCGCGAAAACGCGCAGCCGGGTGCCGATCTCGCGCAGGCCGGCGGCTTCGCTGCGGCTGGCGGCCTCGGCGCAGAGCGTGGCGGCGGTCTCGCGCAGCGGCGGGTGTTCTTCAAGCAGCGGCGGCAGGGCCTCGCCGAGGCTGATGGTGACGAGCTCGCGCAGGGCGTCCACCGTGGCGGTGTCGATGGTGGGCGGAGCGGCGGGTCCCGTCGTCGCGGTGCGTGCTGGCACGGCTTGCCTCGCGATGCCAGCGCCGGCCCCGGCGCTCGCCCTCTCCGCAGGGTCGTCCGCTACGTCGGCGACCTCGACGGCGAGCGCGTCGGCGTCGGTCATCGCTTGCGTCCAGCTCTTGAGCAGGCCCTGCAGGCGGGTGTACAGCGCCGCTGGATCGGCCGCGCCCAGCACGCGATCGAGCGCCTCGCGCTTGCGCGCCGGGGTCCAGCCGGTCTGGCGCGCCTCCCACTGCCGCAGGAGGTTGCCGATGAGCTCGTTCCAGGCCTGCGGTTCGCCCAGCTTGAGGCTTTCGAGGTAGCGCTCGAGCGCGGCCTCCGCGGCCTTGCTGCGGCCGTCGGCGAGCGCCTGGTCGAGCTGGTGGCCGTGGCGCTGGCGCTCGGCGTTGTCGCGCGGCAGGCGGCGGGCGAGCTTGCGCACGAAGGCCTCGGGGAGTGCGTCGTCGTCGGGGCGCGTGCCGGCGATCTCGTGATAGAGCTTGCGGTAGTTGTCCGGCGTGGGGGCGACCCGGCGCAGCGCGAGCTGGCGCAGGGCTTCGCGGGCGATTTCGGAGGGATTGCTGAGCGTGGGCATGATGCGTGTCGGAGGTCCCGGGGGCTGGCGCATGTTTGCCGCATTTTGACAGCAGTTCTTGAGCTTTCGGCGGGCAATTTGCCAACAGGGGGCCGCGAGGGAGTCGCGCGCGCGCGATCTGCCAATCCGTAGACATTAATCAAATGCTTATATAGAGAGTCGCGCTAAACTATCAAAGGAGATGTTTCCTTCGGAGGAAAGGGTGATGGACAAGAATAGATGCGGCTGGCGTCGCTGGATCGGTGGAGCGTTGATCCTGATGGCCAGCATGATGGCGGGCGCGGCGAACGACCCTGGCGCGGGCAAGCTGCCCGTCGCTGCAGCGGGCGGCAAGGCGGCGAGCACTGCGGACCACAGCAAGTTCAAGGAACTGCAGGGGCCTTTCAAGACCGGTCCGGAAGTCACCAAGGCCTGTCTTGCCTGCCACAACGAGGCCGGCCACCAGGTCATGAAGAGCGTGCACTGGACCTGGGAGACCATCAGTCCGACCACCGGCAAGAAGCTGGGCAAGCAGCACGCGGCCAACAATTTCTGCGGCTCGATCCTCTCCAATGAGCCGCGCTGCACGAGTTGCCACGCTGGCTACGGCTGGACGGACAAGAACTACGATTTCACCAACCAGGACAACGTGGATTGCCTGGCCTGCCACGACACGACCGCGACCTACAAGAAGATCGCCACCGATGCCGGCCATCCGCTCTACGAGCCGCGCGAGATGCCCAAGGGCAGCGGCAAGGTCGTGCAGCCGCCCGACCTGACGAAGATCGCGCAGGCGGTGGGCAAGCCCGGCCGGCAGAACTGCGGCGCCTGCCACTTCAACGGCGGCGGCGGTGACGCGGTCAAGCACGGCGACCTCGACACCTCGCTGATCAAGCCGCCGAAGCATGTCGACGTGCATATGTCGCCCGACGGTGCGAATCTGTCCTGTGCCGACTGCCACACCTTCAACGCCCACCAGCCCTCCGGCAGCCGCTATGCGGCTACCGCCAAGGACACCAAGGGCCTGGACATGAAGCACGAGGACCACAACCGGGCGACCTGCGAGTCCTGCCACGATCTGCGCCCGCACAAGAACGAGCGCCTGAACAACCACGCCAACCGCCTGGCCTGTCAGACCTGCCATATCCCGGAGTTCGCGCGTGGCGGTGTCGCCACCAAGACGCTCTGGGACTGGTCGACCGGCGGCAAGCGCGGTCCCGACGGCAAGCCGCTGTTCATCAAGGACGACCACGGCCACCTGATCTACTCGGCCGAGAAGGGCGACTTCAAGTACGGCGAGAACGTGCGCCCGACCTACAAGTGGTACAACGGCGTGGTCCATCAGGTCGCCATCACCGACAAGATCGACGACAGCAAGATCCTCGAGCTCAACCGCGTCGAAGGCTCGGCGAGCGATCCGAACGCCCGCATCTGGCCCTTCAAGGTCATGGTCGGCAAACAGCCTTACGACCCGGTGAACAAGACCCTGGTGGTCAACCACGTGTATGGCAAGGACGACACCGCGTTCTGGGGCAACTTCGACTACGAGAAGTCGATCAAGGCCGGCATGGACTACGCCGGGCTGCCCTATAGCGGCAAGTTCGACTTCATCGAGACGCGGATGAACTGGTTCATCACGCACATGGTGGCGCCCAAGGAAGACGCGCTGAAGTGCAATGATTGCCACACCCGCTCGGAAGACGGCCGCCTGGCCGCGATCACCGACATCTACATGCCCGGTCGCGACCGCAACGGCTGGGTCGACCTCCTCGGCGGGCTGGCGATCATCGGTGCGATCGGCGCCGGTTCGGTCCACGGCATCGCCCGCATCCTCACGCGTCGCAAGGGGCACTGAAAATGAGCGCGAACCGCATCTACATCTACAAGCGCTATGAGCGCTTCTGGCACTGGTCGCAGGCGCTGCTGATCATCATCATGATGATCACGGGCTTCGAGATCCATGGCAGCTACACCTTCCTGGGGTTCAAGAAGGCCGTCGATCTGCACACGATCGCGGCCTGGACCCTGCTGGTGATCTGGGCCTTCACGATCTTCTGGCAATTCACCACGGGTGAGTGGAGGCAGTACATCCCGTCGATGAAGAACGTGTCGGCGATGATCCTCTACTACACGGTCGGGATCTTCAAGGAGATGCCGCATCCCTTCCGCAAGACCACGGTGCAGAAGCACAACCCGCTGCAACGCCTGGCCTATCTTGCGCTGCTTGCGTTCATCTCGCCGCTGATCTGGGGCTCGGGCCTGCTCTACCTGTTCTACGGCAACTGGGCGCAGCTGGGGATCGACAAGACCTTCTCGCTCGAGGGCGTGGCGCTGGTGCATACCGCGGGCGCGTTCATGATCACCGCGTTCTTCTTCATCCACGTCTACCTGACCACGACCGGTCACACGATCTTCGCCCACATCAAGGCGATGATCACCGGCTGGGAAGAGGTCGAGGACGACCACGCACCGGCCGCGGCCGATCACGGCAAGCGCGCACCCGGCAAGGCCTGAGCGTTCGCGCCGCATCGCGGCGCCACGATCGGACGAAGACGCCCCGCGGCTGGTTCAGCGCGGGGCGTCTTCGTCCGGGAGTTCGTAATGGTCGGCGATGTAGGCCGGGCCCTTCATGACGAACACGATGAAGGCGCCGATCGCCACGGTGAATACCACGGTCCAGTGCAGGATCACCGCGGCCAGCACCCGGATGTCGATCATCTGAAGCGCGCGCACCGCCTCGATGCTGTCGTCGCTCCACCAATGCAGGCGGGCAAGCAGTGAGACCGCCATGCAGGCCGCGGTACCGACGAGCGCCACCATGGGCAGGCGCGCCAGAACCTTGCGTTCGAGTCCTGCCGGTTCGGTGCGCGAGCCGGGCAGGCGGCGCCAGCGCTTCTCCATGATGATTCTCCGATGTCTTGCCGTTGCGGCCTGGCTGCCGAGAGCCGGGTGGCGCTGCTGCTTCGACCCGATCCGATTCTCCGGCGTCCGCTGCGATTCGTGGCAGAAAAGCACCACGCCCGGCGGTGGCCCCTCGGACCGGGGGTAGAATGCCGGCACCGCACCTGCGTCGCACAGCTTGCGGCACCGCTCCGGAAGTCAGGCTTCCGGAGTGCTGATCAGACACCGACCCGCGTTCCAGAGTTCTACCCGAAATGACCCTTCAGCAAGCCGAAACCGCCGCCCCCGAGCCCGCCAGCACCGAAGCGCCGGAGGCAGCCAAGCAGCCGCGCATCGAGCCGCGTGCGATCCTGAAACGCCTGCAGGCCGAATCGCCCGCCTTTCGGGACAGCAAGCCGCTGGCGCTGAAGATCGACGCGAGCATCCTCGCCCGCTTTCCCGATTTCGATCGCAAGAACCTGCGTATCGCCCTGCGCATGCACACCGCCTCGACCAAGTACCTCAAGGCGGTCGAGCGTGGCGGCGAGCGCTTCGACCTCGACGGCAAAGCAGCCGGCGAGGTGACCGAGGAGCAACGCCAGCACGCCGCCGCCACGCTGAAGGAGCGCTTTGCCGCGGTGGCCAAGCAGCAGCGCGAGAAGCGCGAGGCCGAGGAAGCCGAACGCAGACGCGCCGAAAAACTCCAGCAACTGGTGAGCAAGTTCGGGCGCTGAGCCTGCGAGGACACCCTCGGGCTCAGCGCAGGTCGCGCCGCACCGAGTCGGCCCGCGCCATCCAGATCCCCGCCGCGGCCGCGATCGCCACCGCGAGCGCCCCGCCCGGGTGCCCGGTCCCGATCATCAGGCCGGCGAGCAGGCCGAGGGTGAGCAGCGCTCGGAAAGTGATGGTTTGCATGGTGGTCTCCCGATCTTTTTTCACTGTACGAAGACTGTATATATGAACAGTATTCGGCGCAAGTCCACGCGCACGGAAACACTGCGTGCGCGTGCGATCCGACGCGATGGCGGGCAGGCGTCTTGCGCTATAATCCGCAGCGCCTTGCCGGCATAGCTCAGTTGGTAGAGCAGCTGATTTGTAATCAGAAGGTCGTGGGTTCGATTCCTATTGCCGGCACCAGAATTCTTCCGGCGCTTGTGCGGCGCAGAAAGTTCTTGCCTTTCCGCCGCTCAACGTTTATAGTTCTGTTTCTCCGACGCGGGGTGGAGCAGTCTGGCAGCTCGTCGGGCTCATAACCCGAAGGTCGCAGGTTCAAATCCTGCCCCCGCAACCAAACAAAGCAAAAAGCCAATCACCTCAAGGTGGTTGGCTTTTTGCTTTCGTGCCTTGAGCGTGCCGCCGGCGGGCCAATGTCCGCCGGCGGCACGCTCAAGGAGCCGCGAGACCTGATCGGGTCGCTGCCGTGCCCTGCGCGGCCACCGGGAACCACAGCGTCACGCAGGTTCCGATGTCCGGCGTGCTCTCGAGGCTCACGCTGCCGCCATGCAGCTTCATGATCTCCTTCACCAGGGGCAGGCCCAGGCCGGTGCCGGGGATGTGGCCGGAGCGGTCGCTGCGGTAGAAGCGCTCGAAGGCGTGGGTGGCGTCCGCAGCGCTCATGCCGATGCCGTGATCGCGCACCGAGATGCCGATCAGGCCGAGGCCATCCGGGTGTTCGGCCACCACCTCCACCTCGATGTCGCCGCCGTGCGGCGAGAACTTGCGCGCGTTCGACAGCAGGTTGAGCACTGTCTGCTGGAATTTCGCGCGGTCGGCGCGGATCGAGGGAAGGTCCGGTGGAATGCGGGCGACCAGGCGATGGCTCTCGGCGGGCACCAGGAAGCCGGACAGCGCCTCCTCGAGCAGTGGCCCGGCCGGCAGCGTCTCGAACTGGAAGCTCCGGGCGCGGCGTGCCTCGATGCGGGCGAGGTCGAGCAGGTCGTTCAGGAGTCCGGTGAGGCGCTGGGCCTGGGTGTTGATCGTGCCGAGCAGTTCGCGCGTCTTCTCGGCACTGTAGCTGCGCATCATCAGGAGCTCGGAGAAGCCCATGATGCTCGCCATCGGCGTGCGCAGCTCGTGCGCAGCGGTGGCGAGGAAGTCGCTCTTCATGCGGTCGAGTTCGACCTCACGGGTGACGTTGCGGAAGTAGATCACCTGCGAGGTGGCGTCGGTGCCGCACTCGCGGAAGCTCTGGTGCAATGTGCAGCGCCGCGGATGGACGAGATGGATGAGGCCCTCCCGGGCAAAGTCCAGCGGCGCGTTGGTGGGCGAGAGGTCGAGCTCGTCGTCGGCGAGGGGGGTGAAGGGCTGCGCGGGGTCGGCGAGCTGGGCGAGGCGCTGGCGGAATTCGGCTACGGTGGAGCCGATCAGTGCGCCGGCCGCGGGGGCGAAGAGGGTCTCGGCGGCTGCGTTGGCGAAGCTGACGGTGCCCGCGTTGTCGAAGCACACCACGGCGTCGGGGTTGAGGGTGAAGATCACGTCGAGCCGCGACAACCAGTCGATCAGCTGATCTTCCGACTGCCGGCGTGCGGTCACGTCGGCCTGCACGCCGACGTAGTGCGTGACCTCGTCCGAGGCCGGGTCGACCACCGGGGCGACCGCGAGCTGATTCCAGAAGAAGCTGCCGTCCTTGCGGTAGTTGCGCAGCGTGACTTCGCAGGGGCGCCCCGCGCTGATCGCGCGCCGCAGCATCGCCACCTCGGGTTGGTCGTGGTCGCTGCCACGCAGAAAGCGGCAGTTGCGACCGATCGCCTCGCTGCGCGCATAGCCGGTGATGTGCTCGAAGGCGCGATTGACGTAGATGGTCGGGCAGTCGGGCTGGCGCATGTCGATGATCGAGATGCCGCTGCCGACGGCCTCGAGCGCACGGTCGCGGATCGCGATCTCCATCGCGGCCTCGCGTCGCTCCGTGATGTCGGTGAGGATGCCGGCAAAGCCGGTGATGCGTTCCTCGTCGCGCAGGGTGTTGAGCTTCACCGAGAGCCAGCGCGTTGCTCCGTGGCGGCAGCGCACGCGGCATTCGAACTCGTGGTTTTCGAGCTCGCCCTGGCGCAGTGCCGTCAGTGCCTGCAGGTTTCGCCGCAGGTCGTCGGGGTGCATGAAGTCGGTGTACGCGTGGCCCAGGCTGTCTTCGATGAGGTGGCCGGTGATCTTCTCCCAAGCCTGGTTGAGGAAGTTCAGGCGGCCGTCCAGGCTTACCTCCACGACGACTTCGCCGAGGCTCTCCAGGAGTCTGCGGTGTGCGCGATCGGCTCGCAGGCGTTCGCTCACGTCGCTCACCAGCACGATGGCGTGAGTCTCCGTACCCGTCTCGGCGTCGATGACTCGGGAAGTGGACAGCTCCATGAAGACCTGCACCCCGTCCGCACGCCGCCATGCGAGTTCCGCCGGCCTGTCCGGTGCGGGACCGGGCTCCTTGCCGAAGAGCAGTGCGGGCCACCGCGCGCCGAGGATCGCGTCGGCGGCGAGGCCGGTCATCTCGAGTAGCGCAGGGTTGGCATACTGCACGCGCGCCTCGTCGGCGGGCCGGTGTGCCACGATCAGGACGCCGGTGGTGCTGGAGGCGAGTGCGCGCTCCTTGAGGCGACGTTCGGCCTCGGCGCGCTCGACCTGGCGAGTGCGGGCCTCCAGGGTCGCGGACAGGCGCTGCTGCGTGTCGCGCAGGCTGGCGATCATGCGATAGACCGTGTTGGCGAGGACCTCGAAGCGGTCGGCGTCGTCGACGCCGGCTCGCGGTGGCGGCAGGGCGTCGAGATCGCCGGCCTCCACCCGGGCTGCGGTGAGTTCGAGCTCGGCCAGTGGCGCACCGATATCGTGCGCGATGCGGCGAATCAGCAGCAGGGCCAGCATCAGCACGATGGTGCCGATCACCACCATCCCTGCCAGCAGGCCGCGGACCGGACGCAGGGCGAGCTCGCGGTCGACGACGACCTCGATCGCCAGCGGCAGGCCATGGTGGCCGGTGAGCCGGGTGAGGTATCGCAGTTCCCGCCCCGTGTCCGCGAGCCCGGCCTGCGCCGTCGGCGTGCCGGCGAGGTCGCGCAGCCGCAGGGTATGTCCGCGCGCCACGCCGGCGGTGCTGGTGTCGAAAGTCCTGGCCAGTTCGAGTTCGGCGCCGAGTGCACCTTCTGGATTGCCGGTGGGTAGGTGGATGACCGGCGCCGCGATGCGCAGGCGGAGCTGCTCGCTGCCATGTGCGAGCGCGAACTGTGCCGTCGAGCGTTCGACGGCTTCCTGACGCAGCGCGCTGGTGCTGGCGAAGTCCGCGGCGGAGATGTCCTCGCGCGCACAGCCTTGTTCGAGCACCTTGCCGCGGAAATCGGCGAGGAAGAGGGCCGCAAGCTCAGGCGTGGCCCGACAGAGGTCGTGCAGGGTGGGGCGGATGTACTGGGCGCGGCCGGCCGGATCGGAAAGCGCGTGGCTGAAGATCGTCTGGCGCGAGGCGTCGAGGATCTTGCCGATATCGGCCTCGAGCCGCGCCTCGAAGCGCAGCCGTGCCTCGGAGGCCGTGGCCTCGAGTTCGTAGCCCAGCTTTTCCAGCATCAGGGCATGCAGTGCAGCCCACGACACCAGCAGGGCGGGCATCAGGACGATCGTCGTCAGTGTGGTGGCGAGGAACGAGATGCGGGTCGTGAGACTGGCGCGGCGCCAGCGGCGCGAGCGGTCGAGCAATGGCAGAGGCATCCTGGTCGGTCTCTCCGTTCAGTGCGGCTGCAGCAGACCGGTGCTGTCGAAGCGGCAAAGCAACACCTCGTCCTTGCCCAGGCCCTCGTGCCGCGCGGGCGTGAAGGCGGGAGCGTGACGGCGTACCACGCCCTCGTGCGCGGGCAGGCGCTCGAGCGCCTCCCGGATGGCCGGGCGGTGTGTGCCGCCCGTTTGATCGACCGCCATCGCGAGCAGGCGGACGAGGTCGTAGGCCGGGCCGATTGCGGTCTGCGAGGGGACAGCAAGCGGCGAATCGGTGCCGAAGTGCTGCATGGCGCGGCGGGCAAGGCGGGCGCCATCCTCACCGCGGGCGCGTGCGAAGCTGAACGATTGCGCCACATCGAGCTGGACCTTGTGCAGAGCCTCCCCGCACAACCGGGGGAAGCGCCCGCCGCTGATGCCCCAGTGGCTGAAGAGCGGTCGCAGATCCCGGGTCGCCATGGAGGCCATCGCCTTGACGAGGGTCGCACCCTCGGGTTCGTTGGCGACCAGCAGGATCGCCTCCGCGCCGATCTCGAGCAGCGTGCGGTAGCTGTGCGGGATCGAGTCGTGAGCCCCCCAGCGGTGCCACTCGATGCCGACGATCTCGAGGCGATCGCGAGTCCGGGCGCCGACATGGCGCTCGGCGGCGTACTGGCAGCTCCTTCCCCACGCGGTCTGGGGAACGAGGAGGCCGATGCGGCGCAGCTTGCGGCGTTCGATCTCGCCGAGCAGGGCCTCGATCGCGAGCGTGTCCGACAGGCCGAGGCGGAAGGCGTAGTTGGGCTCCCGGCCGTTGTCGATGATCGCGTCGGCGGCAGCCCAGGGGGCGAGCAAGGGCAGGCGCAGGGCGTGCAGCGTCGGGACCTGCTCGAGCACCACGGGCGAAAACTTCCCGCACAGGAAACCGACGACATCGGGCTGGGCGCCCAGGTGCTCGATGTTGGCCACGCCACGGGCGGGGACGCTGCGGTTGTCCGTGATCACCAGCTGCAGGGGGCGTCCGCCGAGCACTCCACCGTGGGCGTTGAGGTCTTCGATCGCGGCTCGGGCGCCGAAGAGGATGGCGTCGTCGGCGGTGCTGTTGGGGTCCATGAACTCCGCATCCACCCCGATCAGCACTGGTGCCGCGCGGCCGAAGGCCCGCCCGGGCAGTGCGCAGGCGAGCAGGCTGGCGGTGCAGGCGTGCAGGAAGTCACGGCGGCCCCCGGGCGCAAGGCTCATCGGCCCGTCTCCGCAGCGGCGAGGCGCTCGACGGTCTCGATCAGCTGAAGCGGGCTGAAGGGCTTGGTCAGGTAGGCGTTGCAGCCGGCCCGTCGGCCGGCCTCGAGGTCGGTCTGCTGGCTGCGTGCGGTCAGCATCACCACCGGGATGTGCGCGATCTCGGGGTCGGCGCGGATGCGCTCGCAGACCTGGATGCCGTCGAGCTGGCCGGGCATCATCACGTCGAGCAACACGATGTGAGGGCGCAGGGCCTTGACCATGCGCAGGCCGGTGTCGCCGTTGTCGGCTTCGTGCACCTCGAAGCCGTCGTAATCCATCGTCATGCAGATCAGCTTGCGGATCTCGGGCTGGTCCTCGACGACGAGGAGGATCGTGTTCATGTCGTGTGTTCCTGCGGGGTGTGTGGTCGGAAGCTGCGGGTAGTCGTGCTGCCGCCCCATCGGGGGCGGCGCTTCGATTCGTGAGACGGTCTCAGCTGAGCGCGGCGAGTGTTCGCCACCAATGTGGCGGCGGGCTGCCGGCTCCGGCCCGTGCGGCATGGAGTGCGGCCCGTTTGCGCAGCTGCGGCAGTTGCGGGCGGATCCGGTGCATCGCGGCTACGACCGCAGGGTCGAACTGCATGCCTGCGGCGAGATCGAGCAGCGCGAAGATCGCGCCTTCGTCGAGCGCATCGCGGTAGCTCGCACGCGAGCCGAGCGCATCGACGAAGTCGGCGACCGCGACGATCCGCCCCGAGAGCGGGATGTTGCTGCCCTCGCGGCCGGCGGGATAGCCGCTGCCGTCCCATTTCTCGTGATGGTTGAGCGCGACCTCGGCCGCCAGCGCGTGCAGCGGATCGCTCGCCACGCCCAGGATGCGCGCGCCGTCGAGCGGATGGCGCCGGATCGCTGCCCACTCCTGCGGATCCAGGCTGCCTGGTTTCGCGAGGATGGCCTCGGGGACGGCAAGGTTGCCGATGTCGTGTACGCGCGCGGCGTCGGACAGATCGTCGCACCACGCCAGGGGGGAGCCGAGCGCGTGGCCGATCAGCGCGGCGGTCGCGCCGACGCGCAGGCCGTGCTCGAGCGCTTCACGGCGCCCGCGCGCGGCGGCAAGCGCGAGCCGGGCGATCGACTCGCGCTGCAAGCGGCGCATCGCCTCGCGCTCGCGGTCGCGTTGCGTGACCACGGTGCGCAGGTCGTGCAACACCCGGTACAGCTGGCGGTAGGGGTCGCCCGGGCGCCTCGCGGGTGCGGACTCGTCGCAGCTGGCCGCGGGGGCGCGGGGGTTTGCGGCGATGCCGGGGAGGCTGTCGTCATCGAGTTCGATCGGCTCCTGGAGGAGCAGCGTGCTCGAAGCCGCGGCGGGGTGTGCGCTGGTGTTCATCGGGCAACGTCCTCGCCGGCCGGACGGGAGCGGCGGGTCATCAGGCGGGCGAGATCGCTCGCGTAGCGCTGGGCCTGGGCGATGTCGGTCTCGACCGTGGTGAACGGGCTGGCGCTGGTGGGCAGCTCGATCGCGGCGGTGACGAAGCCGTCGAGTTCCTGGTCGAGCGCGAGTCGGCCGTGGTGCATCTCGACGATCCGGCGTGCCAGCGGCAGGCCCAGGCCGAGTCCGGGCGCGCGGGCGGTCGCGGCGGCGCTGCGCATCAGCGGCTGCATCAGGCGCGCGCGCAGCAATGGCGAGCGCAGGCCCCGGCCGCGGTTGCGCAGGGTGATGCGTACGAATGCGGCCGAGGCGCTGAGCGTCAGGCTGATGTCGGTGCCGTTGTCGGAGTGTTCTAGGGCGTTGTCGATGCACGCGTCGAAGGCCAGGCCGAGCCAGTGGGCGCTGCCGTAGATCACCGGAAAGCTGCCGGTCGCCGGCGAGACCAGATTCAGGCGCTGGCCTCGTGCATGTGCCGCCGGCTCGTGGCGTGCGAGCAGGCGCGGCAGCCAGTCGGCGAGTTCGATGCGATCGTCGGCCTGGAGCGGGCGGCCGCTGCCGAGCTGGACGAGGTGGACCAGGTCGAGCAGTTGCTGCATCAGCAGCTGGCCCCGCTCGATATCGCGGGCGCGGGGGGCTGTCTCGGTCGTCGCGGCGGCGGGCAGTCGTGCCGCTTCATCGAGCAGTTCGCCGAAGTCTTCAGCAAAGCGCTGAAGCGGCTCGAGCATGCTGTGCTCGATCAGCGCGCAGAGGTTGTCGATCGTGGTCTGGTAGACGCTCGCCTCGGTCATGTTCCGCAATACCAGCACCAGGTCCTTGCCCGCAGGGCTGCGGACGATATGGCCTGCCAGCTGGTCCGGCGCGGCGACCTGGGTCGGATGCACGATCTCGCTCTCGAAGGCGTGCGGCAGCGGAATGTGGCCCGTCAGGGCCTGGTCGAGCACGGCGGCGATGGTGGCGTGCGGCACGGGTTCGCCCAGACGTACCGGCAGCAGCGCCAGCATCCCCTCGTTTGCGAAGCGCACCTTTCCGTCCGGGGCGATGATCGCGAGGCTGTCGGAGAGGCGGTTGAACAGGATCTGGATCGCAGGGTTCACTGGAAATGGTTTAATCAACAAAAAAGTGATAAAAATATTATAAAAGCTATAATAAATTGAGCGTGCGATCCGTCACGCTCCGGTGCGCGTCATTGAACTAGCATCGCGGCGCATCAAATGACGAGAAGGTCTGGAGCGGAGCTTGGAACGAGCGGAGGGGTGGGCGGGACAGGTGCGAGGGGCAGACGATGCGACAGCGCACGAGTCGTCCGGTGCAGATGCTGCGCGCTGGCCGCTGGTGCTGATCGTCGTGCTCGCGTTCACGCTGGTCGCATCGGTGTGGGCCGCGGTGCTGTTCAAGGTGGCCGCGGAGGAGCGTGCCGAGCTTGCCGCGATCGAACGCCGCACGACCAATCTCGCGCGTGTCTTCGAGGAGCACACCGTGCGCACGCTCGCCAGCGTCGACCAGGCGCTGCTGTTCGTGAAGTTCCAGTACGAGAAGGTAGGCGCCGCGCTCGACATCGCCTCGGCGGTGGAGCAGGGCATGATCGTCAGCACCCTCTTCAACCAGGTCGGGGTGATCGACGCGCAGGGCATCTACAGCCTGTCCAACCTGCCCGGCTTCAAGCGTGTGGACCTCTCCGATCGCGAGCATTTCCGCGTCCATGTCGACGCGGACTCGCGTAACTTCTTCGTCAGCAAGCCGGTGCTCGGGCGCGCGAGCGGCAAGTGGTCGGTGCAGCTCACCCGCCGCATCAACCGCGCCGACGGCAGCTTCGGCGGGGTGGCGGTGATCTCGCTCGATCCCTTCTACTTCACCACCTTCTACAGTGACCTCGATCTCGGTCGCCACGGCGTGGTGACCCTGGTCGGGCTGGACGGCATCGTGCGCGCCAGGCGGGCAGGCGACGTTACCGACGTGGGGCAGGACATCCGCAGGGGAGCCTTGTTTGCCGAACTCGCGAAGGCACCGCAGGGGCACTACCACTCCAGCAGCGCGATCGATGGCCGCGTGCGCATCGTCAGTTATCGTTCCCTGCCCGGTCTGCCGCTGGTCGTTCTGGTAGGCGTCGATGCCGACGAGGCGATGAGCGACTTTCGCGTGCGCCGCGGCGGCTACCTCGCCTTCGCCGCCGGCATGAGCCTGGTCATCGCCGCTTTCTGCGCGCTCTCGCTGTGGCTGCTGCAGCGTCAGCGACGCATCTCGATGCGGCTACGCGAGATGAAGCCGCGCGCGGAGTCGGCGAACCGGCTCAAGTCCGAGTTCCTCGCCTCGGTGTCGCACGAGCTGCGCACCCCGCTCAACGGCGTGATCGGCTATTCCGAACTGCTGATGGAGCTGGCGCAGGACGAGGAGCAGCGCAGCTACGCCAGGGTGATCCTCGACAGCTCCGGGCATCTGCTCGAACTGCTCAACTCCATCCTCGACCTCGCGCGGGTGGAGGCGGGGCAGATGGCGATCCGGCTGGCGCCCGAGGATGTGGCCGGGATGGTCGGCCAGGTGTGCGCCAACTACCGGCCGGTGGCGCAGGCCAAGGGCGTGACGCTGGCGTGCGAGGCGCCCGCCGGCGTGATGCTGGAGTGCGATCGCACGCGCCTGGTGCAGGTGCTGAACAATCTGGTGCACAACGCGCTCAAATTTACCGACAGCGGGCGGGTTAGCGTGCACGCGCGGCTGACGCCGACGCATTGCGTGTTCGAGGTGGCCGACACGGGCTGCGGCATCGCGCCCGACCAACTCGAGGCGATCTTCGAGCGCTTCCGCCAGGTGCATGATTTCGAAACGCGTGCCCATGGTGGCACCGGGCTCGGGCTTGCGCTATGCAAGGAGCTCGCGGAACTGATGGGTGGCGGGATCGAGGTGCGCTCGACACCGGGCGAGGGTAGCGTGTTCAGCGTCAGGCTGCCGCGTTCGCCGAAGGGGACGGAATGATGAAAGTGCTGGTCGTGGATGACAACCCGATCAATCGCCTGTTGCCGATCGCCTGGCTCAAGCGCCTGGGTTGCGAGACCGAGGAGAGCGCCGGTGGCACCGATGCCCTCGACAAGCTCGCGACGGGCGGTTTCGACGTCGTGCTGCTCGACCTCAGCATGCCGGAGATGTCGGGGACGGAGATCTGTCGCAGGGCGCGGGCGATGCCGGCAGGCGGGAAGATCCGCATCATCGCCTACACCGCGCACGCGGCGCCGGAGGCCTTCGAGTCCTTCCGCTCGGCCGGCTTCGACGACGTGCTGGTCAAGCCGGTTACGCGCGATGCGCTGCTCGGGGTTTTCGGCGGGCTCGAAGGATTCGAGGACATGCGCACGCCCGGAGCCGCGGGCTGAAGCGGTAGCGCATCCGGTTCGGGCGTGGCCTCCGCCTGCCTCAGGCGCCGCGATCGACGACGGCTGCGCGCAGCGCGCGGAAGCTTTCGTCCTCGCCCTGACCCGAGGTGTCGACCACGTGGTCGGCACGCATGTACTGCGCTTCGCGCGCGGCGAGGATGCGGCGCAGGTCTTCCATCGCCTCGGCGCTGCCGGCCATGGGGCGCAGGTCGCCCTGCGCGCTCACGCGCTGCATGTGTTCCTCGGGCGAGGCACGCAGCCAGATGGTGAGGCAGCGCGACAGCAGCAGGTCGTAGGTCTCGGTCTGCGACACGATGCCGCCGCCTGTGGCCAGCACGGTGCGCTCGCCGCTGTCGAGCGCGCGCCGCAGGCAGCGCTGTTCGATGCGGCGGTAACCCGACTGGCCGTAGAGGGCGAAGATCTCGCCCATGGGCATGCCGGTCTCGCGCTCGATCTCCGCGTCGAGCTCGACGAATCGGAAGCCGAGCTCGGCCGCCAGCCTGCGGCCCAGCGTGGTCTTGCCGGCGCCGCGCAGCCCGATCAGGGCGATGCGGTTGCGCCGTGCGGCCTCTTCCTGGCCGTAGTCGCGCATCAGCCTGAAGATCACGTCCTCCAGCCGGTGCCGCGGCAGCTGCTCGAGGATGCGCCGCACCAGGCGCTGCTCCACCGACTCCTCGACACCCAGGTTCAGCAGCTCCGGCAGGGGCAGCCCCAGCGCGCCGCCGATATGGCGCAGCAGCACGATCGAGACGTTGCCCTCGCCCGCCTCGAGATGGGCCAGGTGGCGCTCCGAAACACCCGCTTCTCGCGCGAGCTGCTTGCGCGTCTGCCCGCGCCGGTCGCGCGTCTCGCGCACGCGCTTGCCGAGCGCGAGCAGGAACTCCCCGTCGCTGCGCGGATCGGGCCGGATGCCGGGTTGTGCGACCGGGACGGCCGCGGCGGAAGCTGCAAGGGTCTGATGTTCGTCGTTCATGACGGGTGCGCTGTTGCGGATTCGTGCGTTTATGGTCCTGCAGGCGATTGGCTGTCAACCGGGCGGCATCGGAGGGTCGCAGGCCCGCTGCGGGCGATGAAGTGCAGGATAGGCCATAATGCAATATATTGCAGTTTAGACTATATCTAAACTGCTGAATTTACGGGGGTTTGCTGTGGCGCAGGGTTGACACTGCTCTAGATGGGGGTATTCTTTTGCATGTCTCGCTTAAAGATGCACTTTAGTGCACATTGCCCGGCTGGCTCGAGCTGCATCGTGGTCGGTCGGGGCGGCGATCGCGTCAAGGATTTCCTGCATCTGTCCGTTCCGCAAGCAAACCGGACCGGACGATCCGGGATCAGGATGGAGACAGGACGATGCACACCCTCAGCACCGCAGATCACGGCTGCACGCCGCCCCGGATCGAGATTCCGGACCCTTACAACGCGGCCGACGACCTGCTCGGGCGCAACCTGGTCGCCGGACGGGGCGGCAAGGTCGCCTACATCGACGATGCCGGCGAATACACTTACGACCAGCTTGCCGCGCGCGCCAACCGCTGCGGCAATGCGTTGCTCGGCACCCTGGGCCTGGCGCGCGGCGACCGCGTGCTGATGTGCGTGCTCGACTGCATCGATTTCCCCGCGATGTTCCTCGGCGCCATCAAGGCCGGGGTGGTGCCGATCGCGGTCAATACGCTGCTTACCGAACGCGACTACGAGTACATGCTGTCCGACAGCGGTGCGCGCGTGGCGGTGGTGTCGCAGGCCCTGCTGGCCAATTTCGCTGCGCTGCCCGGGCGCGTGCCGACGCTCGAGCGCCTGGTCGTCGCCGGCGGCGACGACGACGACGGCTTGGAGGCGCTGCTCTCCGCGCAGTCGGACCAGCTCGATGCCGCACCGACGCGCGCGACCGATCCCTGTTTCTGGCTCTACTCCTCGGGCTCGACCGGCGCGCCCAAGGGCACGGTACATATCCACTCCAACCTCATCCATACCGCCGAGCTCTACGGCCAGGAAGTGCTCGGCATCCGTGAGCAGGATGTGGTGTTCTCGGCGGCGAAGCTGTTCTTCGCCTACGGTCTCGGCAACGGCCTCACCTTCCCGCTCTCGGTCGGCGCCACCGCGGTGCTGATGGCCGAGCGGCCGACGCCGGACGCGGTTTTCAGGCGCCTGCGCGAACACCAGCCGGACATCTTCTACGGCGTGCCCACGCTCTATGCCGGCATGCTCGCGCACACCGGCTGTCCGACCGCGGGCGAGTTGAAGAATCTGCGCGCCTGCACCTCGGCGGGCGAGGCGCTGCCCGAGGGCGTGGGGCGGCGCTGGAAGGAGCGCCTCGGGGTCGACATCCTCGACGGCATCGGCTCCACCGAGATGCTGCACATCTTCCTGTCCAACCGCGCCGGCGACGTGCAGTACGGTACCAGCGGCACGCCGGTGCCGGGCTACCGCGTCCGCCTGGTCGACGAGGCGGGTGAAGAGGTCACCGCGGCCGAGGAGCCGGGCGAGCTGCAGATCTCCGGGCCGAGCTCCGCGGTGCAGTACTGGAACCAGCCGGAGAAGAGCCGCGCGACCTTCCTCGAGGGCTGGACGCGCAGCGGCGACAAGTACTACCGCAATCGCGACGGCTACTACGTCTATTCCGGCCGCAGCGACGACATGCTCAAGGTGAGCGGCATCTACGTGTCCCCGATCGAGGTCGAGTCCGCGCTGATCGCCCACGAGGCGGTGCTCGAGGCCGCGGTGGTCGGCATCGAGGACGAGGAGCGCCTGATCAAGCCCAAGGCCTTCGTCGTGCTCAAGCCCGGCTTCGGTCCCGGCGAGGCGATGCGGCAGGAGCTGCAGGCGCACGTCAAGGGCATGCTCGCCCCCTACAAGTATCCGCGCTGGATCGAGTTCGTGGAGGATCTGCCCAAGACCGCCACCGGCAAGATCCAGCGCTTCAAGCTGCGCGGCATCTAGCGCTTCGGCGGCGCCGGGGGGCGCCGCCCGTGTTCACACCATCAATAAAGAGGAGACGGACATGGTCGGAAAGGACAGGAAGCTGCGTCTCGCAGTGAGCGCGCTCGGGCTCGGCCTGGGCATGTTGCTGGCGCAGGGCGCGGCGGAGGCGGCGGACAAGGTCAAGGTGGGGCTGATGCTGCCCTACACCGGCACCTATGCCTCGCTCGGCAACGCGATCACCAACGGGTTCAAGCAGTACGTGGCGGAGCAGGGCGGAAAGCTCGGCGGTCGCGAGGTCGAGTACTTCGTCGTCGATGACGAGTCCGATGCGGCCAAGGCGACCGAGAACGCCAACAAGCTGGTCAAGCGCGACAACGTCGATGTGCTGGTCGGCACGGTGCACTCGGGCGTGGCGCTGGCGATGGCCAAGGTCGCGCGCGACTCCAAGACCTTGTTGATCATCCCGAACGCCGGCGCCGACGAGCTCACCGGCCCGCTGTGCGCAGCGAACGTGTTCCGCACCTCGTTCTCGGCCTGGCAGCCTGCCCATGCGATGGGCAAGGTGGTCGCCGAGCGCGGCCACAAGAACGTGGTCACGCTGAGCTGGAAGTATTCCTTCGGCGAACAGTCCGTGGCCGGCTTCAAGGAAGCCTTCGAGCAGGCCGGCGGCAAGGTGGTGAAGGAACTCTACCTGCCCTTCCCGAACGTCGAGTTCCAGCCCTTCCTGACCGAGATCGCCAATCTCAAGCCGGATGCGGTGTTCGTCTTCTTCTCCGGCGCGGGCGCGGCCAAGTTCGTGAAGGACTACGAGGCCTCCGGGCTGAAGGCGAATCTTCCGCTCTACGCCCCGGGCTTCCTCACCGATGGCACGCTGGACGCCATGGGCGGCGCGGGCGAGGGCCTGCTGACCACGCTGCACTACGCCGACGGGCTCGACAACGCGAAGGAGAAGGCCTTCCGCAGTGGCTACGTCGCCGCCTACAAGATCCAGCCCGACGTCTTCGCGGTGCAGGGCTACGACAGCGCCCAGCTGCTGGCGGCGGGCTTGTCGAAGGCCCCGGCCGGCGCCTTCGACAAGGAGGCGGTCATGAACGCGATGAGCGCCGCCACCATCGACAGCCCGCGCGGCGCCTTCACCTTGTCCAAGGCCAACAACCCGGTGCAGGACATCTATCTGCGCAAGGCCGAAGGCAGCCAGAACAAGGTGATCGGCGTCGCCGCGGCCAAGCTCGCCGATCCGGCGCGCGGCTGCAAGCTGATGAAGTGAGCCCGCGGCGGGGGCGGTGGCGAGCCCGCCGTCCCCGCGCAGCGGGCCGACGTCATCCCTCTGTCCATCGCATCCCGGCGTGTCCTGCATGTCTGGGAGGGAAGGGTTCAAACATGGATTTCACCTCGTTCCTGATCCAGATCCTGAACGCGCTCCAGTACGGCCTGCTGCTCTTCCTGGTGGCGAGCGGCCTGACCCTGGTGTTCGGCATCATGGGCATCATCAACCTGGCGCACGGCAGCTTCTACATGATCGGCGCCTACCTCGCCTTCGCACTCAGCAGCCTGACCGGCAACCTGATGCTGGCGATCGTGCTCGGCATCCCGCTCGCCTTCGGCTTCGGGGCGCTGCTCGAGAGGCTGCTCTTCGTGCATCTGTACAAGCGCGATCACCTGCAGCAGGTGCTGCTCACCTACGGGCTGATCCTCATCTTCGAGGAGTTGCGCAGCCTCACGGTCGGCGATGACGTGCATGGCGTGGCGATCCCCGAGCTGTTCTCGGCCTCTATCGCGCTCTCGGAGAACCTCTCCTACCCGGTGTACCGGCTGGTGATCTCGGTGGTGTGCATCGCCCTCGCCGCCGGCCTGTGGTGGCTGATGCAGCGCACCCGGCTGGGCATGATGATCCGTGCCGGCTCGTTCAACCGCGAGATGGTGCAGTCGCTCGGGGTGAACATCGACATGCTCTACCGCACCGTGTTCGCGCTCGGCGTGGCGCTGGCGGCACTGGCCGGCATGCTCGCGGCGCCGATCTCCTCGGTCTATCCCGGCATGGGCGGCAATGTGCTGATCATCTCCTTCGTGGTCGTGGTGATCGGTGGCATCGGTTCGGTGTGGGGGGCGCTGGTGGCGGCGCTGCTGGTGGGGTTCGCGGATACGTTCGGCACGGTCCTGATGCCCGATCTCGCGGGGCTGGCGGTCTATCTGCTGATGGCGGTCGTGCTCCTGTGGCGCCCGGAAGGCATCTTCAGGAAGGGGTGAGGCGATGAATTCGGGAGTCGTGACCTTGTTCAAGCTCGCCGTGCTGGCGGGGCTGATGCTGTTTCCGGCGATCGGATCCAGCTTTTACGTCGAGCTCGTGGCGAAGATCCTGGTGATGGCGATCTTCGCGATGAGCCTGGCGCTGCTGGTGGGCTTCACCGGGCTGGTCAGCCTCGGCCATGCCGCGTACTTCGGCATCGCCGCCTATACGGTGGCGCTGATCGCGCCCGAGTACGAGGCGGCCAACCTGTGGTTCGTGCTGGCGGCCTCGGTACTGGCGGCGGGAGCGGCCGCCTTCTTCGTGGGGCTGTTCGTGCTGCGCACCAAGGGCATCTATTTCATCATGGTGACCCTGGCCTTCGCCCAGATGGCCTACTACATCTTCCACGACACCGCGCTCGGGCGCAGTTCGGACGGGATCTACCTGAACGTCAAGCCGGACGCGAGCCTCTTCGGCTGGACGCCGTTCAGCCTCGACGACCCGGCGCAGCTGTACTACTTCATCCTGGCGGCGATGGCGGCGGTGTTCGTGCTGCTGTCCTTCGTGCTGCGCTCGCCCTTCGGGCGCGTGCTCGCCGGCATCCACAGCAACGAGCACCGCATGAAGTCGCTCGGCTACGCGACCTTCCGCTACAAGCTGGCGGCCTTCACGCTGGCCGGCGCACTGGCCGGGGTGGCTGGCTTCCTGTACGCGGTGCTGTTCGGTTTCGTGACGCCGGAATACCTGTCCTGGCACCAGTCGGGCAACGTGTTGCTGATGGTGATCCTGGGCGGGTTGGGGAGCCTCGCGGGGGCGGTCGCCGGCGCCTTCGCCTTCATCGGCCTGCAGGAGATGTTTTCGGACTGGACCAAGCACTGGCAGCTGCTGATGGGCCTGGTGATCGTCGCCGCGGTGCTGTTCATGCCGACCGGACTGGCCGGCCTGCCGCGACGAATCTTCCGCACGGTCAACTGGGGAGAAGACGATGAGTGAGGCGATGCTGGTGGCGGACCGCCTGACCCGCCATTTCGGCGGGCTGACCGCCAACCTCGAGGTCTGCATCACGCTCGAACGCGGCAAGCTGCATGCGCTGCTCGGGCCCAACGGCGCGGGCAAGTCGACCTGTATCAACATGCTCTCGGGCGACCTGCCGCCATCCGCCGGGCGCATCCTGCTCGAGGGGCAGGACGTGACCGGGCTGGACTCGGCGGAGCGGTCGCACCGCGGCATCGGGCGCAGCTACCAGCGCACCAACATCTTCCCTCAATTCACCGTGCTGGAGAACTGCCGGCTCGCCGCGCAGTCGCGCAGGCCGCGGCCGTGGCGGATCTTCACCGACGCGATGAAGACCAGGGATACCGTCGAGCGCGCACGCGCCGCCATCGTCGAGGCCGGCCTGGGCGGGCGCGAACAGCGCAAGGCGGGCCTGCTCTCGCACGGTGAGCAACGCCAGCTCGAGATCGCGATGGTGCTGGCCACCGACGCACGCGTGCTGCTGCTCGACGAGCCGCTCGCCGGCATGGGCTCGGAGGAGTCGGCACAGATGGTCGAGCTGCTGCGCGAGCTCAAGCAGAACCGCGCGATCCTGCTCGTGGAGCACGACATGGACGCCGTGTTCGCGGTGGCCGACACGATCACCGTGATGGTCGAGGGCTCGGTGCTCGAATCCGGACCGCCGGAGCAGATCCGCAACAGCGAGGAGGTCCAGGCGGCCTATCTCGGGGAGGAGGAACATGGCTGAGATGCTGCTCGAGGCCCGCGACCTGCACACCTACTACGGGTCCAGCCACATCCTGCACGGGGTGAGCTTCTCGATCCGCAAGGGCGAGGCGCTCGGCCTGATGGGGCGCAACGGCATGGGCAAGACCACGCTGCTGCGCACCATGCTCGGCCTGGTGCGGCCGCGCCACGGCACGGTGCGCGTCAACGGCGACGACATGACGCGCGCCAAGCCGCACCGCATCGCGCTCGCCGGGGTGGCCTACGTGCCCGAGGGGCGCGGCATCTTCCCCAACCTGAGCGTGCGCGAGAACCTCGTCATGGCAGCGCGCGCGGGCGTGGACGGGCAGCGCGAGTGGACCTTCGAGCGCGTGATGGAGACCTTTCCGCGCCTGGGCGAGCGCATCGACAACGGCGGCGGCCAGCTCTCCGGCGGCGAGCAGCAGATGCTCACGATCGGCCGCGCCTTGATGACCAACCCCGACCTGCTGATCCTCGACGAGGCCACCGAGGGGCTGGCGCCGCTGATGGTCAAGGAGATCTGGAAGGTGATCCGCACCATCCGCGACTCCGGCATCGCCACCGTGGTGGTGGACAAGAACCACTCCGCGGTCACCGCGCTGACCAACCGCTCGATGATCCTGGTCAAGGGCGAGGTGGTGTTCGATGGGCCGAGCGAACAGGTGCGCCAGGATCCCGCGCTGATCCGCAAGCACCTCGGGGTCTGATGCATCCGCGGGCGGGCGCGTGCCCGCCCGCCTGCGCGTGCTTCCTGCGCCGCACGCAGCGGCGCGCTCGCGGCCTCAATCGTCCGCCAGCACCGCCGTGACCTCGATCTCCACCTTGGCGCCGTCCTCGACGAAGCCGGCCACCTGCACCGCGCTCATCGCCGGGTAGTGATGGCCCACCAGGTCGCGGTAGACCGCGCCGATCTCGCCCAGGCGGGCGTTGTATTCGGCTGTATTGGCCAGATACCAGGTCATGCGCACGATGTCGGTCGAGCGCGCGCCGCCGGCGTCCAGGACGGCGAGCACGTTGCGCAGCGCCTGGCGGATCTGCTCGACCAGGTCCTCGCTGCGGAAGACCTCGTCCGCGTCCCAGCCGACCTGGCCGGCGACGAACAGCATCCGTCCGCTCGCGACCACGCCATTGGCATAGCCCTTCGGTCGTTTCCAGCCTGCGGGTTGAAGAATCTGCATGTCTGTCTCCTCGAGTGCGGTTGCGGCGATGCGCGTTGGCGGCAGTGCGCGCTCGCGCTGCATGTTAAATAGTGCATCTTAAGAAAACATTGTGCAATAAAATGCAGAATATTGCCGCTCGTGGTCGAGCGGGTGTCAGCCGTGGAGACCTGCCCACTCATAGCGCAAGTCTTATAGAGGACTTTTGCGCCACACCCTTGACCGACGCCGCGATCGAAAGCATCCTTCGAAGGTTATGCGCCCGCGAATACGGGCGTGTTCCTAGACAACCCCGAGCCAGTGAGTGCGAAAGATGACCGAACGAGTGAGTTGCCAGCGTCTGCAGGTCGCAGCGAACCTGAAGCGTTTCATTGAAGAAGAGGCCCTGCCGGGCAGCGGTGTCGACGCCGCCGCCTTCTGGTCCGGGTTCGATGTGCTGGTACACGATCTCGCGCCGAAGAACGCCTCGCTGCTCGCCGAGCGCGACCGCATCCAGGCCGAGGTCGACGCCTGGCATCGCGCCCATCCCGGCCCGATTGCCGACATGGCCGCCTACAAGGCCTTCCTGTCCTCGATCGGCTACCTGCTGCCGGTTCCCGCCGGCGCCAAGGCCACCACCACCAACGTGGATGACGAGCTCGCCGTGCAGGCCGGTCCGCAGCTGGTGGTGCCGGTGATGAACGCGCGCTACGCGCTCAACGCCGCGAACGCGCGCTGGGGCTCGCTCTACGACGCGCTCTACGGCACCGACGCCATCCCGCAGAAGGACGGCGCCGAGCTCACCAAGGGCTACAACCCGGCGCGCGGCGCCAAGGTCATCGCCTTCGGCCGCAGCGTGCTCGACCAGGCTGCGCCGCTCGCCGGCGCCTCGCACGCCGACGCGGCGGGCTACGCGGTCGAGGGCGGCAAGCTGGTGGTGAAGCTGCAGAACGGCTCGACCACCGGCCTGCAGCAGGCGGAGAAGTTCGTCGGCTTCCAGGGCGAGGCCGCCGCGCCGAGTGCCGTGCTGCTGAAGAACAACGGCCTGCACATCGAGGTGCAGATCGACCGCAACGGCGCCATCGGCAAGACCGACGCCGCCGGCGTGAACGATCTGCTGATGGAAGCCGCGCTGTCGACCATCATGGACTGCGAGGACTCGGTCGCCGCGGTGGACGCCGACGACAAGGTGGTGGTGTACCGCAACTGGCTCGGCCTGATGAACGGCACGCTGGAAGACACCTTCGAGAAGGGCGGCAAGCCGATGACGCGCCGCCTGAACGCCGACCGCGAGTACACCGGCGCCGACGGCAAGCCGGTCAAGCTGCACGGTCGCGCGCTGCTCTTCGTGCGCAACGTCGGCCACCTGATGACCAACCCCGCGATCCTGTGGGGCGAGGGCAAGGAGATCCCCGAGGGCGTCATGGACGCGGTCGTCACCACGCTGATCGCCAAGCGCGACCTCGAGCGCCGCAGCAATTCGCGCAAGGGCAGCATCTACATCGTCAAGCCCAAGATGCACGGGCCGGCCGAGATCGCGTTCGCCGACGAGCTGTTCACCCGCGTCGAGCAGTTGCTCGGCCTGCCGGGCAACACCGTCAAGCTGGGCATCATGGACGAGGAGCGCCGTACCAGCGTCAACCTGCGCGCCTGCATCGCCGCCGCGCCGGCGCGCGTGGCCTTCATCAACACCGGCTTCCTCGATCGCACCGGCGACGAGATGCACACCTCGATGGAGGCCGGCCCGATGATGCGCAAGGGCGACATCAAGAACAGCAAGTGGATCGCCGCCTACGAGCGCCGCAACGTGCTCATCGGCCTCGCCGCCGGCCTGCGCGGCCGCGCCCAGATCGGCAAGGGCATGTGGGCCATGCCCGACCTGATGGCCGCGATGCTCGAGCAGAAGATCGGCCATCCCAAGTCCGGCGCCAACACCGCCTGGGTGCCGTCGCCCACGGCCGCCACCCTGCATGCGCTGCACTACCACCAGGTCAGCGTGGCCGCGGTGCAGCAGGACATCGAGAAGCTCGACCTGGACAAGGAGGCGGAGGTGCTCCTCGACGACCTGCTCACCATCCCGGTGGTCGCGAAGGCCGAGTGGAGCGCGACCGAGCGCCAGCAGGAGCTCGACAACAACTGCCAGGGCATCCTCGGCTACGTGGTGCGCTGGGTGGAGCAGGGCGTGGGTTGCTCGAAGGTGCCCGACATCAACGACATCGGTCTGATGGAAGACCGCGCCACGCTGCGCATCTCCAGCCAGCACATCGCCAACTGGCTGCGCCATGGCGTGGTGCCCGCCGAGCAGGTCGAGGCCACGCTGAAGCGCATGGCCGCGGTGGTCGATGGCCAGAACGCGGGCGACCCGCTGTACCGCCCGATGGCGCCGAACTTCGACGACTCGGTAGCCTACGCGGCCGCGCGCGCGCTGATCTTCGAGGGCTGCGCCCAGCCCAGCGGCTACACCGAGCCCCTGCTGCACCGCTACCGCCAGCAGTTCAAGGCGAAGATCGGCGCCTGAAGGGCGCCGTGTTCGCGGCTGCCGCCGCTCCTACAGGGCGGCTCAAGCGCGCCGGTTCATGCAGGAGCGCCGGCAGACGCGAATGCGGCGGTCGAGGTCCGCTCACGCGCATCGCTTGCTGGATCTCTCCGTGTTCGCGGCCGCCGCCGCTCCTACAGGGCGGCTCAAGCGCGCCGGTTCATGCAGGAGCGCCGGCAGGCGCGAATGCGGCGGTCGAGGTCCGCTCACGCGCATCGCTTGCTGGATCTCTCCGTGTTCGCGGCCGCCGCCGCTCCTGCAGGGCGGCTCAAGTGCGCCGGTTCATG
>Ga0116151_10000785_pt1 | contig 29179 bp, 34 predicted proteins | sample AD_UKC117_MetaG_FD_89893 | JGI IMG/M metagenome (GOLD analysis project Ga0116151, IMG submission 89893) | Active sludge microbial communities of municipal wastewater-treating anaerobic digesters from Hong Kong - AD_UKC117_MetaG | ecosystem: Engineered > Bioreactor > Anaerobic > Digestate... | reverse complement strand
GCTGCCGCCATCGCCGCCGCCGTGGCGGTGCAGGTGGGGGATCGGGGCATGTCGATTTCCGAGCGCGGCGTTGACCTTGTAATGCAGTTTGAGTCCTGCCGCGTGGCTGTGTATCGCGATCCAGGAGGGTTACCGACGGCGGGCTGCGGGCACCTGGTCACCGGTGATGACGACTACCAGGTCGGTAAAAAACTCACCGAGGCCGAAATTCGCGAGCTGTTCGTCGAGGATTTGCTTCCTTCGGTTCAGTGCGTCAACGCAGCGCTCGACTGGGAAACGATCAACCAAGGCATTTTCGACACGTTTACGGATCTCGCTTTCAATGGTGGCTGCGGTCTCTTTCAGCGCTCCACGGCGCTGAAGTGCTTCAAGCGCGGCGATGACGCTTGCGCGAAACGCGGTGTAGCGGCAATCCGCAAAGCGGGTGGGCGCGTGATGCCTGGGCTGGTCCGTCGCCGCACGGCATTTCTCGAACAACGTTGGGGCCGTCCATGAATGACCTGTTCGATTTCAACGCTTTGATCCAGTTCATCAAGGCCAACTGGGCGCCGCTGTTTGTCGCGGCGGTGCTGATGCCGTTCATGCTGAACCTCGCGACCGGTCTATGGCGGCGGATCTGCAACCGTTTTCGGACTTGGCCTACCTTCGCCGCCGGGGCGATTTACGTGGACTGCGTCACGCCGTCCGGGGGGTATTACCCGCGGCTACGCTGCATTCGCAACGGCTTGCTCAGCGTGACGATGGAGACCCCGGAGGGGGCGACATTCCTGGTTTACAACAAGGAGCTGCGGGATGGCTGGGTGCTGCCGATCCTTTACGACCCGTACCTGCGTCGTGGTGATGCTTGGGCTGACCCTCGCTGGCGCTGGATGCGCGACAGCGATGAGCTGCCAGCCAGCGGCAAAAATGAAGACGTGCGCCGCCAGCTTGTCGAGCGGGGGCGTTCTGGACGCGATTGAAAGCGTCGGCATGGTGTGTGAGAGGGCATTCTGATGAAAAGCATTCTGATTTCGCTGTTGATCCAGGTCATCAAGCAGTTGATCGGCTCGACGAACTGGGCCGAGATTTTCCAGGCCGTGGCCGATGCGGCGCTCACGCCCGGCTTGAGCGGCGCGGAGCGGCGCCAGCGGGCGCTCGATCGCATCGAGCAAGAAGTGGATGCCGTCGGCTCATCGCTGACCAACCTCGCGCTTGAGGCGGCGGTGCAGCTCGTCAAGTCGAAAAAAACCGGCTGATCCGGGGGCGCGCGAAATGATCGAAACCGTTGTGATCGTGGGCGTGGGAATCCCGGTCGTGGTCTCCACCGCCACCGTCATTGGCCTGCTGTGGACGGGCTGGTCGCGCTCGGACCGGTACTGCCGGCAGCTCGAAGCGATGCTTGACGAGTACCGCCGGGCCGACGCCGCGCGGCTGGAGGGGCCAGCCGAGGCGGAGGATTCGGCATGAGCATGACGCTCTCGATGACAGCGGCCGAATGGCTGGGGGTGCTCGGCACCTGCCTGTTTGCCCTGGTGATGCTGCTAATCACCATGGGCCGGCTGCTGCTGGCGCAAATCGACAAGCGGTTGGACACTCGATTCACGGCGGCGGAAGAGGCGCGGAAACATGCGTCGGAACAATGGCAGACCAACTTTGTCGCGCTGGAGAATCGCCACGCGGAGACCGATCGTCGATTGATGCAGTTGCTGATCGATCTGCCGAATCAGTATGAGCGCCGCGACGACGCCATTCGGCGCGAAGTCGGCATCATTCATCGCCTTGACGCGGTGGGCGACAAGGTGACACGGCTGGTGGAATGCGACATCACGCGCTGCCCGATCAAGGAGCAACTCGATGCACACGCTTGATTTCGAGAAGGGCCGGCGGGAAACCCTGCGCTGGCTGATCCTGCTGGCCCTCAATGCCGCCCGCCCGCTCGGCGCGGGCGAATCCTTGATCCTGACCACGGCCCGCGATTCGATTCCCGGCGTGACGGCTCGGGAGCTGCGCAGCGAGTTGGATTACCTCGCCGAACGCGAGTTGATCCACCTGGACGGCCGCGACGGTCCGCAATGGCGGGCCAAGCTCACCCGGCACGGCACCGACATCGCCGAATACACCATCGAATGCGAGCCGGGCATCGCCCGCCCGGCGAAATACTGGGGCGATTGATGGCCCCGCCCTCCAAGGTCGCGCTGTTGCCGGACGAGCTGCGGCGCGAATTCGAATCCCGTCTGATCCAGGGCGCGTTTGCCGGTTACGAGGCACTATCCGACTGGCTGGAAGCGCAAGGCTACGAGATCAGCAAGAGCGTGCTGCACAAGCACGGCCAGAAACTCAAGCGCCGTTTGGAAGCGATCAAGGCCAGCACTCAAGCCGCGCAACTGCTGGCGGAATCGGTCCCGGACGAAGCCGGCGCGCTCAGTTCCGCCGTCCTCAACTTGGTGCAGACCGAGATGTTCGACCTGCTGGTCAACCTCCAGGAAGCCGACGACGCCGAAGACGCGGGGGCGCGGGTCAAGCTGCTGGGCAACGCCGCCCACGCCATGGCTGACCTGGCGCGCGCGTCGCTCAAGCAAAAGGAGTGGGCCGGCCAGGTCCGCGAACGAACCGAAGCCGCCGCCGCCGCCGTCGAAAAGATCACCCGCAAGGGCGGCCTATCCGCCGAATCCGCCGATGCCATTCGCCGGGAAATCCTGGGGATCGCGGCATGATCGATTGGAATTGGATGCGCTGGCTTGATGCCCTCAGTCGTCCCGTTGTGCCCCTACCGCCGCCTCGTCGTGGCCGGTCCGGCGTGCCCGCCGCCCGCCGTGCCGCGCGCAAAAAGCGCCGGGCAAGCAAGCGGCATGTCAACAAAGGTTAAGCATGGCCAAGCGACCACTTGCTGGAAAACGATATTTTGAGGCGTTGGGCAGGAGCCACGAGGCTCGCGGTATATATTTCGGTGATTTATTGAAGGTGATGGCAGGGTGGGCGCCATGGGCTAGACGAGCCTATTGCCTGGGCAGATTGAAGCAGTCGCCCAAAAAATGACCGACCTCATCCTCCCCAACACCGCCAGCGCCGCCACCCCGCCGGTGATGCTGCCCTACCAGCAGCGCTGGATCGCCGACAAGCGCCCGCTGAAGATCGCCGAGAAATCCCGCCGCACCGGCCTGACCTGGGGTGAGGCCGCCGACAACGTCCTCGCGGCGGCTTCCGCGCGCGACGCGGGCGGCCAGAACGCTTACTACATCGCCTACAACCTGGACATGACCATCGAGTACATCCAGGCGTGTGCGATGTGGGCGCGGGCCTTCGACTACGCCGCCGGTGAAATCGAGGAAGGCATCTGGGACGACGAGGCTGACCGCGACCGTGACATCAAGACCCTCACCATCAAATTCCCGTCCAGCTTCCGCATCGTCGCCCTGTCCAGCCGCCCGACCAACCTGCGCGGTAAACAGGGCATCGTGGTCATCGACGAGGCCGCGTTCCACGATAAGCTGGACGAGTTGCTCAAGGCCGCGCTGGCGCTGCTGATCTGGGGCGGATCGGTGCGGGTGATCAGCACCCACAACGGCATCGATAATCCGTTCAACCAGCTCATCAACGACACCCGCGCCGGCAAGCGCGGCAAAAAGGCCAGCGTCCATCGCATCGAATTCAAGCAGGCGGTTAAGGAAGGGCTGTATCAGCGGGTGTGCGCCCGCATGGGCCAGCGCTGGAGCAAAAAGGCCGAGGCCGCCTGGGTCGAGGAGGTCTACGAACTCTACGGCGACGCCAGCGGCGAGGAGCTGGATGTCATCCCCTCCAGCGGCGAGGGCGCGTTCCTGTCGAGCATCCTGATCGAGGCGCGGATGCACGATGCGCCGGTGCTGCGCTGGGTCTGCTCGAACGAGTTCGCGACCTACGACGACCACCGCCGCTGGCGCGACTGCCAAGACTGGATCGAGGGCTATCTCGACCCCGTTTTAAGCGCCTTAAACCCGCATTTAACGCACCATTACGGCATGGATTTCGGGCGCAGCGTGGACCTATCGGTGATCGCCACGCTCGCCGTCGAATCCAACCTGGTCCGCCGCTGCCCGTTTCTGGTCGAGCTGCGCAACGTGCCGTTCAAGCAGCAAGAGCAAATCCTGTTTCATGTGCTCGATCGCCTGCCACGTTTTGCAAAGGGCGCTAACGACGCGCGCGGCAATGGTCAGCAACTGGCCGAGTCCGCCTGGCAGAAATACGGCCAAGCCCGCGTCGAACCGGTGATGCTCTCGGAAGAGTGGTACCGCACGAACATGCCGGCGTTCCAGGCCGCGTTCCAGGACGGGACCATCCAAGTCCCGCGCGATGTGGACGTGCGCGACGATCTGCGCGCCATCAAGCTCGTCAAGGGCGTCGGCCGCATCCCGGACACCTACAAGGGCAAGGGCGCGGACGGCAAGCCCCGCCACGCCGATGCCGCCATCGCCCTGGCGCTGGCTTACTACGCCAGCCAGCAGCCGGCGGAGGTTTTCGACTACACCCCGGTGCCGCTCCGCGCCGCGCATCGGGACCACGACCGGCTGGGGCGACGCCATGACGACCGCCCCAGCCTTTTTTCCCGCCACGGGGTTACACGAGGCATGCTGTGATGACCGATGAAATCATTCAAGGCGCTTTGCTGGAAATCGAAGGGATTGATCCTGAACGGATCGAAAAGCTGAATCAAGCGTTCGGAACACTCATCGAGTCGCTGACCATCCTCAACGGCATGGTGCGGCTCGCGACCCAACGGATGCAGGCGTTCGCGGATTTGTCGGACGTGCAATTCCCCGAAGCCATGGGGGAACCACATGGTCGGTTTTTGCGGGGTGAGACCATCGAGGAGTCGCTCATGAGAGTGCCGGGGCCTGAGTCGGGGCCGGATTACGTGCTGGAGCGTCACCTGAAAGCGCCGGCGATGGAGGGCTGATCCATGCACGCACCGCAAGTCATCATGGTGGTATGGCTGGCGTTAGCCGGCTATTCCGGGTTGACCTCCCATGTCAACATCAACGACCGTCAATACTTGGAGAAAGTGGCGCGCGCTGTACCGAAGTATCGAGCATTCACCGTCGCCAAAGTGATGGTGATGGCCGCGATCCTCTGGTGGGGCGGATTCTGGGGTGGGTAAACGATGAAAATCCTCGGCCCCGACGGCCGCCCCATCGCGAAGACGGACCTGACCCGCGAAATCGCCAGCGTCAGCCTCACCGGGGTGCGCCGCCGCTACGCCGACAGCGTCGCCCCCGGACTGACGCCGGCCCGGCTGGCGAGCATCATTCGCGCGGCGGACAACGGCGATGCGCACGCCTATCTCACCCTCGCGGAAGAGATGGAGGAGCGCTGCCCGCAGTACGCCGCCGTGCTCGGCACGCGCAAGCGCGCGGTGCTGGGGCTGCCGCGCCGGGTCGAGGCCGCCAGCGACGATCCGCACGACGTGGAACTGCGGGACGCGGTGGAAACCCATCTGGTCAAATCCCCGGCCTTCGGGCGCTTGCAGGCCGCGCTGCTGGACGCGCTGGGCAAAGGCTATTCGGTCGGCGAAATCCGCTGGGACACCACCAAAACGCCCTGGGCGCCGCGCGATCAGGATCGCATCCGCCGCGCTTACGCCTGGCGCGATCCGCGTCATTTTACGTACGACCGGGTGACCGGCCGTGAGCTGCGGATGCTGGACGATGCCGACACCTTCAACGGCGTCCCGCTGCCGCCCTATCGATTCATCGTCCACGAGCCGGCTCTCAAGATGGGCCTGCCGATCCGCAACGGCCTGGTGCGGCTAGTGGCCGTGGCGTACATGTGCGGAAACTTCACGCAAGAGGACTGGCTGGCGTTCGCCGAGGTGTTCGGGATGCCGCTGCGGTTGGGCCGCTACGGTCCCGGCGCTGGTAAGGACGACATCGACACGCTGATCGCCGCCGTGTCCGGGCTGGGCTCGGACGCCGCCGCCGTGCTGCCGGACTCGATGCGCATCGATTTCGTGGACGCCGCATCCGGCGCCGGGGGCGCCGATCTGTTCGAGCGCCTGGCCGCCCGGCTGGACAAGCTGATTTCCAAGGCGGTGCTGGGCCGGTCCGATGCCGCCGACTCGACCTCTGGCCAGTTGGGCGGGGAGCAGTACGCCAGCGATGTGCGTCGCGACATTCTGGAGGGCGACGCGAGCGAACTGAGCAATACCAACAATGAACAGCTCGTGCGGCCGTTCATCGACCTCAATTTCGGACCGCAAGCCGCATACCCGGAGATTCAGTTCTATGTCCCAGATCAAGAGGATCTGGCGGGGCTTGCGGCGATGCTGGAACAGCTGGTGCCGCTGGGGCTGGAAGTCGAGCAAAGCGTAATCCGCGACAAATGGGGACTGCCAGACCCCGCGAAAGGCGCGAAATTACTCGGGGTTAGGGCGGACAGCCCGCCGGACATCCCGGCTATGAATCGCGCCACGAACCGCGCGCAACCGCCGCCCGACGCCGCTGATCCTACCGAACCGCTGGTGGAACGCCTGGGCCGTGAGGCCGACCCGCTCCTCGATGCCCTGCTCGAATCGGTCCGCGCGGCGCTGAATGCGTCCGGCGATCTGATGGATTTCCGGGAGCGGCTGCTGGGGCTCTATCCAGAGCTGGACGGCAAGGCGTTCGCCGAGTTGATGGGGCAGGCGCTGGCCGTGGCGGATGCAGCGGGGTATTGGGAGGCGGGACATGAGTGAAAAAACCGTAATGTACGCAGAAGCACTTCGGGATAGGATCGACGCGCTAGAGTCGGTTTTGACGGAGATTATTGATCTAAACCCGTATATCCGTTCGGAGTGCGACGAAGGACGAGTCTGTTTTTATTGTGATGGCCGGATTGGTGATCATTTCTCCGATTGCCTCTATATCCGAGCAAAAAGGCTTATAGCCGACGATGCCCGTTAACTACGGCTCTCTCCCGTTTGCCGAAGCGCTGGCTTTCTTCCGCGCCAAGCTCAATCTCCCGACCCAGCGCTGGGACGACCTGCTGGGCGCCGCCCACGACCGGGCGTTCGTGGTTGCCGGGGCGATGCAGGCCGATTTGCTGGCCGATTTGCGCGCGGCGGTGGATCGAGCCATCGCCGACGGGACGACCTTCGAGACCTTCCGCAAGGATTTCGAGCGCATCGTCGCGGAGCGCGGCTGGACCGGCTGGACCGGCGAGGACAGCCAGGGCGGCCGGGCGTGGCGGGCACGGACCATCTACGACACCAACCTCTTCACCAGTTACGCCGCCGGCCGCCATCGGCAAATGCAGGAGGTCGCGGAGCGCCGCCCCTACTGGCGCTATCGGCATAGTCCGGCCAGTGTGGTACCGCGCGCGGAGCACCTCGCCTGGGACGGCGTGATCTTGCGGCATGACGACCCCTGGTGGTCCACGCACTACCCGCCGTGCGGCTGGGGCTGCAAGTGCTACGTCGAAACCCTGGCCGAGCGGGACCTGAAAAAACATGGGCTCACGGTCACCTCCACCACCGACATCCCCTACAACCGCACCGTCACCCGCGTCAACCCCGCCACCGGCGAGGAATACACCGTGCCGGAGGGCGTGGATCGAGGCTGGGACTACGCGCCGGGGGCGAACCAGAATACCGAGCTGGTGGAGCTGTTGAAGCAAAAGCGGCCGGCGTGGGGACCCAGCGTCGGGCGTGCCGTGCTCGATTTCTTGAAACCCGTGATTGCCGCTGAATTGTTCGCGGAACTGGCGGCGGCGCTGGGGTTGGGGTGATGCCTGCCCCTCGGGCTCAAGGGGCAGGATGGCGCTTAGCGCCGAGCGGTCGGGAAGCGGAATATCTGGGCGCTTCCCGGTGGCGTGGATAGGAATTCCTCCGGCCGTAGGGCGCGAATGCGATCCAGAATCGCCTGACGGCCCGCCCGGCCCAGACCGCGAACGTCACCCTCGTCGAGCAACGCGGTCAGGGCTTCCATGGCCTTTAGCATGAAATCGAACCGCTCGTCGCTCTTGCCGCTCATGACTCTTCCTCCAAGCCCAGCCGCACGCGGCGCAAGAAGGTTTCGATGCTGCCGGTGGGGCGGCCCACCCGCCGGCCGATGGCGGTCGGCGTCCAGCCCTGATCGCGCAGCGCCAGGATTTCCGCCTTCTCCTCGTCCTCCAGCGCCCGCCGCCGAGGCAGGGCCTCGTTCAGGGCGATCTGGGCCTTGAGCAGGTCGATGTATTCGTCCTTGGTCAGGGTCACGGTTTCCGGGGTGGACCGGGGCTCTGGGGTGGGCATTGGATGCACCACGTAGCCGCCGGTCTGGCGGATTGAGGGCAGCACGTCGCCCGCAACCCATTTTTGGAACGGCAACGCCTTGGGCTTGTCGCTGCGGTTGACGAAGAAGTACAGTCCGGGTTCGGACAAAGTAGCCATCTCCTGAATGCCGGAGGGGGTCTGGACAGAACAGATCCCCCTCCATTCTTCTGGAACATGACCGATGGTGCCTTTTCCTTTCCAAGAATATTCCAACGCCTCGGCTACATCCTTGGCAACGAACCAGGGGGAGCCGTCCAGACTCAGGACGCGAATGGACTTCGATTCAAAGCTGAAGGGGATCAACTGAGACATGGGTATTACCTCTTTGCGTTCTTCGAAATTCCCTAGGCAGTAGGGCGGCCGGGAGGTTCGAAACCGCGCAAAGACGGCGGGCGCTATTCAACATATTCACGCCCCCTCCCGACCAAAATCGAGGGGCACAAAAAAACCGCAAGTCTGTCGGGTGCGGAATCCGCTTTGCGAAGGAGTTTCGACGCTCCGGGGTGGTATCCTACGCGGGACGACCCGAAACCTCAAGAGACCCTCCCATGGCCGGCGCCACCGATGTCCTCACTATCGAAATCGACGACCGCGAAATCCGCGACGGGTTGCGCGCGCTCGAAGATCGCCTGGGCAACCTGCGGCCGTTCTTCCTCGACATCGGCGAGGCGTTGCTCAACAGCACCCGCGAGCGCTTCACGACCCAGACCGCGCCCGACGGCTCGCCCTGGGCGCAGTTATCGCCGGACTACAAGAAGCGCAAGAAAAAGCACCCGGATCTGATCCTGACCTTGAACGGCTACCTGCGCGGGACCTTGAACTACTCCGCGACCAAAGACGAACTGCGGCTCGGCTCGCCGCTGATCTATGCCGCCGCCCAGCACTTCGGCCGGCCCGAAATCAACCTGCCTGGCCGCGAGATTTTTGGGCTGTCGGATGACGACAGCGCGATGATCCTCGATGCGCTGGCCGATTGGTTGCTGCCGGCATGACGCCTAACCCCGGTTTAACACTCAACTTTTTCAAATTTCATCCCATTAACGGGGACATTTCCGCGCCGAAATCGGCGGTTTTTCGACCAGCCGGCCGCGTGAGAGGCCGTTTTTAGGCGCGCAACCCTAGCAGCCGCTACCTTACCCCTCCCAAAAATCTTTAAACGCGCCACGGCGTTTTTAAACGCGGTCTGAGCGATTGCGGGCGGGGATCGAAGCCCGCATAATCACCCTGAGCGCCGCAACGGCGCCAACCCGCCTCAAAATCGGTTTTAAAGCCCTTTAATATCCCTCCCTCCGCGCGATGGGCACCATGCGGCCCATGAACCTTGCGCGCGCCCTCAACATCGCCCTGGACGCCACCCCGCCGGACTGGGTGCAACTGCTGCCCGCCGGGCCGAACATCGTCGGCACCGACGGTCGCGCCTGGACCCTGGACGATCCGGCCGCCCTGGTCACTGCCATCCAACAGCGCGGCAAGTCGCTGGTCATCGACTGGGAGCACGCCAGCGAGCACCGCGCCCCGCAAGGGCTGGACGCCCCCGCCGCCGGTTGGATCTCCAGCCTGGAGGTGCGGGACGGCGCGATCTGGGGGCATGTCGAGTGGACGCCCCGCGCGGCTCAGCAAATCCGCGACCGCGAATACCGCTATCTCTCCCCGGTGTTCAGCTACGAAAAGACCGGCGGTCGCATCCGCGCGCTGAACAGCGCTGGCCTCACCAATCAACCGAATCTCCCCATGAAAGCCCTCAACCGCGAGGAATCGCCCATGCCCTTACCCGCCGCCCTGTGTCGGGCGCTCGATTTGCCGGAGGCCGCCACCGACAGCGATGCCGTGACCGCCGTCACCGCGATCCGGCAGCGCCTGACCACCACCAGCGCCGAACTGGCCACCGCGCTGAATCGCGCCGAAACCCCGCCGCTGGAAAAGTTCGTGCCGCGCGGCGACTACGACGCCGCCCTGGCCCGCGCCACCAACGCCGAGCAGCAGCTCCAGACGCTGCAAACCGATCAGCGGAAAGAGAAGGTGGATGCGCTGATCGCCAAGGCGCTGAACGCCGGCCAAATCGTCCCCGCCACGCAGGACTACTACAAGGCCATGTGCCAGACCGAAAGCGGCATCGCCGAATTCGAGAAGTTCCTGGCCAAGGCCCCGGCGGTGATCGGCGGTGGCTCCAACCTGGACGGCAAGCCGCCGGGTGGCACGGACGTGGCGCTGAACGCCGAGATGCAACAGGTCTCGGCGATATTCGGCAACAGCGTTGACGACTTGAGGAAATATGGAGGACTGCAATGACCGCCCTGGCCGCTGATCGCAACACCCCATACCAGGACGCCGAGCTGATCGCGGTGCCCATGGCCGCCGCGACCACGATCTATGCGGGATCGCTGGTGGCGGCCAATGCCAGCGGCTACGCCGTGCCCGGCAGCACCGCCACAACCTTGACCGCCCTGGGGCGCGCCGAGGAGCAGGCGGTCAATGCCGGATCGGCCGGCGATAAAACCGTGCTCGTGCGGCGCGGCAAGGCGTTTCAGTTCGCCAACGACGGCAGCGACCCCGTCGTGCAGGGCGATCTGGGCAAGTCCTGTTACATCACCGACGACCAGACCGTCAGCCACACCTCCACCGGTAAATCCGTCGCCGGCCAGGTCATGGGGCTGGATTCGGCCGGCGTCTGGGTCTGGATCGATTAAGGAGCCCCTTCATGCTCGTCAATGCCTCGACGCTCAATGCGGTATTCACCAATCTGCGCACGGAATTCAACCGCGCGTTCGCCGCCGCGCCCACGCAATGGGCCAGGATCGCCATGCGCGCGCCATCGGGTAGCGCGCAGAACGACTACAAGTGGCTGTCCGAGTTTCCGAAGATGAAACGCTGGATCGGCGACAAGCACGTCAAGAGCTTGGAAGCCTTCAGCTACACGGTCGTCAACGAGGATTGGGAGACCACCGTGGAGGTGGATCGCAATCACATCGAAGACGACACGCTCGGCATTTACGCGCCGCAAGCGCAGTCGGCCGGCTTTGCCGCCGCGCAATTCCCGGACGAGTTGGTGTTCTCGCTGCTCAACTTTACCGGCAAGGGGTTCGATGGTCTGACCTTTTTCGCGACCACCCACAAGGTGGCCGGCGCGAGTGTCAGCAACAAGGGAACGACGGCGCTGTCGGTCGCGACCCAAGCGGCGGCCCTCGCCAGTTATGGCGCGGCCCGCACCGCCATGCGCAAGTTCAAGGACGACGAAGGTCGCTCGCTGAACGTGATCCCCGATACCTTGGTGGTGCCGCCGGCCCTGGAAGACGTGGGCAACGCGCTGCTGATGAGCGAGCGGTTGGATGATGGCGAGGTCAACCCCTACAAGGGGACCGCGCAACTGCTGGTCGTGCCGGATTTGGCCACGGATACCGAATGGTACCTGCTGGACACCAAAAAGCCGGTCAAGCCGCTCATCTACCAGGAACGGAAGGCCCCGACCTTCGTACAGCAAACCGATCTGCAAGCCGACGACGTGTTCATGCGCAAGAAGTTCAAGTACGGCGCCGAGGCGCGCGCGGCGGGCGGATACGGTTTCTGGCAGTTGGCCTACGGCAGCACCGGTGCCGGCTAAGTCATGACCAACGCCACCCAAGCCGACATCGAGGCGCGCTATCCGGGTGAGCTGGCGCAAGCCGGCCCGCGCGATGCCGACAACAACCTCGATACGGTGGCTATCGGCCGGGCGCTGGTCGCGGCGGACGCGCTCATCGACCCGGTGCTGCGGGCGATTGGCTGGACGGTGCCGCTGACCACGCCGGTGCCGACGTGGGTGGTGGAACTGGCGGTGGACTTGGCGCTGTATCTGGCCACGCCCACCGCGCTGGCCAGTCAGTCCGACTTTGCCGACCGGCGCAAACGGTTCGATTCGGGCATGGCGCAGTTGGACGCCATCGCCAAGGGCGAGGTTTTGCCGCCGCGCCCCGCCGATCAAGCGGCCGTCACGACCGTTTACACGTCCAGTAAACCCCGTGTCTTCGGGCGGGGGACGTTGTGACCCCCAGCGAAATCCAGGACGCCATCGTGGCCGCGCTCACCGTGCGCTACACGGCGTTTAAGGTCGAGGCGCACGGCGGGAATTTCACGGAGCGCGAGTTGCCATTTCTGCTCAGCAAGGCCCCGGTGATCCTGGTGGCGTGCACCACCTTGCCCGGCCTACAGCCGGCCGGCGTGAATAAGTGGCGCAGCGCGTTGCGCTGGGGCTTGTTCGTGCTGGGGTCGGACACCGCGACCGAGGCCCGCGACGACGTGGCGTTGGACACCGCGTTCGACCTGCTGCTGTGGGTGCCCGGCCAGCGTTGGGGGCTGGAAGAAGCGCGGCTGCCCGACATGAATTCCTTAAACGCCAGCAACCTCTACACCGGTTCCACGAATAACTTGCGCGTCGCCCTGTGGGGGCTGCGCTGGGACCAGACCTTTACCTTCACCGTGACTTGAGGATTTGCCATGTCCGGCTTGCTTGTCGCTATCGATCCCTACATCGCCCGGCTCAGTGCCGGCGTTAACGTCGGCTATTTCGGCCCGGTCAACACCACGACCCTCAAGCTGACCCAGCCAGACCCCGATCAAGTCGTCAGGACGCTCTACACCCGCACCAACTACGGGCAAGCCGGCGACTCCTACAACCGGCCGAAACCGACGGAAATCGAGTTTTCTATTGATGACTGTGACCCGGACTTGCTCAGCATGGCGATGCTGGGCACACCCGCGACCTACACCCAAACCGCGCGGTTGATCACTGATGCCGCCACCGACTTCGTCGCCCGGCATGACAAGTGGGTGGGGCTGTCGCATAACAGCCTGACCGAATTCGTGATCGCCGGGAAAACCGAAGGGACCGACTACGAAGTGGATATGGCGGGCGGTCTGTGCAAAGTGCTGAGCACGGGCACCATCGCCGACGGTTCCACGGTCAGCTACACCGCCGCCGCCACGGCCCGGACCGGCAAGAAGATCGACGCCGGCACCGACACGGTCTTGCAAGTGGCGATTCGGGGCGTGGGTGTCAACCTGTTCAGCAACAAGGCGATGGAGGTCGAGGTCTGGCAGGCCAACATCAGTCCGTCCGGGGCCATCGATTTCATCAGCAAGGACCCGATCAGCCTGACCTTCAAGGGCACCGTCATCGTCCCGACCGGCAAGGCCGGACCCTATCAGTATCGGGAATACGCCTAAGCCATGGCCATTACGCTGGGCGGGGTGACGCTGCCCGGCGACCTGCGCTGGACCGACGAATATCAGTGGTCGCCGGTGGCCCGTTCGCACGAATACGGGCTGACCGGCGCGTCGATCATCGATCTGGGCGTCAAGCAGAGCGGTCGGCCGATCACGCTGGTCGCCCAGCACGAGGGCGACGGCTACATCTGGCTGGATCGCGCGACTGTTGACGCTTTGGAAGCGCTGAACGCAATCCCCGACTGGACCGGAACGCTGACCCTGGAAGACGGGCGAACCTTCGCCGTGACCTTTCGCGATGAGGGAATCACGGCCGACCCGGTGCGTCATATCGCCCCGCACGAAAACACCGACCCCTACACCCTGACCGTGCTGTTGCAGACGGTCTGATCACCTGTCATGGCCAAAAAATCACTAATTAACCCATCAGGATACGCGCTGCTGTATGAGTTCATCCGCCCCGATGGGAAAACGGTCCTTGTCGTTCGGCTGACCGATTCAAGCCCGGACGACTGGCACACATGGGGCGATCAATTCGCGCTACGTCACCCAGATATTGGGGTGGCTTCCGAGACGGTTTGCGCGGTCGAATTTATCGACGAGCGCGGCCGTGACTCTTCGGTCAGTAATGGATAGTCATGGCCGACCGTAATCTCGCGCTCCAGCTCATCATTTCGGCCAAGGACACCGCCAGCGGCGTCCTCGCGAAGATCGTCAACGTCGTCAAATTCCTCGACTCCGAAATCAGCGTCGTCGCCGGCAAGATCCGCGAGAAGTTCGGCGATCTATTCGGCGGGGGACTGGACGGCGCCAAGGAATTCGAGGCCCAGCTCGACAAGGTCCAGGCCAAGGGCGACTACACCGCCGAGAGCATGGCGCAGCTCAAGCAAGCGGCGGTCGAGGTCGGCGCGAAGTTTGGGCTGACCGGCACCGAAGCCGCGCAAGGCATGGAGTCCCTGGCGGCCGCCGGACTCAACGCCACGCAAGTCATGCAGGCCCTGCCGCCGGTGCTGGCGCTGGCCAAGGCCGAAGGGATCAGCATGGACGCGGCGGCGGAGAAGCTCTCCGACTCGCTGTCGATCATGGGGCTGGGCTTCGAACAGGCCGGCAAGATGGCCGATGTTCTGGCCAAGGGCGCGAACGTCAGCACCACCAGCGCCAGCGCCTTGGCGCAAGCCCTGTCCACCGCCGGCGGTATTGCTCGCACGGCGGGTTTGGACCTGGAACAAACCGTCGGTGCGCTGTCGGCGCTCGCCAACGCCGGCATCAAAGGCGAACGGGCCGGCACCGCGCTGGCCGCCATCCTGACCCAGCTCACCAATCCCGCCAGCGCCGCGAGCAAGGAGTTGTCCGCGCTGGGCATCACCACCCGCGACCTGGGTGAAGTGGTCGGGCAATTGGCTGCCAAGGGCGACGCCAGCAACGCCGCCATCCTCGCCTTCGGAGAGACTGCCGGCCCTGGGCTGCGGGCACTGATCGGGCAAGGTCAGCAATCCCTGAACGACCTAACCGGGCAGCTCCGCAGCGCCGACGGCGCGGCGCAACAAGCCGCCGATGGCATCGGCGGAAACCTGAAAGGCGCGCTCAAGGGGCTGCAAAGCGCATGGGATAACGTCAAGACCGCGCTATTTGATCCGGTACTGGAGCCGCTGACCAAGGCCGCCAACGACGCGGCAGCAGCGCTGAATACCAATCTGATTGGCGGCGCGCTCAAGCCAGCGCAAGCGGCGATCAAGGAATTCGTGGTTAATAGCATCCAAGCCGCGCAAGACTTTATCGCCGGGTTCGACTTCAAAGGCGCGCTGCAAAGCCTTCAGTCTTTCGCGTCTGGCGCGGCTGAGTCATTCCAATCCATCGCTAGCGCAGGTAAAACGGCCGCTGATGTGGTCACCATCGCCTGGAACGCGGTGACCGCTGGATTTCGCACCGGCGGATCGGCGTTGCTGGCGGTCGCGGCCAGCGCCGTACAGACTTTGGCCAACATGGAAGAGGTGGCCAGCAAGATCGGGCTGGGCACGCAACAGCGCGCCAACGAGCTGCGCGAAACCGCCAACGGCCTCCAGGCCAAGGCCACCGAGCTGATCAATCAGGTGGCGACCGACGGGCGAGAGATGCAGGCCGCCTATGCCCGCCTCACCACCAGCACCGACGCCGCCGCCGCCGCCAATCAGCGGCTCAAGGACGGCCTGCCGGCCACCGAAATCCAGACCCTCAACAAGTCGCTGGCCGATTACGCGACCATCGCCGAACGCGCCAATACCGCCGCGCAGCAAGCCCAGCAGGATTTTTTCGCCGGCAAGATCACCCTCGAACAACTGGCCGATGCCGCCGATGCCGCCGCCGCCACGAGCCAAGACCTCGCCGATGCCATGCTTGCCCAGAAAACCGCAAGCGGGCAGGCGGCTGCCCAGCACAAGGCCAGCGCCGTTGAGCTGCAAGCCGTGGCAAAGACCAGTCAGGACGCGGCGAATCAGCAGGGGACATATACCAGCGCGCTGGAGCAGACCGGGCGAGCACAGGCAGATGCGCTGAGGGCAGAGATTGCGCTAGCGAAAGCTAAGGGCGATTCGGCGACGGTAGCCCTCAAAAGCGTGGAGCTAGCTGAGCTTGAAGCGGCGAAGGCCGAAGAGGTTGCGGCGGCTAAACAACAAGAGGCCGTGGCGTTACAGCAGGTTGTGCAGGCGCAAGCCGCGTACCTTGAGTCGATTGGTGGGGGGACCGCGCTACAGAAACAAGAGCTAGAGATCCAGAAATTACGCTATGCGCAACTGTTGGCGGAGGTCGCGGCGACCAGCAGTGATGCCGAGACCAAAAAACTGGCGACCGAGAAGCTAAAAAGCCTGATTGCTACAAAGAATGAAGACTCGGGGGCCACGGAACAGCACGTCGCCGCCACAAAAGAAGATACCAAGGCCACCGAAGAGCAAGCGAAGTCCTACGCACTCATGGAAGACGCCGCCACCGGTGCCTTGCGCGAGCTGTCCGGTCTGTCCGACGGCATGAACGCGCTGATCTCGCACATGCTGCGCGTCAACGATATTGGCGATTCGTTCGGTCACAACTTTCGCGGCGAACTCGGGCAACTGCGCTTGCAGATGGAGCAAGTCAACCAGGCTATCGAGCACAACCGAGACATCATCGGGCCGTATTGGGATGCATTCGAAAGAAACGTCGATATCGCCAACCAAGCCAGAAAAGCGTACCTGGAACAAGCCATCGCCGCTACTGAGTTGGCCGGGCGCTTGAAGGATGCCAGCGACGGAGCCAACACCAACACCAACGCATTGCGCAACCTCGTATCCGAGGCCGAACACAGCATCAACGGCATGGAGCTGCTGGATCAGCAAACACTGAGCCGGCTGCAAAGCGAAATCGACGCCGCGAATAAAAAGCTCCAACAAATGCAGCAAGAGGCCGATGACGCTCGCGCCAACATTGCCCGCCTCAATGCCGAAATCGCCGCGGAACAAGGCGACACCGAAAAAGCCAATTTGCTCAAGCAGCAGCTCGACTACCAGCAGGCGCTGGCGGACATCGAAGCCAAGCGCAGTCAAGCCGAACTGGAAGGCAACCGGGAACTCGTGGCGCTCTACGAAGAGCAAGCTCGCAAGCTCACCGAGTTGAACGCGTTGAAGGAAAAGAACATCAAGGCCGATGCCAAGGCCAGCACCGATACCACCTCGTCCACCTCCAGCACCACGACCTCATTATCCAGCGCCAGCGGTGGCATCAGCACCGGCAAGACCTACAGGCTGGATCTGACGGCTGGCAATAAGAGCCTCACCACCACCACCACCACTGACCCCACCAGTTTCCTCGACGAACTTGAACGCGCCAAAGGGAGTTCCGCATGAACGCACACGAACTGGACCGCCAATATGGTCGCGTCAGCCTCCACGATCTTTTTGTTGCCGTCGATATGCAACTTCGGCGTCGGCCAGCTCCGCGATTCCTCGCGCAAAGTCCGCCGCCTCCTGTTTCCAGGCATCGGGTGCATCCGGCGCCAGAAGATGATCGACCTGTGCCAAGCCGGTGGCGGTTCGGAATATTTCTGCGAAGGCTTTGGGGTCTGGGTGTGTCATGACCAAGGCGGCAATGGCGCGTTGCAGCACCCATAAACGGATGTTGGCCAGGTGTTCGGGAGCGATGGACATCGAGAGTCTCCGCAGTAGACGCAGACCGAGGCGGGAGCGCGGCAGGGGGCCGTCTGCGGTCAGCCCCTTTTCGGTCGCGACCCTAGCCGTGAACCCAGTATAGAGAGCGAACCATGGCCATCCAAGAACAGAACATCGTCTATCTCAGAACCCAAGTGATGGACGACGTGCCGGAGGGCGGCGGCGCGGCAATCGGCGAAGTCGTCGTCGATGGCGCAATGAACAACGTGTTCGAAGACCCATCGGACCTTGATCGAGTATACGGACGACTCAATTTACGCGGGCTTGCTCTGGGGGTTCGCTCGCTTGATACAGACCTGTATGGCGGCGCGAAGACGGCCATCACCGGACTCCCGGCAGACCCAGCTTTGGGTTATGCGCTGTTTACGATTGACAATCCGTTCGGGACCCGCGCCGAGGCCGCAAACCGAGTTGAAGCCTATCTCTATAAAGGACCGCTCTGGCATGGCGTGCTGAACGAAAATCACATCAAGAACATGCAGGCGATCAGCGTCATACAGCGCGTCAATACCGCGCTCCCGCCAGTCGGAAAGACTCTTTGTTTAGTGCAAGACGAAGGGCTATCGACAGAACAGGAGCAATACGTCCGAGTCATCCAAGTAGACGCGGTCGAAACCACGTTCACCGACGACCAGGGCGATTATGTGCGTTGGATCGTCACGATGAGCCTGTCCGGCGATCTGCTCTATGACTTTACCGGCCACACCGTCAATCGCTACGACACTTACAACTATACCGGCAAGACCCGTATTCGCGACACCACGGTCGCCAATGCCGCTAAATTTTACGGCAGCACGCGCGTCGCCGAGGCCGCGCAAGCCACTGAGCTGAAAATCCGCGCGACATCGATGTTCGCCCAGCTTGTGCCCAGTGCTGAGACGCCGACATCGCTGGTCAATCAGCCGATGTCCAACCAGCAGACGCCGATGATCGCCAGCCGCGCCACTACGCTGAGCTACACCGTCGCCGGAGCGGTCATCGCCCCCAACGGCAAGATCGTGCTCGACACCGGGGCGTATCCCGGCTCGATTAGCGTCACGGTCGGTGGCGTGACGATCACCGACGATGGCGCGGGCAACGCGATACACAGCGGGACAACCGTCGGCCTGTGGACCTACGCCACCGGCGATTGCGCGCTGGGGTCGTCGGCCCCGTCCGCCAGCGGCACGGCAACGATTAGCTACATCCCCGCCGCCGCCGTGGCGATGCAATCGCATACGCGGGCGATCACGGTCACGGCCGAAAACCGCCGCCTCAACTGGATTGAGACCCTGGCGCCGATTCCGCTGCCCAGTACCTTCACGCTGGCGTACATGGCGCAAGGCAACTGGTACGTGCTGAGCGACAACGGCGCGGGCACGGTCAGCGGCTCGGACCCATCGTTCGGCGCGGGCACAGTCAGCTACATCACCGGGGCGGCGCCGGTCACGCTGGGCGCGCTGCCGGACGTGGGCAGTCAACTCATGCTGGCCTGGGCGACCCCGGTGCATACCAGCATTCAGGCCGGCAACGCGGCCATCGACACCAAAATCATCGTCACTCACTCGCTGGGCGAGGCGTTTAAGCCGGGCACGATGACGATCACCTGGCCGGTCGGCGGGGTCGAAAAAACGGCGACGGTCGCGGTCGATGGCACCATCAGCGGTGACTGTACGGGCTATGCCAGCGCCGTGATCGGCGATCTGCGGCTGGAATTCACCGTGCCACCGGATGCCAACAGCCAAATCGGCCTGGATTATCAGCGGGTCACCCAGACCCAGCAGACCTTCACCGGCGTCTCGGCGCCGGGCGGGATCGCGGTCGTCGATCTGGGCGAGGCCGTGGAGCCGGGCAGCATCACGCTATTGTGGAGCACGCAAAGCACGATCAAATGGGACAAGACGATTCATCAGGTCGATCTCTATTATGGACCGTCGGGATGGGTGGTCCGGGAGGTCACGACAACGATCACATCGGAGTCGGTACGTCGTTACGATTACCGATCCACCGACAACGGCCTCGGCGAAATCATCGGCAGCGGGGGCAGCGCTAACTACAGTGGCGGCGAACTGACGTTGCCTTTGCTGCCGGCCATGACGCAGAACGTCTACGATGTCGAGTCGTCCGGCTGGACGAGCCACAGCGAGAGCGAGGAGCAAGCCTTCGTTTCCGGCGTCGTCAACGTGTGGTACACCCCAGCCGGCGCGGCGCAAACGGCAGTCTCCATCGAGATTGATTTGCCGCCGCTGCAAATCAAGGTCATCCCCCGACTACTGGACGAAACCCTGGTGCCGGGCGGGTTGCGTTTTGCATGGAACGGCCACGTCTACATCGAGCGCAACGGCACGATCTACCGCGACGTATCGCCCGCCACCGGCGCGGGGACGCCGGCCGGCACAATGAACTACTTGGATGGCGTCGCCACCCTGACCGATTACGTGACCGGATCGGGCGCGGTGACGATCAGTGCGCTGTTGACCCGCTTCGGCGACTGGACGGCTGTTGAGGCCAGCTTCCGGGCCGCGCTGGCGCCGCTCAAGCCCGAAGCGCTCAGTATCGTCGCGGTCACCGACGACGGGGAGCAAATCACCGGATCGGCCGACGCGGACGGCGTCATCAGCGGGACCTGGATGCGCGGTGACGCAAACTATCAATTCGGCGTCTCGACGGTCGAATTTGGGCAGCTCGATGGCGCAACCTGGGTGACGCGCGCGGTCGATCCGAGCACGATCCGCTACAGCGCCGTAGCATATTCCTACCTGCCCCTCAATGCCGACATCCTGGGTATCGATCCGGTCCGGCTACCTCCCGATGGCCGGGTTCCGATCTATCGCGCCGGGGATGTCGTCGTCATTCTGCATCCGCAGACCAACGCGCCGGCGACGCCGACGTTGGGCGATTACACCTACACGAATTCCGAGGGGGTCGAAGTCACTGTACAGCGCTACATCCTGTCGTGCGGCCGGACCCGAATCGGATGGGTCAAGATCAACGACAATAACGGCGACACCGTGGCGCTCCAGACAGCCGTTGACGCAAACGGCGTGCGCCTGTCAGGGCTGGATCGCAAACTGGGGGTCGTCTACTGGGACGACATATCCGCGCTCGCCACCCCGCTGACCGTCAAGCATACCGTTGCCGATCTGCGCATGATCACCGATGCGCAAATCAGCGGCTGGCTGACCCTGGCGCGCTCGCTCTCGCATGATTTCCCCGCCGACGAATCCATTATCGCCGCGTGTTTGATTCACGGCGACCGCCGGGCGCGGGTTAAGACGACCTGGGACCAAGCGAGCTGGGATGGCGTGTGGCGGGATGCGATCTACGGCAGCGCGGCCACGGCCACGCTCAACCTCATTGACTACCCGATTGAGGTCACCAATGAGGGCGCGGATACCGAGCGCTGGGTGTTCCGCTGCACTAATGCCGCATCGAACCTCTGGGAGCTGATTGGGGAGCATCGCGGGCTAGTGTGGAGCGGCACGTATGAGCCCTACATCAGCGGCACACCGGTTGACGTTGCGCCCATCAACCCCCGCACTCGCGACGAAAACGGCCAGAACGGCACGCCATATATGGTAATCCCCCAGCGCGCCAACGGCGGCGGCTGGTCCAACGGCAACGTTGTGTTCATCCCCACGGTTGGCGCGATTGCCGATTTCTGGATCGCACGCTCGATCCAGCAATCCGACGAACCCGACGACGACGGCGCGGATGGCTGCGAGATTTACGCGCTCGGCAATATCGACCGGCCTTGAGGTGATCCATGGATATTTCGACCAAACACGCCAACGCCGTCATTGCTGTCTGCCGCATCCCGGCCTTACAAGCGCGGTTGGCGCTGCTCAATGCCAATACCGTCAACGCGCAAATCGATTTTTACCCAGCGGGCGCGTGGAGCACGCCGGGCGATACGCCCAGCGAATCCGTGGTGGCCTCGATTCCGCTCGCCGCCACGGCGGGCACCGTCGATACCGACCTGTTTCAGATTCAACTGACCGCGCCCATTGAGGCGCAAATCGATGGTGCCAATCCATCCACTGGAACCGAGGTGGCCTTGGCACGGGTACTGGACGGCGACGGCGCTTGGTGGGCGGATTTGACCGTCTCTGATGAAGCCGGTGACGGCGAGATCAAACTGGTCGAGACGCTGCTTCTGAACGGCGAATATGCGCGGCTGGTGAGCGGAGTGGTGCAGGGATAAATATGCAGGCTTATAGCGATAATCTTGTTTTGTTGTTGCCGTTCGAAAAGCCATCAATCGTAGATATTTCTCCGGCACATAGAACCGTAACAAATACGAATGTGTCGCTTGTAGATACCCCAAATAAATGGGGAATTGAAAGGGGAAGTGCGGGCTTTAATGGGGTATCATCACTTTGTTCTGTCCCCGTTTCTAGTAATGAAAATTTTGGTACTGGAGATTTTACGGTAGAGGCATGGGTATATCCAAATAGCCTGCCTTCAAATTATTTTTTTATTAACGGCGGATATTTATCGTCACCAAACGTAGATTACTTTTTTGGTGGAAGAAACGGGTCACTCGGGTTCGGTAGACATAATATTGCTTGGGATACTGAAATCTCATCAGTCCTGTTAACAGCAATCTGGCAGCATGTAGCGGCATGCCGAATAAGCGGAACTTTACGATTATTTGCAAACGGAGTGAAAAAAAAAGAATCAACAAATACAATTGATTATAGAGTAGATAGTAATGTTATTGAGATAGGGAAAGGATACACATATTATTCATCATGTTACATGCAAGATGTCAGGGTTATAAAAGGACTTGGAATTTATGCATCTGATTTTACTCCTCCAGCACGTTTAACGTTAGACGCAACAGCATCCGGAAATTTAACAGTATCAGGCAACGGCGCTGGCGATTACGTTGCGATTATCGATGTGACGACAAAAGAATTAGTTAAGCTGGTCGAGCCGGGCACGGGCGGCGATTGGACGGCGGATGTCCCTGAAGGTGAGTATTACGCGCTTTATTTCGGGGATGGCTGTCAGCCAATTTGCCATGGTCCGTACACGATCACAGCGACGTAACCCATGGCGTACACGGCGCCCGCGCTTTCTGATCCGGTCGTTCTGACGCCGGGATATACGCCGCCAGCGCTTTCTGATCCGGTTGTCCTTGGCGCGACCGCGACAGTCGTCGAGGGGACGTTGTCGGCCACGATCCCGCCGCCCTCACTCCCCACCCCCACATTTTCCGCGAAACAGCGCCCAGACCTGGGCGCAAACAGCCTGTTTGTCGGCGCTCTCTATCGGCCCGCGCCGCCCAGTTTTGCGGCGACCAGCACTAAGGTCCAGCCCGCCGCCCTGGCAGTTACGATCTCGCCGCCAACCCTGCCGGTCTCTTTTCGGGCGCGCGAGCGGATCAATACCGTCGCGATGGCGGTCACAATCCAGCCGCCGACACTACCGGTCTCGTGGTCGGCGCAGGTCGAGAACATCCAGCCCGTGGCCGTGGCGGTGATGGCCCCACCGCCGTCACTTTCGGCGATCTTCGCGGCGTCGATCACCCTGGACATCGCCCTGCCCGACGCCGACGGCACGGGAGCGAGCATCGAGAGCCAGCCGGCCGTCAAAACCGCGACCAGGTTGGCGATGGCGCAACAACAGATGCAAGCGGCTCGCCGTGGGGTAGGGATTGCGGAGCAGCCCGCCACGCCGATCCAGGTCGGCGTCGAACTGTTGGCGGCCCATGGGCTGCGAGTGCGGCAGGGCGTGGGGTTGCCGCACGCCCACGGATTGCCGATCAGCGCCGGCGCGGGAATCGATCACGCCGAAGCGATCCGCGTCCGGCGGGGGGTGGAGCTGCCGCAGGCCCACGGGTTGCCGCTCGATGCCGGGGCGCGGGTGCCACACGCCGACACCATCCGCACCCGGACCCGGCTGGGGATAGAGCAGCAAGCGGCGTTACCCACGGCGTTACGCTTGGCTATCGGGCACCATCAAGCACAGGTCACGGCGACCCGGCTGTCGATCCGCTGGCAGCAAGCGAAATGGCCCGATCCAGGCCGCTGGTGGCCGCGCTACATCGTGCCGCCGCTGTCCGATCCGGTGGTGCTGATCCCCGGCTACACGCCGCGCCCGCTGACGTGTCCGATTGTCCTGAGTTGGAACAACGTCGCCCAGCCGCCGTGCGGCGGGGGCGAAGAGCCGCAACCCGGCATCGTGGTGCCGGTTCGGGAGGTTTACGTCGTGCTCAATACCTTTTCGCTGGTTCGCGCCGACACGTCGGAACCGGTGCTGGCGCTGGATTTCGACGCCGGCATCGATGCGGGCTCGTGGACGTGGACGTGGTCGGCGAGTGTGCCGGGCTCGCAACTGAGTTTGGTCAAGTCGCCGGCGTTGGGGGAGTTTGTCGAGCTGATCGCCACGTTGAACGGGACGCCGCTACGCTGCGTGGTGGAGACCTTGGGCCGCTCGCGGCAGTTCGGGAAATCCGCGATCAAGATCGGCGGCCGGGGCCGGGCCGCGTGGCTGGCGGACCCGACCAGCCCGACGATTTCGGTGATGAACACGGAGTCCCGCACCGCGCAACAGCTTCTCGATGCCGCGTTGATGGATAACGGGGTGTCGCTGGGCTGGACGCTGGATTGGCAACTGGAGGATTGGCCGGTGCTGGCCGGGGCGTGGAGTTACACCGGGACGTACATCGGCGCGGCGACGCGGATTGCCGAAGCCGGGGGCGGGTACGTGCAGGCCGACGAGAGCGCGGAAATCTTGCACATCCTGCCGTACTACCCCAAGCCGCCGTGGGAGTGGGCCACCGCCACGCCGGACATCGTGCTGCCGGAAGATGTTTGTACCATCGAGGACATCGAGTGGAGCGACAAGGCAGCTTACAACGCGGTGTGGGTCGTCGGCGGGGACGGTGGGCGGCGCGACAAGGTCAAGCGCGCGGGGTCGGCGGCGGATCGGCACGCGCCGACCGTGGTCGATCCGCTGGCCACCGATGTCATCATGACCCGGCAACGGGGGTTGCGGGTGCTGGCGGATACCGGCCGGCAGGCGCTGATCAGGATCAAGCTGCCGGTCCTGGAAGAGACCGGGATCATCCTGCCGGGGAATCTGATCGAGTACAGCGAGCAGGGGCAGACGCATATCGGGCTGAGCCGGTCGGTGGCGCCGCACTGGGAATTCCCGAAATGCCGGCAAATCGTGAGGATCGAGACCCATGAGCTGGAATCCGTATAAGCGCCTGGTCGCCCTGACCGCCGGCCCACCCACCGACGTGGGCGAGGTGCTGAGTGTCGAGGCCGATGGGGTGATCGTGGGGTTGGTGTCCGGCGCGCAAATCCGGGCGCGCGGGACGGCGACGCTGGGGGATTGGGTTTACGTTCGTGGCGGGGTCATCGAGGGGCCGGCGCCGAATCTGAGCGGGACGGAGATTGAGGTGTGATACGGTATTTATTTCTGGATTGTTTTTAGTATCCCATTATCAAAATATAGATAAACAGTTTTGTACGAAATAATGCTTTCTTTATAAACCCATTGTTCATGGGTGTAAGTAGTGCCTTTTGTGGTGTTTATTTCTCCTGGTCCGTAACCAACACAAAATATCACGTCGTCCTCAGTCATCCCTATTTTTATTCCTCTTACCTCTTGGTCTCCATCACATTTCAAGGAGCGCTTCGCTTCATGAATCGCTTTGTTTTTTAAGCGCATAGCTTCAATTTCAGCTTCGCTTGTCCCTGTTTTCTCTCCAGGTTCCCTTGCTCCTTCCTTCCAGTATTTCACGTTGCTAGGCGGTTTATCGCCCAGCATCAGCCGCCCGGTTGCGGGATCGCGCCACTCGTACATTTGCCCACTGAACGCAGGCATAGACATGGAAACGAACAGGGCCAGGATCAGCGGCTTGACGGTCATGGCGGCACCTCTTGGGCGGTTATGTAACAAAAATATCTCGCAAGCTCAGAGAATATGCAACCGAAAAGTGAGGGACGCACTAGGGTTTGACGCCAGCACCGCGCCGGCGTAAGCTGAAATCTCCTAGCATCTATGTCGCACCCGCCCGGTCAGCGCGGTTTTTTTGTGCCTTGCCCTCAATGGGGAGGCGTCGGGTATCCGTAAGGACCCGGACGATCATAGGTCGTTAGGAGCGCCTACCCCGCCAGCGCATTTTGGCGGCAATCCTAGAACCTATGGAGGCCATCATGGCCGCTCAATCTACTTCTCCGGTTATCTTCAGCTTCGTCACTCAATCCATCCGCATCATCATGCGCGGCGATGAGCCGTGGTTCGTTGCGGCTGACGTGTGCGCCGCGCTAACCATCGGCAATAACCGCATGGCGCTGGAACGCTTGGATGATGATGAAAAGGGTGTCAGTAGTATGGACACCCCTGGCGGGAATCAGGCACTAAGCATCATCAACGAATCCGGCCTCTACTCCCTGATCCTCACCAGCCGCAAGCCGGAGGCCAAGAAATTCAAGAAGTGGGTCACGTCCGAAGTCCTGCCCGCCTTGCGCCGCACCGGGCACTACGAAATCTCCCGATCCGTTCCCGCCGTGGCCTTGATCACCCCCGACCAGCGCGCCCAGCTAGACCATGCCGCCCAGCACTTGGCCCGGTCGTTTCACATGAAAAACAGCACCCGCTTATGGTTCCTCAAACACTGCCGTGACTACGTGGGCGTGAACCGGCTGGATCACGTCCCCGCCGCGCGTTTCGAGGACGTGCTCGACTTCCTGCACAGCCTGCGCCGCCCCGTCAATGACTACCTGCGCGACCGCGTCCGCCACGAACGAGACTGGCTGACCCAAACCCTCCAGCACGAACTGGACCGTCGGCTCGGGCATCCAGGCCCCGAGCTGGACCTGTTCCAGAACGCCCATTGAAGCCCCGTTTATCGCGCCTTCAACAGCCCCCCAAGAGGGGGCTTTACCACGGAGATCGTCCCATGGGGGCTGACACAAAAGATGTCGATTTCAGAATTGCCGTGATCGAGGAAGCGATCCAGCTTGAACATGCTGGCGAACCGACCTGCTTAGCGAAGGTTTGTATCAAGCACAAAATCAGCCTGCCGACCCTGTATCTTTGGATTAGAAGGGTTAGAGGGCTACCGCGCTCCGAATGGGCGACCGCCTTGCGGGCGCGCTACAAGGGAAGTCGGGAATATTCGCATGCTGAAATCACGCCTGAAGCATGGGAATATTTCCTTGATCAATATCGCCGAGGCGCATCGTATCATGCCGCCCATAAGGCATGCGTTGAACGATCCAATCGTGAGGGTTGGAAAGTTCCGTCAGCACGATCATTGCAACGAAAACTGGAGCGCGAAAATCTGGTGTTGCCTAGCCGACGACGATGCCTTGCCGGGTTCGACATTTAGCGGGCGTCGAGACCGGCAAAATCGGGGCTGATGCGCCATCTTGAACCCCTGTTTAGCCCCCCATTGATCGGGGGCTTTTTGTTCCCTATCAAACCAAGCGCTGATGCCAGAATTCTGTTGGTTTGATAAAAACGGGTTATCAATCCAATAGCACATCAACTATTAATCCAATCGAACGCGTACAATCAGCTTGAAGAACGATTACGCAGGAATTACGCAGACAAGAAAAAAGCCTTGGTCGATGAAGAACCAAGGCTTTGATTTTACTGGTGGGCCGTGTCCGGTTCGAACGGACGACCAACAGATTAAAAGTCTGCTGCTCTACCGACTGAGCTAACGGCCCTGAAAGGGGCTGACAATGTTACAAAATTCCACCGAATTCGCAAGTCTCGATTGCCCGATAAGGCGAAACGAAATGAATTCAATGGTTATCCGCGTCAGAACCAGGCCCCGTGCCTGCGCGCTCGCGCGGGCACGGAATCCAGTCAAGTCAGTGTGTCCGAGCTTGGCGCGCTAACGCAAGGCTTGCAGACGTCGTTCGGCAAGATTGGCCGCCTGGGTATCGGGGTATGCCTGCACCAGCTTTTGCAACACTTCCCGCGCTCGATCGGTCTCGCCCGCCTCGCCGTAGATGTAGCCCAGCTTGAGCAGCGCATCCGGCAGCCGCGAGCTTTCTGGATAACGCACCCCCAGATTGATAAACGCCTCCTTGGCCGCGGCGTAATCCCGGCTGAGATAGTACGATTCCCCCAGCCAATACTGCGCGTCGCCCGCCTGACTGCTATCTGGATACGCGTTCAGGAAGCGCTGCAATTCGGCGATGGCCCGTGCATGGTGACCCTCACGCAACTCCCTCAGCGCCGCCTCGAAATCGGCTTGCGCGGTTCCCACCGCCGAAGGCATCGTGCGAGCGACCGGCGGCGCGGTCGTGTCGGCGGACGAAGGAGCGACCAATAATGGCTTCGCTCGCGGCGGGGTCGCGGCCCCGGGCGGAGCGGTGGGGGGGACGTAGGTTCGCGCGCTTTTCTGCTGCTGGAGTTGATCGAAGCGATGACGGTAGATCTCCAACTCCCCACGGATTTGTCGAACTTCTGCTTCCAACTGCTCGATCCGTTGCAGCAACTCCAACGTCAACGCGCTATCCGGCGTATTCTGGGCGTGGCCGGCACCGGGCAGCGTCAAGCCACCCAATACCAACAACGTCAGCCACGGGAAACGGAGTCTGAGCATAAACGTATGCCTTTCAGTAGATGATTTCCACGCGCCGGTTCAAGGCATAGCTGCGCTCGTCATGTCCGGCCGCAGCCGGCCGCTCCTCGCCAAAGCTGACGACCCGGATCTGTTGAGACGAAACCCCCATGGCGATCATGGTCTGGCGCACCGCATTGGCGCGCCGCTCGCCCAGGGCAATATTGTATTCGCGACTACCACGCTCGTCGGTATGCCCTTCCAACTGAGTGATTATTTGCGGATTCTTGGTCAAGGAACGCGCGTTATTTTCGATGATCGTCCGGCTTTCCGGGACAATATTCGTGCTATCGTAGCTGAAATAGACGATGCGGTCGGCCGAGGCCATGCCACCGCTTGGGCCGGTGACCGCCTGACCGGGCTGCCCACCAGCATGGGCGGTGACGCTACCACCACTGGTATCGAAGGTATCATAAGTATCGAGACTGGGCGCCTGACCATAAGGATAGCTGTAAACCTCCTGTTCCGGTTGGGCCGTGACGCCCGGTTGGGCGGTCGCATCCGAGACGCCGGTCGCCGTCTGGTCCTGACCGGTGTTTTCACCCGTCGCGGCGCAACTGGCCAACAGCGCGAGCGCGGCGGCGGCAATCAAAATACGAACTAAATTTTGCATCGTGGATTCCTCCCTCAACTTTGGTCAACAAACAGCAAAATTATCGGCCATAAGGCGCCCAAGCGGCATCGCGCGCGTTGCCTCGCAAGGCGATCTCCCGCGAAGCGCCGCCATCCACCGAAACCGTCGCCACTCCACGGCCGTTGGAGTAAATAATGGTCTTGCCGTCCGGCGCAAAGCTGGGCGACTCGTCCAAACCGCCGGAGGTCAGGACTCGGAACTGACGCGTCTTCAAATCCAACACAGCGATGTAAAAGCGACCACCGCGCTGGTGCACCATCGCGATATAGCGACCGTCGGGCGAAACCGTCGGCCGTGCGTTGTAATTACCCTGGAAGGTTAGTCGTTGCGGCGAGCCGCCGCCGGGACCGATC
>Ga0116151_10000780_pt1 | contig 29279 bp, 10 predicted proteins | sample AD_UKC117_MetaG_FD_89893 | JGI IMG/M metagenome (GOLD analysis project Ga0116151, IMG submission 89893) | Active sludge microbial communities of municipal wastewater-treating anaerobic digesters from Hong Kong - AD_UKC117_MetaG | ecosystem: Engineered > Bioreactor > Anaerobic > Digestate... | reverse complement strand
CAAACGACCACGCCGCTATGGACGCTCGGTGGTCATCAGCCTGTTATCCCCGGAGTACCTTTTATCCGATGAGCGATAGCCCTTCCACACGGGACTACCGGATCACTAGGACCTACTTTCGTATCTGCTCGTTCTGTATAACTCGCAGTTAAGCTGGCTTGTACCCTTACACTCTGCGCACGATTGCCAACCGTGCTGAGCCAACCTTTGTGCTCCTCCGTTACTCTTTAGGAGGAGACCGCCCCAGTCAAACTGCCCACTTAGCAATGTCCCCTGCCCGGCTTCACGGGTCAGGGTGAGGAGACGATTAGTACAAGGGTGGTATTTCAACGACGGCTCCCCGGCTGCCGAAACAACCGGATCAAAGCCTCCCACCTATCCTACGCATGTAATAGCCGGCTCCAATACCAAGCTACAGTAAAGGTTCACGGGGTCTTTCCGTCTTTCCGCGGGTATGTGGTATCTTCACCACAAGTCCTATTTCACCGAGTCGGTCCTCGAGACAGTGCAGCAGTCGTTTCGCCATTCATGCGCGTCGGAACTTACCCGACAAGGAATTTCGCTACCTTAGGACCCTCATAGTTAGGGCCGCCGTTTACGGGTGCTTCGGTTGCCAGCTTCAGGGGCGAACCCCTTGACCGCCTTCCTTAACATTCCCGCACCGAGCAGGCGTCAGACTCTATACGTCCTCTTGCGAGTTAGCAGAGTCCTGTGTTTTTGATAAACAGTCGCCGCTGCCGATTCTCTGCGCCCTCTGTTATATAAAACAACAGTAGGGACCCCTTATCCCGGAGTTACGGGGTGAATTTGCCTAGTTCCTTAAGGACCGTTCTCTCGAGCGCCTGAGGCTACTCGCCTCGCCTACCTGTGTCAGTTTTAGTACGGATCCGCATGTCGTCCACGCTTGCTTTTCTCGGTTCCTCCACCCTGTGCTTCGGCAACAAATCGGCCTCGCCCTTGCGGGGACCCTAATCAAATAATGGGCCACAGCTTGGAAAAACGCACAAACGTCTCAACCTTCATACGGAGTGCAGGAATATTAACCTGCTGTCCATCGACTACGCCTTTCGGCCTCGCCTTAGGGTCCGACTAACCCTGGGCGGATTTACCTTCCCCAGGAAACCTTAGGCTTACGGCGAGAGGGATTTTCACCCTCTTTCTCGTTACTCAAACCGGCATACTCACCTGTTAAGTCCGGCAGCGCTCCTTACGGTACGCCTCGTATCTACTTAACAGCGCTCCCCTACCCCGTGTATGAGCTCTCGCACATACACAGCCACGGCTTCGGCTTCTACCTTAGTCCCGTTCATTATCGGTGCCAGATCTCTCGACGGGTAAGCTATTACGCACTTTTTAAATGGTGGCTGCTTCTAAGCCAACATCCCCGCTGTCACTGAAACCCAACTTCCTTATGCACTCAGGTAAAATTGGGGGCCTTAGCCGGTGGTCTGGGTTGTTTCCCTTTTGACCACGGACGTTGTCACCCGTAGTCTTTCTCCCTGGATAGTCATCATGGTATTCGGAGTTTGATTGGAGGAGGTAGGCGGGAAGCCCCCTCGATCCATTCAGTAGCTCTACCCCCATGATGTAGTGGCCAGAGGCATGCCCTAGAGCATTTTCGGGGAGAACCAGATATCTCTGAGTTTGATTAGACTTTTACTCCTCCCCACAGGTCATGCCAAAACTTTTCAACGTTTACGGCTTCGAGCCTCCGCATCCTGTTACGGATACTTCACTCTGCCCATGGGTAGATCACTCAGTTTCGGGTCTACCCCCTGCGACTCAATCGCCCTATTCAGACTCGCTTTCGCTGCGGCTCCGCAGCTGAACTGCTTAGCCTTGCCACAGAGGAGTAACTCGCCGGTCCATTATGCAAAAGGTACGCCGTCGACCAGGCCCTAATGGGCATAGGTCTTCGACTGCTTGTAGATGCATGGTTTCAGGTACTTTTCACTCCGCTTATTGCGGTACTTTTCACCTTTCAGTCGCCATACTGGTTCACTATCGGTCGTTTAGTAGTACTTAGCCTTGGAGGGTGGGCCCCCCTGCTTCACACGGAGTTTCACGGCATCCGTGCTACTCTGGGTATCTTCTCAACGGAGGGCATCGGCTGTCGCGTACGGGACTGTCACCCTGTGTCGTCGGCCTTTCCAGACCATTCCGCTTGCCGCGCCTTTGTAACTCCTCGAAGACCCGCAACCCCGCCCCGAAGGACGGTTTGGGCTATATCCGCTTTCGCTCGCCGCTACTCACGGAGTCTCGGTTGATTTCCTTTCCTCCGGGTACTGAGATGTTTCAGTTCCCCGGGTTGGCTCTGACGGACTATGAATTCATCCGCCAGTGAAACCGCTTATTAGGCGGTAACAGGTTTCCCCATTCAGAGATCTCCGGATCAAAGCTCTATTGCCAGCTCCCCGAAGCTTATCGCAGGCTTACACGTCTTTCTTCGCCTCTAAACGCCTAGGCATCCACCATGCACCCTTAACGAGCTTGACCATATCGATGAATCGCACTCACGAACCTCGCGGTTCGCAAATCCGTTCCCGATCAGTCAACACCACATTCGGCGCTCTGAATCCGCCCGACAACCGTCCGCCCTTTCGGACAAACAGCCATCGAACGAACTCTGGTTCGATCACTTGTGATTATGATTAATATCACAACCCAACTCTATTCGGTTTTCAAAGAGCAACTGAAACTCTCGTCTCAGCCTCGCGTTCTTTCGATCGCGGGTATCGAAGGCTTCTCACAAAGCCGTCGAGACTCGCTATCGTCTCGATCCCTTACAACTCTCACTGGAGCCGACCGGGGTCGAACCGGCAACCCCTAGCTTGCAAAGCTAGTGCTCTCCCAATTGAGCTACGGCCCCGCTTGGGCTTGCCAGTTCCATCTTGTCAATCGCCGAGCCACGCTCAGCCGCAATCCTTCGGGCCTCAGCCGCCGCCCTTCCGCCCCATCAGGACCAGAAGCACCGCTATTGCCACCAGGACCAATCCGCCCCAGTCTTGCATCGCCAGACTCCTCAGGCTTTCGCCGATTCCCTGGCAATGGGCCCGGTAGGAGTCGAACCTACGACCTCGTCGTTATCAGCGACGCGCTCTAACCAACTGAGCTACGAGCCCTTACTCGCCCCCGGCATTCCGCCGCGCCTTCATGGCGACATGCCTCACGCCGGCGCCGCGTACGATGCCGAGCCCAATCGAGATTCGACTTCCGCCGTCTCGTGTGGCGACAAAAAAGCCACCGGCTTTTCGCCAGCGGCCCACGCTACGCTAAGCATATCGGGAGACCGGCGTTACGCCGTTGATTCCACCAAGTTGTCAAAAAAGCGTGTCAGCAGTCTTCTCCGCTGGACATTTCGCTCATGCGGCGTTCACGAAACGTTCATGCCTTTCGTTTACCGCAGCACAGTAATCTAGTCGATCCGCCAGTACTGTCAAGCGGCCCCCCGGAAAAAAACCACGATTTGTTTCAAAACACAAATCACAGGCCGCACTGCACTTATGGCGATCCTGCGAATCCCGCCCGCCATTTTCCCCTTCGCCCCGCCTTCCATCGTTCGGCGGCCGACGACGCCGTGTTATAATGCCCGGCTCGTTCGCCCGATTTGCGGGCCTTTTTCGTGGATCAGGGCGCCCAACCGCGCCATCCGGAGACAACACGCATGCGAAAAACCAAGGATATCAAGCGAAAGCGAAAGGAAGCCGGTCTCGCCTACCGACGCGGCCAGCGCAAGGAAGCCTACGAGATGTGGGCCTCCGCCAAGAAGGAGCTCGACGATCTGCGCGGCCGAAACAAGCCGGCGCCGGCGCCCGAAGGCGGCGCCGAATAGTCGCCCTCGCCATTCGCAGACAGGATTGCCGAAGACCGTCGAACACGCATTCGACGGTCTTCTTCTATTTCAGGGCCTGTCTATTTTGACGACGCGCCGACAGTTGTCTAAATCACTCGGATGACGGTCACGTAAAACGACAAAGGGCGATCGCGCCTCGATCGCCCCCGACAAATCCACCCTGTCGCTTCGGCCGCAACACTCAGTTCAGGTCATACTCTTTCAGCTTGCGATAGAGCGTCCGGGCCCCGATTCCCAGCTGTTTCGCCGTCTTCTCGCGATTGCCGTTGTTGGCGCGCAGCGCGTGCTGGATCGCCATCTTCTCGATCTCGCTCAGCGTCGCATTGAAGTGCGTCTTCGAGACGGGAATGATCTCCGTGCTTCGATTGATCTCCGGAAAACCCGAAAGATCCGACACATCCAGGATCTCGCCGTCGCACAGCGCGACCACCTGGTGAATCACGTTCCGCAGCTCGCGCACATTGCCCGGCCATCGATAATTCGCCAGTAAACGCAGGGCTTCCGGCGTGATCTGGCGGACGTTCTTGCCGTGCACCTGGTTCATCTGCTCGACGAATCGCTTAACCAGCGGACCAATGTCCTCGGGGCGATCCCGCAGCGGCAGGATGTTCACCTGCGCCTGGTTGATGCGATAGAACAGATCTTCGCGGAACTCCCGGGCCGCGACGGCCTCCCGCAGATTCCGATTCGTCGCCGCCACGACACGCACATCGACGTGGATCGGCTGGCTCGAACCGACGCGAAGGACCTCCCCTTCCTCCAGCACGCGGAGCAGCTTCGCCTGCATCGGCAACGGCAGGTCCCCGATCTCGTCCAGGAAAATCGTCCCGCCGTCGGCCGCCTCGAACAGGCCCTTGCGATCCGTCATGGCGTTCGTGAAGGCGCCCTTCACGTGACCGAACAACTCCGACTCGATCAGCGTCTCGGAAATGCCGGCGCAGTTGACGGGAACCCAGGCGCCCTTCCGACGATCGGAGTTGTTGTGAATGGCCCGGGCGACGAGCTCCTTGCCCGTCCCGGATTCGCCGTAGATGAGGACCGTCAGCTTGGTGCGGGCGAGCCGCCGAACGCGGTCCAGGACGCCCTTCATGGCGCCGCTGTTTGCGATGATGCCCTCGAAATTCTCCGCCTCGTCGAGCTGCCGGCGAATCGCCGTGTTCTCGCGGTACATCTTCGCCTGGCGCGCCGCGCTGTCCACGATTCGCCGCAAATCCTCGAGATTCAGGGGTTTTTTGAGGTAATCGAAGACCTCCGCTTCCTTAAAGGCGTCGCGGGCGAGTTCCTCGTCGCCGTGGGCCGTGATCAGAATTCGCTGCGTTGCCGGGCTGATTTCCCGCACGCTCCGCAAAACGTCGATCCCCGTCATGTCACCGCCCAGGCGATAGTCGGAGACGACGACGTCCGGGCTCCGCGCCTTGACGGACCGAATCGCCTCGCGGCCGGAATCGACCAGATGGCACGCGTGGCCCGCACGCTCGAGACCCTCCTTCACGGTCTCTCCGAGCGTCGCCTCGTCTTCGACAATCAGGATGAATGCGGTCTCTGAATTCGCCACGACACTATCGTAGTCGTCCCCCGGCGTGACTCCAAGTCACGGCCCTCGCAACGGATACGAGAAGACTCACCCGGGCGTTCGCCACGATATCGGGCGGTTTGCGGACCTACTCTTCGATGGCGTTCGCAACAGGAATGACGGGGGGCGCCATCGCGGCGGTCCGCCGGCGGTAGGCGAGGACGACATCGAGACAGGCGGCGCCACACTCGGGGCAGCGACCATGGTTCACGCCGCGAAGGTCATAATTGCAGCGACGACAGGTACCGTGCCGGAATTCGATCCGGGCGGCCGGCTGAAAGAGGATCGTCAACAACAGCGGAGGGAGGACGACGCAGCAGAGACCGATGACCAGGAGGATCCCGACGATGCACAGAATGACCATCACTTCCGAGTCGACGCTCAGATTGACGGTCCCGGCGTAGATCGCCAGGGCAAAGGGCGAGCAGATGAAGAAGGCGGCGATCGAGAGAATCCGAGCGAAGAGGACCACGGGCGATCGCTGAAGAATCGCCTCACAACCGGGGCAGACCCACATGTGAAGCCCCTCCAGCCGCTGCGCCTGCCGCTCGGCGCGCGTGCACCAGGAGTGGCAGTTCGGACAGTCGCACGCGCCGGAGATCAGGCGCCCAAATCGATCGATGACGGACAGCATGGCCAAGGCTCCCGTTTGAACTTCGTCGAGACTTCGGCTCTACGATGCGATGATACCGCGGAGGCTGGGGTTTTGGTTGGTGTTTGCGCCAGCGCTGCGGGGGCGGGCGCCGAGGCGTCAGCCGCAGGCCTCGTCAAGGTGGAACTCGCCCGAGCTGTCGCGATAGATCCAGATGCAGCCCGCATCGCCGATGGAGAAATCGCGGGCCGTATCGCCACACATGTCAAGAATCCGACCATCCGCACTGGCATAGTTCAGGCCTGCGGGTACATCGCACAGCGGCCACTTCCGGCCGAAATAAAATGAGCTCAGCGTTGCGATGAGCGTGCATCCCTCGTCCTCATCGAATGGCCAGCCTTGTGGCAGGTTCGCAAAGGCGCCAATCGACGTGGCCTGAATGCTCTGCAGATTCCAGCCGCCATTCTTGTATCCGAGTGACTCAAACACCGGCTCCGCGATCTCAGCGTCCGTGAACTGTTCCGTGCGATGAATCACACCTTGGTAGGCGATCGGCATCTCCCCGGTCCACGGAATACCGCCGTAATCCACGGGCGTCTCGATCTCAATCGGCGACCATTCCAGGGCGGAACTCCAGATACAGTTCGACTGTTTGATGCCGAAGATCAATGCAACATCGCCCGGCAGTTCGCAAGGCAATACGTCCCTGGAATCCGCAAAACAGATCTGCCCAAGAAAAAGCAGTGGGACGCCCTTCTCGTCGCGTGGCCAAGGTCGCCCCTCCGGCCGCCACGGACGCCCCCCGATTCGCGTCAGCCACGGCCGCTCGCGATCGTGCTGGTCCGCCCAGACGAATACGTCCGAGGCGACGGATGGACCGAGTTCCGCCGCGGCCCGCGCTCGCCGAATGGCCTGCTCCCGAATCGCAAGCTCGCATGGGCGATCGATCCAGCCCGCCTCGGATCGGTCATCCTCCGCCAGGGGGAACTCTCGTTCCCAATGAGGAAGGTCGAAGACCGGATGGTGTTTCCCGGGAACAACGATTGTGCCGTGGATGTTCGTCGACATTGGCGCGGGTCCTTTCCGGCGGTAGCTCAGATCGACATGCGACTGCCGACCTCGACACAGGAGTAACGCGGAGTCGTCGCCGGCGGAGCGGCGTGCGGATGGCGCGAGTCGCGTCGCCGTGAGGACACGGCGGCTCTGACATGTGCGCCGCCGATCTCCCTCGCGACGCCCCGGCGCGAAGCGTCTCAGGCGCCTCCAAATGGAGGGCTCAGCGCCACTTACAACAACAGAAAAGAAAAAACGGAGAGGGAGGGATTCGAACCCCCGCTACGGTTACCCGCAGACCGCATTTCGAATGCGGCTCCTTCAGCCACTCGGACACCTCTCCAAAGCGGATGGGACATTATGTTGGGTCCGGCCATCCTTCGCAAGGTCCGGAAGCGTCGCGGGTTGTGGGCGTTTGGCCGCCGATTCGGGAGGCGGCGGCGCTGACTGACTGGCGGGCGTGGCCCGCCCTGCATGGGCGCGATCTCGGGTGGCGAGAGGCGGATTGATGGGCGCAGCCCAACCTACTCGAGGGGCCGCCATGCTATATGCGCTCAGAGCCTCGCTGTCCTCAGCGTGGCGAACCATCCGGCGTATTCATGAGTCTGGCTCCGCCGTGAGGACACGGCCGCTCTGACTGCCGCGGCGGAGATCCCCGTTAGCGGCGCTGCATGGATGACCGGCGGGCGAAGCCCGCCCTACGTTGGCGCGATCTTGGGTGGCGCGGCGCGGGTTGGTGGGCATGGCCCACCCTGCAAGAAGATCATGGCGGTTCCGGCGAGCGTAGCCCGCCCTGCACGAGGGGCCACGCTATCGGCCGGTAGGGTTCGCAGTTCGAACGGGCTGAATGGCGGCGGCGCGTGGGTCCGGAAATCTCCGCGTCGCCGGCCGCGCCGGCGCTGGCGCCGACAGAGGCGTGTCATTCATCGTCCGGCTTTCGCGACGTGTACTTTCGGAAGTTGACGTTGCGCCGAACCGATCAAGAAAGGGAGCGATTCGCCCTCAATCGGCGTCAGCGCCGCGGGTCCGGACGGGGACTCCGACGCGCGATGCGGGCGTTCGCTTTGAAGTGAAGCGCAGGAGCGGTCGGTGAACGGCGTCAAAAAGAAAACGATCAAGGCCATCAAGCTCGATCGTGACCTGATTGAAGAGGTCACGAAGACGCTCGACGCCGCGCAGCGCAACGTGACGACGGAGCGCCGGAAGGCGCCGCGCGCCGCCACGGAGATCACAGCGTGCATCCTGCACCTGCCGCAGCGCGATGTCAGCGACATCCCCGCCTACGTCGTGCCGACGCGCGACATCAGCAACACCGGCATCACGTTCCTTCACGGCGCGTTCATCTATCCGGGATCCAAGGGCATCCTCCAGCTGATCTCGTCGAAGGGCCAGTGGAAGAACGTCGTCATCCAGATCGTTCATTCCACCTACGTCGCCCACGGTCTGCACAACACGGGCGCCCGATTCCAGGCGCCGATCGAAGCCCGCGAGTTCTGTCGCGGCTGTTCGACGACCCGAATCCTCATCGTCGAAGACAACCCGCTGATCGCGGCCATGACGGAGCAGCACCTGACATCGCTCGACGCGGAGATCACGATCGCGCGCACGGGCGAAGAGGCGCTGGAGGCGATCAAAACGCAGGTCTTTGACGCGATCCTGATGGACATGCAGCTGCCGGGCATCGACGGCTTCGAGACGACGAAGCGACTTCGGCAGCAGGAATTCGTCGGGACGATCGTCGCGGCGACGGGCATGACGGCCGACGGTGTCCGCGAGCAGTGTCTCGCCGCGGGCTGCAACTCCTACCTGCCGAAGCCCATCGGCCGGGAACAGCTTTCCGCCCTGCTGGCGTCGCTTCAGGCGGCGCCCCTGCTGAGCACGCTGCGCAACGATCCGATCATGCGGCCCCTGATCCGGGACTTCATCGCGGAACTGCCGCAGCGCGTCCACGAGATCGAGCAGGCCTACGCGGCGGACGACATGGCGAAGCTTCAGCAGATCTGCCGCGGTCTCAAGAGCGACGCCGGCGGATATGGTTTCGGCCGAATCACGGACGCGGCGTCCGACGTCGAGACGAATATCATCAACGGGGCCGACAAGGACATCATCAAACGCGGCTTCGAGAATGTCATCCGGATCTGCTGCCAGGCGCGAATCGACTTCGGCGAGGAATAGGCGGCGATCGGGCTCACTTCCGAGAACGATTTCTCGCAGGGGCGACATGCGGGATGGGAATCCCGCACGAGCGGATCCAAACTCTGACGACGTTGTAACGCCCTTTCAGGGCTGAATGGGGTAAAGACCGCGGACCCAGGGTTGCGCTGCGCCCGCGTTGCGGGCTGCGCTTCACCCTGGGCTACAGCTATGTCACGCTTTCAGCGTGCGGGGAAGGGAGCGGCGTGCGGGAATGGAATCCCGCATGAGCGGAGTGATGCGCCGGCTCCGTGTGCGAGAAGGGATTCTCGTGGTCGCGACGTGCGGGACAGGAATCCCGCATGAGCGGAGTGATGCGCCGGCACGGTGTGCGAGAAGGGATTGTCGCACGAGCGAGGGGTCGGGGCGCCGGAAGGGATTCCGGCGCCAGCGGCGGGTGGACGTTTCAGCGTGCGGGTTCTGGGAATCCTGCACGAGTGGGACGGCGCGGGATCTACCCTTCCGCGGCGGTCGACGTATCATGCGGGCAACTCGTTTTGGAGACCCGCGACGCATGCGCAAGCCCGTTATTCTGATTACCGGCGCCAACGGCGAAATCGGCCACGGCCTGATCGAACACTTCTCGCAGCAGGCCCGACATGACATCGTCACGCTCGATCTGAAACCGCTCGATTCAAGACTCGTGACGGAGAACCTGACATCGATCCAGGGCGACATCCTGGACGACAATGTCATGCAGCGCATCGTCAGCGAGTTCGAGATTCACGCGATCTACCATCTCGCCGCCATGCTGAGCACGCGCAGCGAATATGCGCCGGATATCGCCCACAACGTGAACGTCAACGGCACGCTCAATCTCATCAAGCTCGCCCACGAGCAGGCGCGCTGGCACGGCGAGCCGGTCCGTTTCCTCTTCCCGAGTTCAATCGCCGCCTACGGTCTGCCCGATCTCGCGACGAAGGCGGACGCCGGACGCGTCTCGGAAAACGAGTGGAACATCCCGACGACGATGTACGGCTGCAACAAGCTCTATTGCGAACAGCTCGGCCGTTACTACTCCATGCACTTCCGGCAGCTCGCGGCGGATCGGGCGCCGAGCGGTGTCGATTTCCGGGCGATTCGGTTTCCGGGACTCATCAGCGCCGTCACGCTGCCGGCCGGCGGCACGAGCGACTACGCCTCGGAAATGGTTCACGCCGCGGCGCAGGGCAAACCCTACGCGTGCTTCGTCAGCGAGTCGTCGCGCATTCCGTTCATGGCGATGCCCGACGCGATCAAGGCCCTGCTGAACCTGTCGGAGGCGGAGGAATCGGCGCTGAACCAGCGCACGTACAACGTCGGATCCTTCAGCGTGAGCGCGGGCGAGATTCGCGATCACGTGAAGCGCGCCTTCCCGAACGCCGAGATCACCTTCGAACCGGATCGGCCGCGAAACGGTATCGTCGATTCGTGGCCGGCGGACGTGGATGATTCGGCGGCGGCGCGCGACTGGGGATGGAAGCCCGACTACGACGCGCGGCGCGCCTTCGAGGAATACCTGGCGCCCACGATCGCGGAGTTCTACCGCGATCGCGAGTAGGCGAACGACCGACGCCCTTCGTGGCGGACTGGAATGGACCCGGCCATTACTGGCCGGGCTCGGATCTGGCGCCCTTCTGCGTTTGAGTTTCGATGGCGTGCCGTATTGATCCGGCCATTACCGGCCGGGCTCGGAACCGGCGCTCAGGTCGAGGGCCTTGATCTTCTTTGTATCCCGCAGGTAGAGCGTGGTTCCGTCGAGCGTCGGGCCCGTCCACGTTCGCGAGTTTCCGACGGGCTCCAGGACCGCGACCTTGTTGTGGACGCGGAACATCTCCGGCGTCGCCGTGACGAGACCGAGATTCCCACTCTCATCGAGGACGATGAATCGGCCGTCGGCGTAGATGCACGTCGCCTTGTCGAAGCCACGCTCCTTCCACGCCACTTCGCCGGTCTTCACATCGATCGCCCAGAAGACGCCGGGACTGCCGAGTCCCCCTGTCGATGTGTAGACGTGATCGCCGATGCGGACGGCGTTGCTGTGATGAACTTTCACTTTGCCGTTGGACCAGAGTTCCTCGACCTTCGTTTTGCCACCGGACTGCGTGAGCTTCAGGCCACGGCTGCCGGCCTCATTCGTCGAGATGAACAGGATGTGGTCGGGGCCCCACAGCGGCAGCGTGATGTTCTGACGCCACTGGTTGCCGATCTCGTACTTCCAGAGCTCCGTGCCGTCATTCGGATCGACGCCGACGAGTTCCTTCGCCATGTAGCACAGCAACTGGTCCTGGCCATCGACGTTGATCAGCTTCGGCGTCGAGTAGCTGTTCGTATAGTCGAGTCGCTTCCATTTGACTTTGCCCGTTTCCATGTCGAAGGCGACGAGCGCGTGCCCCTCACCGCCGACCATGGCGATGACAGTGTCCTTGTACCCGAAGGGACTCGACGAATAGCCGTGGTTCAGGAAGGAGCCGTCGAAGTCTCTCCACAGGTCATGGAACCACCTGACGTCGCCCGACGACGGGTCGAGACAGTACATCTTGCCGTTGCAGCCGATCGTGTAGAGTTTGCCGTCGTAGAGCAGCGGCGTGGCGCGAGGGCCATCGTTAAACGTGTGCTCGTGTTTCTCGGCGATGGGCGCGTCGTATTTGAACTCCCAGCGCGTCCGGCCATCCTTCGCATCGATACAGATGACGACTTCGTTGCCGCCCTCTCGGTACATCGTGTAGAGAGCACCCTGCGATGCGATGACGCCGGAGTAGCCCACGCCGAGGTCGCGCTCCCAGAGCGACTTCGGGCCCGACTCGGGCCAGGAATCGGCGAGGCCGCGCGCGCGGACCTTGAAGTCCTGTTTGGGACCACCGAACTGGGCCGTTGAAGTCGGCGTCGCATCGCCGGCGGCCAGGAACGCAACAAGGACGCAGGTGAGTTGTGACAGCATGAGCATTCCCTCCTCGTGGCGAGCGAGTTTTCGCCCGCACGTTACGGATCGTTTGCAGAAAGTCGCCTGGATCTTGGTTCGCGAAAAACGCCCGACGCCGGCGGCGACGGGACGAGCCCCATTGTATGCGGAAGCGAGCGCGTGGAAACGCTGAAATCGAGAAGCGGGATGGACCGTGCGATCCCGGAATCCTCATGGGCGCCGTTCTGATCAGCGCGGTTCCTGCGGACGCTGCGAGGATGTATCGGCGGCGGCGCCCAGAAGCGTGGACCATAGCCTGAGCGTCGCCCTGGCGTCCGGTTTGCCGGGCGAATCCGTCTTGTAGAGCCCCCACTGTGACAATCGTCGCCCATCCAGAAAGATGGCGGGCGTCCCATCGACGCCGAGCTGACGCCCCAGCTCGATGTCCGCTTTGACGCGCGCCAGGGCGGCGTCGGATTTCATGGCTTTTTCGAAGGCGGCGACATCGATCTTCGCCCGCCTCGCGATATCGGCGTACGGGGCCTGATCGAGCCGATCCTGGCTGGCGAAGAGGAGATTCCAGTAAGTCGACGCGGCGTCACGATCCCCTGTGGCGCGCGCGGCGTCGGCGGCGAGGGCGGCGTCGCAGGAGAAGAAGTGGAGATCGCGATCGACATGCGCGTTGCACGCGCGACACATGGGATAGTGCCTGAAGACGATGCGCAGGGCCCCCGGGAAATTCGCGCTGAGGGCGGCGATGTTCTGATGCAGCAGGGCGCAACCCGCGCATTCGAAATCCGTGAAGATGACGAGCGTGTGTGGCGCGTTGGCGGCGCCCAGGATCATGTCATCCTCGCGCACGGGGATATCGGTGTGCGGCGCGACGCTGTGTCGCCACACAACGTAGTCCACATCGTTCACGATCTCCGTATATCGCCGCTGGCACTGACCCGCCGCGCTCTGCTGGCGATAGGCGGCGCCGGCAAGGAGCGTGATCGCGCCGATGCTGAGCGTGAACCCCGCGCCGACACCGACGCGCGACAGCGAAGGCCTGGCGTCGCCCTCCCCTGTCGCGGCAAACCAGCCCGCAACCGAGAGCGCAAACATGAGCAGATTGGCGCCATGAGCGGCGGCGCACCATGTGCACCACACGGGCAGGCGCGACATGATGAAAAGAAAGAACGCGGAGCCGAGGAGCCCCGCCCCTGTCACGAGGATCGGAAGCAGCTGCCAGGCGCGACCCCAACGGTTGGGAATCCCGACGATGGCGAACCAGACGGCGGCGCAGGCGAAATAGATCTGGCCGATCTGCGCCGTCGGCAGGAAGCCGAATTTCGCATATCGGCTCGCAAGCACATGGGAGCAATCGACTTTGGCCGTGGGCCGACACCACGCGTCCGTCTGCGCGCGATCCGAACCGGCGACTGTGAGCTTGAGGAGCACACCGCAGATGAACACGCCGGCGAGCGCGGCGATCACGAGCAGCGCCCGGACGGCGCCGGAACGATCCTTCTTCTGGGGTTGGGCCGTTGGGAGCGTCGTTGCGTCGGACACGTCAGTCACTCATGCGAGGGAGGTTCAGGCCATCCGGCGCTTCCGCGCCCGGGGCGTTCGTCCGCGTCATACTTCGTGTATCGGCAGTCGTGTGGGCGGAGCAATGACCATCTTGCGATAGGCGCGCCGATAGGACCACTGCGACAGGAGCATCATCACGACGACGAGAATCGGGCAGAGACCGAAGCGAATGAACCCGATGCCGCCGATCGCGGCGTCCGCCCGGCCGGCGCGATAGATATCGGCGCTGCCGTAAAGGGCGGAGGTGAATCCGGGCGAATCGGACGGGCTGATCCAGGGCGTGACCATCGCGAGGGCGACGAGCGCGAAGACGCTGCCTCGCGCCAGGGCCGCGGCGCCGCCCATGCGGGCCGACAGGCAGACGAGCAGCGAGATCAGGAAGATGCCGTTGATGACGAGGACGCTGGCCCGTGCGACGAAGCCTGCGACGGCGAGCGTCTGTTCGAATCGATCGGCCCAGGGACCGAGCCCCTCGGCGCCATCCGAACGCACGAGCACAACAACGAATGCGACGAGATGCACGCCGATGGCGCCGGCGGCGAGCCAGAGGAATGCGTTCTTGGCGATGCGGAACACGTCGATGGCCGCCATGTGTTCGTGCGCCAGATCGATGTCTTGCGTTTCGATGTGCGTGACTCCTGTGCTAGGGGCGTTCAATCATACGCCGCGAATCGGAACGCGCCGCACTGTCGGCTTGGACGAGGAGATCATTCGGCCATCCGTGCGTCGATAGGACACGAGAATCGCGATCTTCCGGCCGCCGAGTTCGAGTTCCTTGGGCCATTGGAGGCGAAGACCGTAACCCCAGCCCAGCATCGTCTGCTTCCGCGCCCGCCAGGGATAGGCGTCATCGGGCGTGAGTTCCCACGTGTGGGCGAGTTTCATGTCGGACTTGGCTTCGTCCTTCCCGACGTCGGCGAACATCTGGACGACGATCGTCCCGTCCCCGAAGAAGCCCTTGAACTTGCCCTCGTGATTGGCGCCGAGATAGATGTTGCACTTGAAGCCGTCGATCTTGCCGTCGAGGGGATCGAAGATCAGCCAGGGATTCGTCGGGACGAAGTTGGCGACCTGGACAATGTCCGCCCGTTCAGTCTCCGGGACGATCGTGATCGTCGGTTCTTTGGCGGGTCCCGGGCCCGTCGGCCCGCCCGGTCCTTTAGGCTCTGGAGACCACGACGGCGGCCACTGGCAACCCGTCAGTAGCGTGGCGCCCAGCGTCACGACGATGATCGACGCGAGGCGCCGAGCGTCGCGGCGCTGATAAATCCGTTCGTATGGCTGCGTCGGTCTGTTGGTCATGGTTCGTTCATTAAACGCGTGCGGCGCCGGCGGCAAGGCCGGCGCCCACGTCATGGTTTCATTTCGACTCGCGTCGCTCGGAACGACGTCTTGTCATGGTTCGCCGTCGCCGGCGATCATCGATGCGAATCGCGCCGCCCCGTCGTCTGCGGCTGCGCCGGGGCGCTGTCGTCCGACGTCTGGCGCCGCGAAGGCCCCGTGCTGATCTTCACGATGGGTCGCGTCGGCTCGCCATACGTTCCCGGCTGCGGCGCCCGCATATAGGTTCGCCCCGGCGCCGCGGCGATCGTCGGCTCGACGGGGTTCGTCCGCGGAACGATCGGTCGGGCGTTCTGGGCCGGACGCCCGAGCGGCGCCGCGCCATTGCGGACCTGGTCGATCGTCGGCAGCACGGGTCGCATGGTTCCCATCGAACCCGATTGACTGACGGGTTGCGCCGTCTGGTACGACGCCTGCGTCGCGTGGCCTGTATTCGGCGCGGCGCCGCGAACCATCGCGTTGGACACGCCGGGAACCGCCGGACCGTAGCGCGGGGCGTCGGGGACGTAGCTCGGACCGTTCGTCGGCCGCGGCGTGACGCGCTGCGGCTCGCCGAGCGGCAGGTTCTTCATCGACCCCGGAACCGTTTCGATCGATTCAATCTCGCTGCCCGACTCCGGCTTCACCTGGAGGTTGCGCATCATCGGGCTGCCCTTGACCTCCGGCGTGAGGATGTTGCCGATATCGCGATGGAACTCGCTCACGCGTCGCGCGTCTTCGACGGATCGGACGATCGTCGGCGTCATGGCGATGAGCAGTTCGGTTCGCGTGTTGCGGCGCGTCGTCGTGCGGAAGAGGTTGCCGATGCCCGGCATGTCGCCGAGGAGCGGGACCTTGCTTTCAGCTTCCGTTTCGCGCGTCGTGATCAGGCCACCAATCACGACGGTCTCGCCATCCTTCACGGCGACAGTCGTGCTGGCCGACTGGTTCGAGATGATCGGGGCGAAGATACCGTTGCCGAGCGGGACGCTGGAGTCCGTAACGCTCGACACTTCCGGCTCGATCAGCATGTACACGAAGCCGTCGGGGTTGATGATCGGCTCGACGTTGAGGATGACACCGACGGGCTCGTACTCGATGTTCGCCGTCGTCTGGCCGTTGTCGGAGAGCGACGTGCCGCGGACAAAGGGCACTTCCTGGCCGATGTTGATCGTGGCCGTCTGATTGTTCAGACACATGATCTTCGGATTCTGGATGACATCCAGCCGGCTGTCAGACTGCAGCGCCCGGACGAGGAAGTTGAAGTCCTCGCCCGTGATCGTGAAGCTGAAGCCGCCAAGTCCCGCGCCCGCGGCGCCGAGATCCGTGCCGCCGACAAAGTCGAACGAGTTGCTGTGGATGACGCCGTTGGCGCCGGCCGTGGCCGTCTCGCTGAACTTGAGCTGCTGGAGGGCGAACTCCATGCCCATCTCGAAGTTATCGTCGAGCGTGACTTCGGCGATCATGACCTCGATCATGACCTCGGGCGGCGGCGAGTCGAGCAGCTGAATGATCCGCAGGACTTCCGACTGGTAGCGCGGGCTCGACGAGACGATCAGCTGGTTCGACTCTTCGTGAGCGACGACTGTCACGTCGCGCTCCAGAAGGCGAATCTGCGCCACGTTGTCCTGGGAGTTCAGCGTGTCGCGCTGGGCCTGGAAGTAGGAGTCCAGGGCGCCCTGCATTTCGTCCGCCTTCATATTGACGAGCGGATAGACGATCGAGACGCGTTCCTGGATGTCGCGCGAGTCGAGCGAATCGATGATGTCGGCGGCGACGTCGATGTCCTCGGGCCAGCCGGCGACGATGACGCTGTTGGTGCGCTCGTCGGCGACGAAGGTCGTTCGCGGTCGACCGAAGGTGCCGCGTCGCGTGTCGCCCGCGGAGGCGAACTGCGGACCCGAGCCGACGTCACTGGACCCGCCCTCGACCGTGATCTCGCGGCCCTGCTGGAAGGCCTCCTGATCGGACGAGTTCTGGTCCTGGGCGAACATGGTTTCGAGTTTCTCGACAATGCTCGTGGCGTCCGAGTTGTTGAGCGTGAAGACCTTGACGCGGACTTCGCGCTTCTGGATGCCGTCGAGCTTTTCGACGAGCCGCTTGATCAGTCGCATCGAGGACGGCGGCGCCACGACGATGACGCTGTTCGAGCGCTCGTTGTAGCTGATCTGCACGTTCTCGCGGACCGTCTGGAGAATGTCGCGATCGCCGAACTCGTTCTTGGCCTCGAACTGCACGAGCAGGGAGCTGAGCTGGCGGGCCGACTCGGCCTGCTGCGCCGAACCACTCCCGCCCTGGGCGGACTGGCCGGTCATGATCTCGTTGAGGAGCTCGGCCATCTTGCTGGCGTCTTCATTCTCACACTGGATCACTTCGACCTTGGCGATCTCCTTGATCTCGACTTCATCGACGCGCTTGATCAGGGCCTCGACGTTGGCGAGCTCGCCCGGCGGCACGGCGACGACGATCGAGTTCGTGCGTTCTTCAGCGACAGTCGTAATGCTCTGGCCGCCACCCGTTCCCTGATTGCTGGCCTGGTAGACCTCGTCGAGGATTTCCTTGACCTTTTCAGCGGGCGCCTTGGAGAGCGGGAAGACGCGAACCATCTTCTCAATCTCAGAGGGGACATCGAGTTGGCCGATGAGGCTCTCAACGAGGACATGATCCGGCGACGACGCATTAACGATGAGCGAATTGCCGGGTTCGTTGATTTCTATGGTGACCGGAACGGGCTGCGCGTCAGATCCCTGCGACGCCTGCTGGGTCCGCGCATCGAAGATATTTCGGAGCATCTCGCCGATCTGGGAGGCCTTGGCGCGACTGAGAGTGTAAACCTCGGTACGCGTAAAGCCCGCCGCGTCGGTTTTCATCGGCGTGTCCCATTTCCGGATGAAGTCGAGCGCCATCTGGACGCCATCACGCGTTCCGCCGACGACGAGCAGATTTCGACGCGTATCGGGGATCACGCGAACCGCGAATCGGTTCTGCGAACTGCCGCCGGAGCCTCCCGTGCCCGACTGAATGTCGGAGTTGACCTGTTCCAGATGGGCCTCAACGCGCCCCGCGAGTTCCGACGCATCGGAATTAATGAGCTCAACGCGTTCCCAGACGGCGGGCGTCCATGGCCGAACGACGTCGTTCATCTTCCTGTAGATGGAACGGATCGCTTCCATGTTCTCTGGACTGGCCGAGACGATCAGCATGTTCGCGCGGCTGTCGACAACGACGGAGACCTTGTTCCGCTGCGTCAGAACACTGTTGTCGCTTCCGGCGCCGGCGCGGAATGCGTTTTCGATGAAATTGTCGATCGCATCCTTCACGGCCTCCGCATAGACGTTCTCGCACGCAAAGAACTCGACGACGGGAACGACACCGATCTCCTGATCGAGCTCGGCGAGCCTCGCGATCAGCAGGTCGTGGTTCTCGCGCGACGCCGTGAAGATCAGGGCGTTGGTGACGGGATCCGACTCGATCTTGACCTTGTCCTCGGGTCGCGGCTCGCCCAGCCCCCGGGCCTCGGCCCGCTGGTCGAACATCGACTGGAGCGGCGCCGACAGTTCGGACGCCGAGTTGTATTCGAGGCGAACGATGTAGATATCGAGCATCGGGTTGAGCTCGAGGTTTTCGATCTTGTCCACGACGGCCTTGATGGCGTCGAAGTCGCTCTGGCTGGCCGCGATGATCAGCGAGTTGCTGCGCTCATCGGCGACGATCGCCGGCGTTTCGAAGGTGAGACCGCCCTGGCTGGACTGGCGATTCGATTCACTCTGCTGCCAGAGATCCTTGAGCTTCTCAGCGAGATCCGACGCCGTGCTGTTGCGGAGCGTGAGCGTGCGGATGTTGTCGATCAGCGCCGTCGCAGGAATGTCGAGCTTCTCGATCAGCCCCTTGAGCTCTTCGATGCGCTCACGCCGGGCGGCGATGATGAGGGAGACGCTGCGTTCATCCGGCACAATGATGACGGTCTCCGCCTTCTGGGCGTTCTGACCGTCGCCGGTGGGAATCGCCTCCTTGCGCTTGTCCATCAGATCCGTCAGGGCCGTCGCGAGGCCCGAGGCGTTCGCGTGGCGGAGCTTGACGATCTCGAACGGCATCACGCCCTGGCCCTTGACGTCGAGCTTGGCGATGAGCCCCCCCATCGCCTCAACAGCTTCGGGGCGGCCGATGACGACGACCTGGTTCGTACGCGGGTCGGCCGTGACGACGGCCTTGTAAACCAACGCGCCGGCCTCACCCTCGGGAACACCCTTGGCGTCGCCGCCGCCGGAGGCCTTGGAGGTGATCGACTCGCTGGCGGAGAGCATGGCGTCGAGCTGCGTGGCGACTTCCGTCGCATCGGCGTAGGCCAGCGTGAAGACGCGCGACTGGACGGCGGCCTTGCTGGGCTCACGATCGAAGGCCATCGCGATCTGCTTGACGACGAGACAGTTCTCCCGCGTGCTGGCGATGATCAGGGAGTTGGACTCCGTTTCGCCGAAGACGAGCGTCGGCCGATCGAGATTGACGTCGGCAATCGGGTTGGCGTTTTCATCCAGCAGTCGGAAGCGGCGGATGAAGTCCTTCATCGGCGTGTCGCCCGTGGCGGCCTTCGACAGCAGTTCGTTGATGAGCGTGGCGAGCGTATCGGCCTTGGCGATGCGAAGCGGGACGAGCATGACTTCGGCGCTCGTCATGGCGCCGACTTTCTCGGCGGCCTCGTCGTCGAGGCTGATGTCCAGCGTCTTCACAAGCGTCGCGGCGAATTCCAGTGAATCATCACCACCTGTCACGATGACCTGGTTCGTCGGGGCATCGATCTGGATCTGGATCTGATCCGTGGCGAGACCGCGCTGGCGCAGATAATTCTGAATGATTGTCTTCATCGTCTCGCCGACTTCGGCAACGCGACGATTCTGGAAGACGAAGTTCCTTGTCTGCGGGCCCGAGTCGATGGCGTTGTTGTCCGCCTCGCTCGCGAGCCGAAGCGCGAGGTCCATCTTGTCTTCCGCCGCGGCGATGTAGAGACCGTTGATGCGCTTATCAGCGACGAAGTCGACCTTGTCTTCGGGGCGCGGCTGCTGCGGCTCGATCTTCTTGAAGACGTCCGTCAGGCGCTGCGCCAGATCCTCGGCCTGCGCGTTCTTGAGCAGAAGGAACTCGATGTTCTTCTTCGCAGTGTTCTCGTCGATCGACTGAATAATGCTCGTGAAGACATCAACGTCGCTCTCGAGACCTTCGATGATCAGACCGTCGGGCGTTTCGACGATGGTAATGGGCGTACCGCTGAGACGCTCAAGAGCCTGCGGGCTGATCTTGGCGTTGCCCGCATTGGCGCGCTGGCGGATCATGCGCTCGGCGTCGGACTGCGGCTTGTCTTCGGGCCTGCCTGACGAAATCGTCCGGCGAACATTCGACTCCTCGGCGGGCTGCGTCGTCGCCGGTCGCTGCGGCCGGATGCGCATCGAGCGCGGCGGCGTTCGCTCTTCCTTCTTCGGCGCCTCCGTCTGGGCCATGCCCGTGTGGAGCGCGACATTCATCAGGAAAACGGGCATCGACGCCGCCACTGTCGTTCGCATGCGCGACTTGCCGGCGTTCGGGTTGGCCTGATCGAATCGGCGATTGTGCGTCCAGCCGGCGTCACCACGACCACCGCGGCCACGACCACCACGACCGCCGCGACCGCCTCTGTTGCCAGAGCCACTTGAACCGCTGGCGCTCTCCTCGCCCTGCTGAATCTTCTCGATCAACTCCCTCGCCTCCTGGGTCGTCATGTTCTTGATGGGAATGACGCGTCGAACGCGATGGCCGTAGCCTGCGCTCTTCTCGATCACGGACTCCATCATGTTCTGGATATCCTTCATCTTGGACTTCGACGCGCTGACAAGCATGACATTCGATCGCGCGTCGGCCGTGATCGTCACGAGATCGGCCTTGTAGTTCGGCCGCGTATTTTCGATGGTTCGCTCCGCCTCGTTGATCTGGCTCGAGATCAGATCGGCTAGGTCCTGCGCCCGATAGCCAGCCGGGACCGCGACCACGACGGTGCCGCTCATTGTGCCGTCCGCCTGCTTGTCGAATTCCTTCGCGATGGCCACGACTTCGTTGACTTCCTTGACGGGGCCTCGAACGACGAGCGTGTTGGTCAGCTGATTGGGAACGATCGTCAGCTTCTGGGCGTTGGAACCGCCGCCGCCGCTTCCGTTTCGCCCACCGCGGCGGTTATTTCGCGAGTTCGAGCGCTGCTCATCGGCGAACATCTGGCTGAGCATTTCGGCGACTTCCGTGGCGTTGGCGTTTTCCAGCGTCACGAAGACCGGCTTGCCATCTTCGCGTTCGACGTCGATTTCCCGGATCTTCGCGAGGGCGTCTTCGACGGCCTCGGGCTTGCCGGCGACGATGATCGAGTTCGTTTCCTCGATCGCCTTGAGGCGCGTATCGCCGGCAAGGACGACATCCTTGTCGTCATCGCGTTCCGTGTCGCGGGCCCACCAGGGTCGATCGTCCGGTTCCTTGGCGCTCGTGCGGCTGACGCGGAGCACTTCCGTGAGAATGTCGATCATCGTGTTGGCGTCCACGAACTGCAGCGGGACCATCTCAACGCGCTTCTCCGTCGTGTCGGCGCTGTCGATGACGGCGAGCAGTTCGTCGATCTCCTGCTTCGTCTTTTCCGTGCAGTAAACGATGAGCGTGTTGCTGTTGGGTTCGGCCGTGATCGTGACCTGATTGTCGCGATCGGCGTTGGACTGACCGCCACCACCGCGACCAAATCGGCCAAAGCCGCCGCGACTACTGCTGATGCCGCCCTTCTTGTCGAAGAAGGCCTGCATCGTCTGGGCAACTTCGTCGGCGATCGCGTTGTTCACTTTGATGTAGTAGATCTTGAAGGCGTTCAGCGCGTCCGTCGTGCTGAGCGGCTCGATCAACTGCTTCTGGATCCGCTCGAACTCGGCGTCCGTCGCGCTGACGAGGACGGTATTCGTCGCCTCGTGCGCTTCGGCGTGCGGCGCGTCACCGCCTGAGCGACCGCGGCCGAAGAGGTTGTTGATCGTCTCGGCGACGGTTCGGGCGGCGACCTGGTCCGGCATGACGACGGCGTGAATCAGCCGGCCGCCTTCGATGTCGATCGCCTTGACGAGCGACTGGATCGACTCGAACTCGCTGTCGTTTGCATACGCGATGATCTTCGTCGTGCCGCGTACGGCGCGAACGACCGCAGCCTGTCGACCACGCTGGCCGCTCGTTCGCTGCTGGAGGATCTGCTGAACGCTGTTGGCGACGTCTTCCGGGCTGGCGTTCACCACGTCGATCACGTGTTCCGTGCGAACGGTATCGCCGGCCTGATCGATTTCGTTGATCAGCTGCTCGACTTCGATCATCTTCGCCTCGACGGCGGAGACAATGACGCTGTTGGTGGTCCAGTCCTCGGAACTCGTCACCAACTCGCGCGGAGACTGACGACGCCCGGATTGAGGGCGAAACAGCGCCTGAATCGTGCGCGACACCGACCCGGGGTCGGCGTACTTGAGCTTGAAGACCCGGCGGATCTGCTCACCGCCTCCGGGGACGTCGAGTTGCTCGATCATGCTCAGGATTTCCGGCATGATGTCTTCACGGGCGCTGACAATGAGCTTGTTCGACAGACTCTCCGACGTGATGCTGAACGGCATCTGGCCGCGGCGATCCGACGGATAGCGGCCTCGCAGGGCGGCGTCGATCGAGTTTCGCATCTCATCCGACTGCCCGTGCTGAAGCTGGAAGTACTTCGTGACCGTCTCTTTCGCGGGCACATCCGCCTTCGCAATCAGGTCGCGGACCTTTTCCATATTCTGCGCGTTGGCCGTGACGATGAGGCTGTAGGTGCCGTCCTCGAAGCTGGCGTTGACCTGGTCGTTCGGGTTGCGCGAAGTCGAGCGGAGCTGCTGGCTGATGATCGTGGCCATGCTCCACGGTGAGACATACTGAACCTTGAAGACCTCTGTGATGCGCTCGCCGGAATCCTGGTCCAGCGCCTCGATCAGCGGCTTGATCCTGTCGTAGTCTTCCTGTGTCGCGTTGACGATGAGCTTGTTCGTGCCTTCGTCGGCGACGACATTGACGGGCCACTGGCGATTGACCTGCTGCATCGTCTCGCGAACGTGTCGCGACAGGACACCCGCCATGTCGTTGGCCTTCGCCTTCGTCACGACATAGACGTGATCGATGCGCTCGCTCTTCTGACCACCGTCGCGAACGGGCTTGATGATCGTGTCTTCGATCTGCTTGTGCTGCTTCTGATTGGCGCGAACGATGACGAGGTTGGCGCCCTGGTTCGGCGTGACGACGGGCGGTTCGACGCCGTGGGTTGTCAGGCTGACACCGCGGAAGAGCTCGTTGATGTTCCGCACGATGTCGCCGACGTTGATCGTCGGGGGCAGCGTGTAAACCTTCGTGTCCTGTTCGCCTTCGCCCTGCGGCACGTCGATCTGCTGGAGCATCTGCTCGAGCAGCAGCTTGGATGTCGGACCGCCCACGAGGATGAGCGAGTTGGTTCGCGGATCATCCTGCATGCTGACGTAGTCGATGTTCGTGTTGCCCATGGCGCCGGAGCGGATGGCCTCGGCCATCATGGCCTGGATCTTCGTCAGCACCTGCTTGGCGGGCGCGTGGGACAGCTGCAGGCGATGGACCTGAACAGTGGAACTGACCTTGTCCAGATCGAGGGCCGTTTCCTTGATCCGCGCAAATTCCTCGTCGGGCGCCTGGACATAGATGATTCCGGCGGTCTTGTATCCGCGAATCGAAATCTGTGCCGCTCGACTCGTACGAGGACCGCGGCCCGTGTTTCCGAACAGCTCGTTGAGCTGAGTGGCCACGGACTCCGCATTGGCGAATTTCATTTCGATCTTGCGAAGCTTGTCGCTGGTCTCGAATCGCTCGTCGATCCTGGCGAGCTGCTCTTCAATATCCAGCATCAGCGGCTCGGGCGCCTTGATCAGGATCGTGCGCGTTTCATCCAGCGGCGTGATGACGAGGTCGGTACCGCCCTGACCGCGACCATTGCCGCCCATGAACAGAGCGTTGAGCTTCTCGGCGAGAACAGAGGCCTGTCCCTTCACGGGAATCTGCCGGATGACGAGGCCGACTTCCGTGGCGTCCAGGTCCTCGACAATCTTCTTCGCGCGTTCGAGCTGATCGGACGGTCCGGCGAGGATCACGCTGTTGGTGCGCGGATCGGCGTGGACGGAGACGTTGTCGTTTCGCGAGGAACTCGGCGCCGCGCGCCCCCGACCTCGTCCGCGACCCGCGGCGGGCGCGGCGGACGGGCCTTCGTTGTTGATCGTCTCATCAATGAGACTCTGAATGATGTCGGCGATTTCGCTGGCCCGCGCCTTCTTCAGGACGACGCGCAGCATCTCGACGCCTTTGACCCGCTTTTCCTCGAGGTCGTTGATGATCTTCTCGATCAGATCCAGCGTGTCCGGCGGTCCCTGTGCGATCACGGTATTCGTCTGCGTTTCGGCCGTGAGCTTGATCTTGTCGGCGCTGACGATGGTATCGCCCTGCTCGCCCTGGATCTGCATCTGCTGGGGGGCGCGCGGGTTACCGCCTCGGCCACCTCGCGCCGGCGTACGCGCCGCGGCGCGTTCTTCCAGGCCGAGAATCTCTTTGAGATTCTGCACGACCTGCGTCGCGTCGAGATTCTTCAGCTCGAACATCTTGAGGTTGAACCGATCAATCTGCGGGCTGTCCAGATGGCGCAGCAGCGCGATAATTCGCGGGACCTCATTCGGTGGCGAAGTCACGATGATCGAACTGGTGCGCTCGTTGGCGACGACACGGATCTTCGACGGTGTCGCGGGCTGAGCGGGCGCCGCCGGCTGCGCGGCCTTGCCGCCCTTTTCGTCACCCTTGGCGCCTTGCGGCTGCCCCGGCTGCCCCGGCTGCACGCGCGGCCGGCCTCGCTGGACGACGCGCTGCGTCGGACCGTTGATGATTTCGCTGAGCTTCTGGGCGACTTCGCTGACGGGGGCGTACTTCAGCGGGAAGATGTTGACGACGGCGTCCGATTTCTCGTCGTCCATCAGCTCTTCCAGGATATCTCGCAGACGACGGACTTCTTCATCCGGGCCCACGATAATCAGCTTGCCGCTGTTCGGGTCCGTCAGAATCTGAACGCGATCTGTCGGCGGATTGAGCATGCCCTGTACGCGGGGATCGACCAGGTCAGCCGCGGCATCGTCCGTCTGCGCTGTCGCCACGGCGACGGCGACATTCTGCAGCCACAACTGAAGCGTGTGCGGCGGAATCGCCGAGACGGGCGTTCCCGATTCGCCGCGATCGGCCTTCTTGTCCTCGGCCGGCGCGGGTTCTTCATCATCGGCGTGGATGTCGATGACGGGGACGATGTTCGCTCCGCCGACTTCCATGATTTCGATCGGCAGCTCGGAGCCGCCGCGGGCCTTCAGCAGTCGGGCCGCTTCGAGGGTGGACATGTTCTTGACTTCGACCGAGACGTAACCCGAGCCGTAGGCGTCGTCATCCTTGGGCACGTCGTAGATCTCGATCCACTTGTCGATCTCTTCGCGCTGATTCGGGCGGAAGTTCATCACGATGAGTTGCTTCTCGCGCGGACCTTCCTTGAACGTGACCGGGCGACGGCCCTCGATGTTGATCACTTCCTCCAGGTCATAAATGATGTCCCAGGCGGACTTGTGCTTGAGGTCGACGATGTAGAACGTGTCGAACAACACGTCGCCCGGCAGTTCGCTCGGGTCCATCCGAATGACTTCAAGAATCTCGTCGATGACCTTCCAGTCCTTCGGCATCGCGCGAATCAGCAAGGTGCTGGGCGTGTCGATCGTGATCTGTACATCGGAGACTGTCGCGCCGGCGTCCGTCAGCGTCGTGGGCGCCTTGGCGCCACGTCGATTCGCGGCGCGGCCCTTCTGCGGCTGCGCCTGGGCCACGGTGATTTTCGTGTTCGCCTTCATCGACAGCATGGCGCGGAGCTTCTTCTCGTCCTCCTCGGCGTCGTACACGCGCACCTTGCGGATGATCGGCATGGCGTCGAGCTGATCGATCTGATCGATGAGCTGAATCGCCTCGGCGACGTCGTCCTGGGGACCAAAGAGAATGAGCTGATCGCCGATCGCCGTGATGGAAATCTCCACGTCCGTCGGGTTCACGGATCCGCCCGTCGCGCCGTCCTTGCCGGCGCCGGCGGTCTTCGTCGCGTTGAGGATGCTCGTGAGCACGCCGGCGATCTCGTCGGCCTCGCGATTGACGACGTTGACGATGACCTTCTCCGGCTTGCGCGCCTCGGCGACGGCCTCCATCTGGGCGACGAGGTCTTCGATCGTCTTGAGCTTGTCGGGGGGCGCCGTCACGAGCAGCGAGTTCGTCACGGGCTCGGCGACGATGCGGACCGACGTGTCGCCGGCCGACTGTGCGACACGGCGCGGATTCGCGCGCCGCGGCGGCGCCTTGCCCTTCGTGGCGGCGGCCTTCGCCTGATTGATGCCGGCGACGGGCGACAGGTACTGCGATTCCGGTACGGCCTGCTGAATGATCGGCGCGATGATTTCGGCCTTGGCGTACTGGAGCTTGATGACAACGAGGCCCGGTACGGAGTTCTCGTCGAGCTTCTCGATGAGCGGCGTGATCTTCTCAATGAACATCGGCGTCGCGAAGAGCTTGACGGTCTTGTTATACGAGTCGGCGTTGACGATCTGCGTCGCGCCGGCGGGCGCCGGGAACATGTCGTTGATCATCGCCGCCACATCCGTGGGCTCGGCGTATTTCAGTCTGAACTGCGTCCACTGCGGCTCGACGTCGCAGGCGTTGCTTTCGAGGCGATCGACCAGGCGCTGCACTTCGGCCCAGTCTGTGTCGCTGCAGAAAACGAGCAGCGACTGATCGGCGTCGTTCGGGATGATCAGCGGTCCGTCGCCACCGCTCTGGGTGCTGCGACCGCGAACGGCGCGGGCGGCGCGTCGTCGGGCGGCGGCGCGGCCCTTGGCGTTGGCCGGCGCCTTCGGCTGGACGGCCGGGGCGGCGCCATCTTCGGCCATGATCTGCTGAACCGTCTGGGCGACCTGCGTCGGGATGCCGCACTTCAGGTAGATGAAGTGCTCGCTCGGCGCCTCGGGATCGACCACGTCCAGCTTGTGGACGAGGTCTTCGATCAGCTTCATGTCAAACGCGGTCGCGCTGACGAAGAGGCTGTGGCTCGATTCGATTTCGATGCTCGGCTCGGGCGTCGTGGAAGGCGCGGCGGCCGGTCCCCCCTTCTTGGGGGCGCGACGCGGCGCGGCGGCGCCACCGGTGTCGCCGGGCAGCGCGTTCTGCAGTCGCTCGACGATGTAGGAGGCGTCACGATGGTAGAGCGCGATCGACTTCGTGATCCAGTCGGGCTCGACGTCGTGGGCCTCGATGATCGGCGTGATCCAGTCGATGCCGTTGGCTCCGCCGACGATGATGATTCCGTTGCCGTTGCCGCTCGGATAGAGCGTGATGTCGTACTTGGATTTCTCCATCGGATCCACATGATCGAGGAGTTTTGCCAGCTTCGCCTGAAGGTCCTGGATGATCGGCAGGATCTGGTTGATGACGGTCGTCGCGTCGGCGTTGACGAGCGCGACCAGCTTCATCTCCGGTCGGCCCTCGCTGGGCACATCGAGCTCCGCGATGCGCATGCGGAGTTCCCTCATCATGTAGTCGGGCGCCGTGATGTAGAGCTTGTTCGCCTTGGCGTCGGCGACGATGTTGACCTGATCGGCGTCCTCGAGATCCGGGGCGATCGCCTGCGGCTGCGGCTGTCGGCGTCCGCGTCGGCCCCGGCGCCCTGGCGGCGGCGTGGCCGTCGCCTGGATCGGGTAGAGCTGGCGGAGCATCGTAACGACGTCATTCGCCTTGGCGTGATTGAGCTGAATCGTCGTGAACTCCGGCGGCGGCGGCGGCGGGTTGATGCCCGTCAGATGCCGAATCATGCTGTCGAAGTAGAGATGTTCCTTGGCGAAGCCCGTCAGTTCGAGCTTGTTCTTGTCGGCGATCTTCACGCCGTAGGTGTCGCTGAACTGCGATCGGTATTCATCGATGATCTGGTACGGCGTGTAGTTGTCGGGCACGACGTACAGCGTCTGGCACGGCGTGTAGGGATCGAGATTCGCGGCCTTGAACGCGTCGAACGTGGAGTAGATGTGCTCGACCGGGATCTTGTTGAGCAGGTCGGGGATGCGAACGACTGTAATGCGATCGGGCAGCCGCTGAATCACGAAGTTGTTGAGGGGCTGTTCGAAGAGCAGGTCGTTGAGCTTGTGGTAGGCCTCGTCATAGCTCAGCTTGTCAATGCTGAAGTAGGTCAGTTCGCCCGGGATCTCGTCTTCGGCGTTGCGAACGAAGGGCTTGTGGCTGATTCGCGCAAAGTCATCGACAACTTCCATCCACGGCGTGTTGTCATAGTTGATCGTGCATTCCCGGTCGGGTTCGGGGTACTGGTCGAGCGTGATAATGTGCGTCGGGATCTCGCCGAACGGGGAGTGAGCCCCGGCGCCCTCTTCGCCCGAATCGTCGTCCGTCGCTTTGGGCGTGCGGGACGTGGGGCGCGTTCGCGAACGGGCCTTGCCGCCATCGTCGTCACTGTCATTGTCGTCGGTCGGCGGCGGCGATTTGATACCACCCATCCGGGCGCGTCGCTTCGCTTCCATTTCCTCGCGCCGGGTCTTGGCGCGTTCCTGCGCCTTTTCGATCGCTTCCTTGCGCTTGTCGGCGCCGGACTTGGCCGTTTCGGCCGCCGCCGCTTCCATGGCGGCCTTCGCGTCCGCCTTGGCGTCGGTCTTTGAATCACGCTTGGCGCGCATCTTGTCGGCCAGATCGGTCGAGGCGTTCCGCGTCTTGTCGGCGGCGTGCGAGGCCTTCTCCTCCGCGGTCATCGGCGTTTCCGGCCTGGGCGCGACGTCCTTCCTTCCGCCAAGCTTGTCGCGCATGTCCCGGGTGGGCTGCGGCGTTCGAGTCGTCTTAGGTGTCTCCCCCTTGGGCGCATCCTTCGGCGCCGGCTTCGTGGTCGGCGTCTTGCCGACGGACTTGATCGCCTCCTGCTTCAGTGCTTCCAGCTGCGCCTCAAGGGCGGCCTTTTCGGCGTCGGACATGCCCGGCCCAAGCTGTTCCATGGCCTTCTTCTTGGCGGCCTCGTTCTCACGGGCGACGCGCTCGCGTTCCGCCTCGTCTTCCGACTTCTTGGCGTCGTCCTTCTTCTCAGCGTCCTTCTTGTCGTCGGACGTGT
>Ga0116151_10000778_pt1 | contig 29296 bp, 28 predicted proteins | sample AD_UKC117_MetaG_FD_89893 | JGI IMG/M metagenome (GOLD analysis project Ga0116151, IMG submission 89893) | Active sludge microbial communities of municipal wastewater-treating anaerobic digesters from Hong Kong - AD_UKC117_MetaG | ecosystem: Engineered > Bioreactor > Anaerobic > Digestate... | reverse complement strand
TATTGATCGTGCCTTTGTCTTTGTCTGCAGATGGCTGTTGTGAGTTTGAACACCCCACCACCAAACCTGCCGTCAACGCTACAATCAGCGCTACAATCAGAATTTTGTACTTCCTTTTTTGTCCTTTGAGCATTCCTATTCCTCCTTGTTGTTTTTATTATCAACCGTTCCTAAAGAACGACCAATCCCTTGAGAAATCCTGTCCAAAATAATCGCGATAATAACCACTGCGATACCATATTCAAATCCCATCCCGATCTTGAGCTGGCTGATGGCTTCCAGTACCCCGGCGCCAAGTCCGCCGGCGCCAATCATGGCTGATATTACCACCATGGACAAGGAAAGCATCACGGTTTGGTTGATGCCCGCCATAATCGTCGGCAATGCCACCGGCATCTGAATCTTCCAAAGAAGTTGTCCCGGGCTGGAGCCAAAGGCCTCCCCTACTTCCACCAGATCGGTCGGAACCTGGCGGATGCCTAGGTCTGTAAAGCGAATGGCCGGGGGCATGGCAAATATAACCGTGGAAAATACCGCCGGTACTTTTCCAATCCCAAAAAACAGCAACGCCGGAATGAGATAGACAAACGACGGCATGGTTTGCATGACGTCCAGTACCGGGGAAATCCCTTTATGAAATTTATTGCTTTTGGCCGCCATAATTCCCAGCGGAATCCCGATAATAATAGAAAGTGCTGCCGAAATAATGACCAGAATCAATGTATCTAAAAAAGGTGCCCATAGCCTAAGGTTATAAATGATATACAAGCCTATGACCGTCCCCAGCGAAAGTTTCCAGCCGTTGCAACGCCAGGCAATAACCGCAAAGACGAGGATTATCAGCCACCAGGGAACCATTGCCAAAGAATCTCCCATAAAATTGATGCTTTCACTAAAAGCAGCGGAAAATGCATCAACGCTTTCGCCGTAGTTTATTTGGAGCCATTTAACTGCCTGATCAATCAGCGCGTCCAGCGGAAATTTATTCATTTTCCTCACCTCCTTTATATGAGGCCAAGGCTGCCAGCACGGCACCGCGGACAATGATTCCGATCAATCGATTCTCATCATCAACCACCGCCATTGGCAGTTTACTTTCGGCGATAATTCCCAACGTATCCAAAACGGGAGTATCTCTTTGAACGACCGGTCCTTCCGCCAGTTGGACATCAATTAAACTGATAATCCCGCTTCGGGCAGCCTCCACCGCCATATCCACGGTTATGATGCCTTGCAAATGTCTGTTTCTGTCAACCACAAATACACTTGATATCCCTTGTTCCCTCATGATCCGCAAAGCAACATGCGGACCATCCCGGAGGGTTATCAATGGCTGCGGCTTTTTCATCACATCCCCGGCGGTCAGAATCTTGCTCATGTCAACCCCCCTGACAAATCTGGCGACATAATCATCCGCAGGACTGGTGGTTATCTCCTCCGGGGTGCCCACCTGGACCATGGCCCCATCCCGTAAAAAGGCAATGCGATCGCCCAGTTTGAGTGCTTCATTGAGATCGTGGGTAATGAATACGATCGTCTTGTTCATCTTTTGCTGAAGATTTAAAAGCTCATCCTGCATCTCTTCCCGGATTAAGGGGTCAAGCGCACTGAAAGCCTCATCCATCAGCAGAATATCAGCGTCATTGGTCAGGGCCCGGGCCAGACCTACCCTTTGCTTCATGCCTCCGCTCAATTGCGCAGGATATTTGTCCTCCCAGCCTTTTAAGCCAACCAGTTCAAGGGCCTGCATGGCTTTTTCTTCTCGTTCCTTCTTGGCAACACCCTGAACCTCCAGCCCATATACTGTATTCTGCAGAACTTTGCGGTGAGGCAGCAACGCAAATTGCTGAAATACCATGGCAGTCTTTTTTTGCCGGAAACTTTGCAATTCCTTGCTCTTTAACCGGGTAATATCTGTTCCCTCAATGATAATCTCTCCTGCACTTGGCTCGATCAGCCGGTTAAGACAGCGCAGGATGGTTGACTTGCCGCTTCCGGAAAGACCCATCACCACAAATATTTCACCCTGCTTGACAGTAAAACTGATATTATTGACGCCCACCGTCAGACCCGTTTCCCGGCGCATTTCTTCTTTGCTTTTTCCTGTTTTCAACAGGTTCAATTCCTTTTGTGTATGACTTTCAAAGATTTTAATCAAGTCTTTTACGATGATTTTTTCTGAAATCTGTTCCATTTTTTCCTCCTTGCATATTCAGTTTTTCAATCACTTCTCAAACCTATTGGACTTACCAACTGTTTCAGAAACAAAAAACCAAAGGTCTTCCTTTGGTTTTGTAAATATATTAACCTCGGATTCCCTTAAAGCGCTTACGAAGTTAGCTGTCGGGTTCGGAAAAGGGATTTCCCTACCTTGCGGATTCACCCCATAAATTGGTTCCCCCGTTCTTTCTGCAAAGAAAGACTCAGCGCGATTTACAAATAGATTGTTGGGCAGGGTCAGTATATATCAGTGCTTCCCAACCTTATATAGCCGTTAGCGTACCTCCCTTTTTATAACCGGAGCAATTCATGCTACAATAAAATCTAATAGTTCCCGGACTCATAGATTTTTTCCATGCCAATCCGATCTTTTAAATTGTAAGCTATATTTGTGGCAAAATTGGGGCAAAACCTCTTACATTATTTGGCGATTCCCGGGAAAAGGGTTTCATTGCACGGCAAGCTCACATGTTTTTGCCACATCTTTTTATTACGCTGTATATATCTTTAACAGTTGCCTGAACATCTGAGGAGTGAGTGCAGTGAATACGATTTTTGTAGTAGATGACGAAGAAAATATCCGCCAATTGATCATGCAATATCTTCAGAATGAGGGATACGTGGTGGAGGCTTTCGGAAATGTGGAGGACCTGTCCCGCCGTCTGGAGACAAGCTACCCGGATATGTTAATTCTGGATATTATGCTGCCCGGACAAGATGGTCTGCAATTCTGCCGCGATTTTCGACAGCACAGTCGGATCCCGATCATTTTTATCTCGGCCCGCCGCAAGGCTCTGGATCGGATCGCCGGTCTGGAGATCGGCGGAGATGATTATCTGCCCAAACCATTCAGTCCCCGGGAACTGGTTGCCCGGGTTCGCTCGGTTTTTCGCCGGACCATGGTCCCGCCTGATCCCCAACCATATATGTTGGCGGGCAATCTCAAATTAGTCACCCAGGACCGGCTGGTATTGATCGATGGCGAGGAAATCAGCTTGTCCAGCAAGGAATATGATCTGTTGGCTTTGTTAATCCAACATCCTCAGCGAACTTTTAACCGTCAGGAACTGCTGGATCGCATATGGGGTTATGATTATGAGGGAAGCGAACGGGCCGTGGATGATCTTATCAAACGTTTACGCCGCAAGCTCAACGAAAGTAATTCTAAAACCAATATTAAAACGATATGGGGGTACGGTTACCGATTAGATGGCAAAGTGGAAAAGCATATCTACTAAAATATTAATAGGTTTTTTGAGCGTGGTGTTGTTTACCTTCCTGGTGACGGCTTTGGCGTTTTATCCGATTCTGGTTGGAGTTTTGGAAAAACGTGCGGAAATCGGGCTGGAAAAGCAAGCTTGGGAAATCTCCCATGCCATTGGCTCGGGAACCGTTCCTTCGGAGGATAATAAAACGCCCTTGACCATCCTGTTGCTGGGGCGTTCGGTGGAGAGCGATTTTTTATGGATCAGCCCGCAAGACCAAATCATTTACAGCAGCTGGCCGGAGAAGTTTACACCCGGCCAACGCATTTTCCAACTGTCTTTACGTCAGGAAGAGCCCTTTGACCGCTCCCGGGTCAATGTTTTTAAAAATGATTTTTATCTGACCGTTGAAGTGCCGGCAAGCAACGGCGGAACAGTAATGACTTTTGTCGCTCTCAGTAAACTGCAGTCCATGTATCGGGAAACCCTGGCAACAATTTTCCGCAGTCTGGCAGTTGCACTTGCGATGGCCTTGTTGATTGCTTTTTTCTTGATCCGGTATTTGGTGAAACCGCTTCGTTCCTTGGAAAACTATGCAAAAGCAGTAGGCAATCGTCAGTTTGACGTGCGCCTGGAATTAAAATCTGATGATGAACTGTCCAAGTTGGCGATTGCGTTGAATGACATGGCGGAAAGACTGCAGCGATATGATGAAAGCCGGAGTCGTTTTTTTCAGAATGCCTCCCATGAGCTGAAAACCCCGTTGATGAGCATCAACGGTTACGCCGAAGGAATCCGGGACGGCATCTTCAGCGGACCATCTCTTGACCATGCGATTGATATCATTCATAAAGAAAGTCAGCGATTGCGGGATATCGTGGAGAACATGATTGACATTACGATCCTGGATCAGCCTCACGAAACATATCTATTGCCCCATGATCTTGACTACATTATGGATCAAGCCCTGGAAACTGTAGGCGGTTACGCACTGGAAAGAGGCATTCAAATCAAGTGCGAAATCTCTCCTGCGATCGGTGTAATTGGTGACTGGGATCAATTGCACAGTCTCTTTGTCAATGTTTTGTCAAATGCCATCCGTCATGCCAACCACAACATCACAGTCACTGCTGCGCTTGGGAATCACAACACCCAGGTTACGATAAAAATCACCGATGACGGTGCCGGTTTCACCAAAACTGATCTCGAAAACGCTTTCGACTATTTTTATACCGGGGATAAAAAAGGTTCGGGATTGGGTTTGACCATAGTCAAAAAGATTGTCGAAGAACACGCCGGTGCCATTAAGCTTTGTAATGCTCCAACAAGCGGTGGGGTAGTGCAAATCACGCTGCCGTCATCCCCGGAATCATAACTCTGGATGCGCTAGTTTCCTTGCCCGCAAACAGTCCCCTTCTCCCTCCCTGGCTTATTGCAGCTCGTCATTGTTAACCCGCTCTTATTCTTTCACCATGAACTCTCGCCATAATGTTGTAATAAGCTGTAATATTTAATACAATACTATTTGTAAGCTGATTATACAGATATTAACAATTTTAATATGTTTATTCGAATAAATAATACAAACTCCGCCTAACATTAATAAAAAACTTTTATTGCAGCAATTCATCCAGCAAAATATCTTCTATAAATCTTCGCAGCAAAACATCAAACCAAGACTTTCCCAAAGGATTGTCAGGCATTTTCATTGCCTGATACGGTTAGTCTCGTAATATTCAAGCATGAATCCGAAAATCGCATCATTGGCAAGCAGGTTTACAAACTGAACACCATCTTGTTCCTTTTGTTATGTCCTTTTCTAATGTTTCTTTTGTCCAATGCAACACGAAGAATGAAACAAATTTCGCGGGAAAACAGCTATTCCTGTGATGAAAATAGTCGTGTGAATTGAACGGCACAATTCACCGAAGAAAGGTGGGATACCAACGCCACAGCCACGCAATATGATTTTGGGGGTGAATACATTTCTATCAAGCAAATATGACGTTTTATAGGGAGGAATATAAATGACCGGATTAACACCTGCAATGATGGAACAACGATTCTGGTTGAAAAGTTACGACAACATCACCCGACCGACATTAAATTATCCCAAATTTCCTGCCCACGAAATCCTGCATATGATTGCAACTACAAATCCTGACAAAGCTGCCACTGACTTTTACGGAACCGAAATCACCTACTGGGATTTATTTATCTCTTCTACTCGTATGGCCAATGGCTTGATCGAAGCTGGTATAAAAAAAGGCGATCGGGTAGGGATCCTGCTTCCCAACTGCCCGCAGATGATCGTCTCCTTCTGGGCAATTCTGCAAGCAGGCGCTGTAATCGTCAACCTGAACCCCATGTACAAACCGGAAGAATTAAAAAGCATGATCGAAAAAACCGGCATGACTGCATTGATCACCTTTGACGGATTAATCGCCGGTGTTCAGCAATTATGTCAGATGGTTAATATTTCGTTTGTAATGGTTACCAAATTGACTGATTATATCAACGAAATGAAAGTGAGCACTCCGGAAGAGCTTGGCTTGCCGGAAGGCTGGCACCACTTCTCCAGTTTCCTGGCCGGGAGTGCCAATACGGCGCCCCCTTCCCTCGCGTTTAATGTGGAAGAAGATGCAGCCGTGTTGCAATTTACCGGAGGAACTACCGGCACACCGAAAGCAGCTACGCTGACCCATCGCAACCTGGTAGCTGCATTATATACCGGCAATGAATGGGGGCGTTCCGTTAGTGAATTCATTCCCATTGAGCGGCGCAACATTATGGGCGTGCTGCCCTGTTTCCATGTTTTCGGAGAAATATGCGGCATCGCCATGTCCGCCATAACCGTATCAACGCTGATTATTTTGCCTCGTTTTGATTTGGATGAATTTATGAATACCATGGAACGCATACCTCATGTCTGGTTTTTCCCGGCTGTTGCCACCATGCTGGGCGCCATTATCAATCATCCCCGGGTCAAAGAAATAAACCTGGCGAAAAAAATTGCTGTCATTAATGCCGGAGCCGCCCCGTGTTCTTTGGATCTGCTAAAAAAAGCTCGTGAATTGGGCTTTATTATATCTGAAGGCTGGGGCATGAGCGAAACAACTTCCGTAGGGATAACCACCCCGTTCCTGGGAGTGAAAAAACCTTTAAGCATTGGCATCCCATATCCTGACGCGGAAGTTAAATTCGTTGATGTAAACACCGGCGAAGAAGTTCCCCGCGGAAAACCGGGCGAAATGATTATGAAATCCCCCATGGTCATGAAAGGATATTGGAATGACCCTGAAGAAACCGCCCAGCAATTAAAAGACGGATGGCTGCATACCGGTGACATCGCTTATCAAGATGAAGACGGATATATCTTCATCGTCGATCGGGCCAAAGATCTGATCATTGCCGGCGGTTATAATATCTATCCCCAGGAAGTCGATCAGCTGCTGCTGCAGCACCCGCAAGTTGCTGATGCTATGACCATCGGGATTCCTGACGAATATCGCGGTGAAACGGTTAAATCATTTGTTCAGCTCATCGAAAGTGCCACTGTCAAGGAAAACGAGCTGATCGCTTACTGCCGCGATCATCTGGCCGCATACAAGGTGCCGAGAAGCATCGAAGTTAGGGCCAGTCTGCCCCGTTCCGCCACTGGTAAAGCCATGAAAAGGATTTTGCGGGATGAAGAACTGGCCAAAATGAAAAAAAGCTAACTGCACCGGCAACAAGAAACTGCTTTTAATCATTGTAAAGAGCACCAAGACAAGCATGACACAGAGGACACAAGGGAACATTGATAAAAATGTTTCATTGTGTCCCTTGGTTTATGCGTCTTTCATGAAAAACCGCTGTCTTTTGTCAGTCGTGGCGGAATCTTTACGATCTTCTCACCTGCACTTGACGAAAAGAAAAGAAGAATAACTATACTGATATCGCAGAATCGTTTAAACTTGTAAAAAGAAGACCGTATCAACGAGCCTGTAAAGTTGGAGGGATTAATTTGGAGGAAATTCTTGCTACATTCAGGGACTATTGTGAAAAGCCTTACGAGCGTGCTGCGCAGATAAAAGCAGCCGGAAAAACCAAAATTATCGGGTGTCTTCCCATGTATTTCCCGGAAGAGATCATTCATGCGGCGGGGGCACTGCCGGTCACCTTGTTCGGCAGCGATGATCCGATTACATTGGGAGACGGGCATCTGATGACCAATGCCTGTGATCAGGTACGCAGTTCCTTTGACAGCCTGTTGAAGGGCAAATACGATTTTCTGGACGGAATTGCTGCGATCTATATCTGTGACCAGGTCAGATTTTATCTGGAAGTATGGCAGTTGGATCACCCGGTCGATTTCTTCCATCAGATGTGGCGTCCCTATAAGTGGGACAGTTCCACCCAGGAATTTTTCCATAGAGAACTGAAGAGACTGATCGCCCGTCTGGAAGAATTCACCGGCAACAAAATTACGACAGAAAAACTCAAGGCAAGTATTCGTCTGTATAACAAATCACGGAATCTGATGCGACAGCTGAACGAATTACGCAAGGAACACCCCGGCATTATCCGTGCTTCGGATATGGCCTGCGTAGTTGCATCCAGCATGTTGCTCCCCAAAGAAGAACATAACGAACTGTTGGCAAAGCTGCTCGCCCAACTCACCCAACAGGAACTGTCTGCCGGCAAAAAACAGCGGATCATCGCTGTCGGACATCCCTGTTCCATGCCGGAAAGGGAAATCCTTGATATGATCGAAGACAACGGGATGCTCATCGTCGATGATGACTTTTTTACCGGCGGCAGATATTTCAGTAAAGATATTGCTTTAAACGACGATCCGCTTGACGCGATCATTGATTTCAATGCCAACGCCATTCCCTGTACTACCGGTCACTATGCCGACGCCTGGATTCAGCCTGACAAGATCTACTCTCCCTATGCTGAATACGTGATCGATCTGATGAAGCATGGTCAGGCCAAGGGGGTTGTGGTATTAAAAGAAATGTACTGTGATCCGTATGATATGGAATTCGTTTTAATGAAAAACCGTTTTGAAGAAGAAGGTATCCCCTATATATCAATCAGTTCAGGTTCCCTGGAAGCGATCCGCACCAGAGTTCAGGCCTTCGGAGAAACGTTACAATTTGTTTAGTGGAGGTTTTTATATATGATCACCGCCGGTATTGATATTGGTTCCACCACGACGAAAGCTGTAGTCCTGAAAGCCGACGATCAATTTGTTTATGCGCTGCAGCCTACCGGAATTGAAATAAGCTCAGTCAGTCGCCAGGTTCTTGCTGAGGCTTGCGAAAATGCCGGTTTGCAGCCAGAGGATCTCGACCGCATCGTAGCCACCGGTTACGGTCGGATCAGCATTCCCTTTGCTACGACAACAATCACTGAGATTACCTGTAATGCGTATGGGGTTCATTATTTGTTTCCCAACGCCTCGCTGGTGGTCGATATTGGCGGACAGGACAGCAAAGTCATTAAATTTGATAAAAATGGCCGGGTCGTACAGTTTGCCATGAATGACAAATGTGCTGCCGGCACAGGTAAATTCCTGGAAGTAGCTGCCCAAACGCTGGGGGTGCCGGTAAGTGAAATGGGCGATATTTCACAGCAGTCACAAAACAAAGTATCCATCAGCAGCACTTGTACCGTCTTTGCCCAAACCGAGATCGTTTCCTTGATTGCCCGCCAAACCAACAAGGAAGATATCGCCGCCGGACTGCACGAATCGATCGTCAGTCGGGTATTCGGACTCATCAGCTCGGTTAATCCGGATCCCCAGGCCGAAGTTGTTCTAACAGGTGGTGTCGCCAAGAACGTTGCCATCGTAAACCTATTGGAACGAATGCTGGGACGTAAAATTTCAGTTCCGGAAGATCCGCAGATTGTAACCGCTCTGGGAGCAGCTCTTTTGGCCCGGCAATGGGAAAGCTAACGCCTCTCCCCTGCGGTTAAAAAATTCAATATTATTCTATGAAAAATCAACGCCTTGCGGTGATAAAAAGTGAGGAGGCAAGATGCATGGCAGAATCAGAATATAAAGTGGTTCGCAGATTGGAAGGCCAGAAACGTCTGGCAGGAATGATCATGGCCCATTACGGGGGCGCACTTGAAATCGAAAAAAACAAATCCAAGCCCGTCGCCTGGGTATCAGCCGGAACGCCCGCTGAAATTCTTTGGGCGATGGACTTTTGTGTACAGTTTCCCGAAGCCTACGCCGCTACCTGTGGCGCCAGACACATCGCTCATTCCCATGTTGAAATTACAGAACAAAGAGGCTATGAGCATCATCTGTGCACCTATTGCCGCAACAGCTTGGGGGCTTCCATATCCCAGCTGGAAGGAATGTCTCAATTTTCAGAGCTGGCCCGTCCGGATTTTCTGTTGGTTGCAAACAATAGCTGCATTCTGATAACAAAATGGTGGGAACATCTGAGCCAATTATGGAACATTCCGATGTTCAATATCGACTGCCCCTTGGTTATTCCTGCCTACGAAGAAAAATATCTCGTAGACCATGTCAAACGCCAATGTTTGGACCTAATCACCTACCTGGAAGAGTTCACCGGGAAAAAGTTTGATTATGACCGCCTGCAGGAGATCGTAGCCAATGGCCAGCGCAGTTCCAAGTATTATATGGCCATGCTGGAAGCCAACAAGCATGATCCGGTGCCAGCTACTTTTTTTGATATCATGGGACACAATTTCCCCAATCTGGTTTTGCGGTATCTGCCTGAAACCGCTGAGCATTATCGTTTGATGACCGAAGAATTGAATCAGCGCATCGCCGACAAAATCATCCCCATGTCCAACATGAAACATCGTATTTATTGGGATGGTATCCCCTACTGGTTTGCCATCCGGGAGCTGTCTGAGAAACTGGAAAGCCTGGGTCTGTGCCTGGTCACCAGTGGTTATTTTGATATGTTTTCCTTTGAACAGCTCGATTCGTCACGTCCCCTGGATAGCGTAGCGGAAGGTGTGGCTACCATGATTTTAAATCATAACGTCAGTTTCAAAACCAAAATAACTGAAAATATCTTTCGCAATTATAATTTGGAAGGCGGAATCTTTGCCTATGCCCAGAGTTGCAAACCCTTCTCCATCACCATGCGCTATATTGCCGAGCATGTGCAAAAAAGCCTGGATGTGCCGGTGACCATCATCGAAGGCGATTTAGTGGATGAGACTTTCTATGACGGAGAAAGAAATAATATGAAACTGCAGGCGCTGGCAGAAACGCTGGCCGCCAGAAGAGGCTAATTATTTTTGTTTAATGCATCACAGACATAGAGGAAGGCTTTGTGGTGGTATTCCCGGAGACCGAGGAGAAAAATACTTGTGTACGGGTTTATTACATTTATCTGAATGACAGGTATCCAAGGGGGTTTCAGGCCTATGTCTTAAATCCCCTTGGTGTTTTCTGCCATAATAATTACTCCTATTATAAGACATGCTATGAAAAATTGCATTAGGAGTAAGATTTATGGATATCAAAAGAGCTAACGAAATATTTGACTCACTGGGAGTTATTGAAGTATTTTATCAAGGCTCTCCTGTATGGATTGAGAAGGTGGCTGCTAATCGTATCCAGGTTCAGGACTTGAGAACAAAGCAAAGATTTGAAGTATCCGTTTATAATCTGTCTGAAGAATAAAGCAAATCCAAAGTAAATAAATGTCTAGTTTTTTTTAATCAGTTATATCGCAAAACATTAACCAATTTATTGGCCAACATGATGAACAAGGCAGCCAGCAAGGCATACCAGAACCCTGATACCACAAATCCCTTTACCATAAGATCCGTCAACTGCAGCATCCAGGTATTGATAACGAGAACAAACAAGCCCAGCGTTAAGAGATTAAGCGGCAGACAGAGAAGCATCAGCAGCGGCCGGAGGGTGACGGAAAGCAGACTGAGTAGCGCCCCGGCCAGGATAGCCGGAAACGCTCCCTGTAAAAAAACCTGCGGAAGAAAGAGTGACAGCGAATAGATCACACATATGTTGACAATGCTTTTCCAGATAAATCGTTTCATAATAAATAATTCCTTTTTAATAATTTGGCGAGTATTTTAATACAAACGAAGGGAAATTTTATTTTCTTCATCTTCCATCCAGACAAGTTCAAAGCTTCCATAGCTGCGAATTTCGTCGATCATCTTTATCAGCAGGGCCAGTATCTCTGCCGGCTTCGGCCTGTTTTTTATTTCGTCAAGGCCAATTTTTCTGACAACCAGATTTAGAAACAGAACCTGCCAAAACTCCAGGCATTCATGCAAAGATGCTAGAGTTACATCTAAAACCACCAATGGCAAGGGAATATACAAGCCGGGTTTTTGCCCGGCTTGTATCCGCACCAGCAGTAAGTTGCTCCTTTTATTCAACATATACTTCTACCTTGATTCTGCCTTCTTTTTCATCCTCAGTTTCGACATCCACCAGCCGGCCATCACTTAAACCCTGATCAACCAGCTTGATAATTTCATCAAAGTCAATCTGGCTCAAATTAATACCCTGCCTTTTTATCTGCTCGTGTGCTTCCTGTGGTATCCATTTCATACTGGCATCGGCAATTTGGGTGGCTACTTTTATCAGGTTCACGGGGATATTTACATTTACTTTGGTTTTATCTCCATTCACCCGAACCCGTAAAAAGCGTTTGGTATTTTCACCAGAAACCGGAGCACCCCCTTCGGAATCGCTGCGAGTTTCAAGTGAATTTATTAGCTCCATGGCTTCCTGGCGGGTAATTTTTCCTTGTTCCAACAGTTCCAAAATTTTCATGGTTTCCTGATTCATAGTTAAAACTCCTTTCCACTTTACAAATTTACATCCTGGCATCAGCCGGTCGACTTAGCGTTTATATTCCTTTAATTTTTTGGCTGCTTCTTTGGAATTTATCTCCCCGCGTTCCAATGCACTTAAAATCTCCTTACGCCGCAAAACGATTTCTTCTTCCCTTTCCTCTGAACGTTCCAGTTGATATCCCAAGGACTGGATTACCGTATCCAAATTTTTGCGAACGGTAGGATATGATATATTCAACTCCCGCTCGACGTCTTTTATATTGCCCCGGCATTTAATAAAAGTTTCAATAAAATCAAGCTGATCTTTTGGTAAACGACAAAACTTGCAGGGACTGAACAAGCCTTCGATTGATGTCTGACATTGTTTACAACTGAGTTTGCTGATTATCAATTCCTGTCCGCATACAGGACATTGGCTGGGTGCTTTATACTGAATTTTATTCCCCTCCTTCAAAATCAATTGCGTATGTTTATTTTATAAACCATGTTATTAACATTGTCAACCTAAAAATTAATATTATTAATTATTGTTTTAATTTTAACAATTATTCTGTGGTTAAATTAATTTTATAATATGAATATAAAAAAGCATCTGCTATTTAACAGATGCCAAAACATATAAATCATAATCAAGAAAAATCTCTGTTTAGCTGTAACTGTCAGCCGGGACAATGTTTTAAGGTTTTTCCTCATTTTTATTGCTTCTGGCCCAGATTTTCATCTTCTGTGCTTGTTCGACCAGTTCATCCTGAAAATCTGGATGGGCAATGCTGATCAACGCTTCCGCCCGTTGCCAGGTGGATTTTCCCTTTAGTTGAACGATCCCGTATTCAGTTACAACGTACTGAATCATGGAACGCGGTACGGTAACGACTGAACCTACTCTCAGGCTGGGTACGATACGGGAGTGAAGCTGACCGTGCTTGTCCTCATACGTGGAACTCAAACATATAAATCCTTTTCCGCCATGGGATTGAAACGCGCCCATAATGAAATCCAACTGGCCTCCGGTTCCTGATATATGACGGTACCCGGATGACTCGGAACTGACCTGTGACAAAAGATCAACCTCCAACGCGCTGTTGATGGCAATCACCTTGTCATTCAGCGCGATCATGCGCGGGTCATTGGTATAATTGACCGGATAGGATGCACACACTGGATTATTATTCATAAAGTCATAAAGCTTGTCGGTACCCAGCGCGAAGCTGTATACCATCTTGCCTTTGTCGATGCTTTTGCGGTTGCCGGTCACCCTACCGGATTCATACAAATCCACACATGAATCGACCAGCATTTCGGTATGAATACCGAGATCCTTCAGGTCGCTGTCGGCAATATTGGCTCCGACCACGTTGGGCATGCTCCCGATGCCCATCTGCAGACAGGCACCATCCTCGATTTCATTCATAATGTAACCCGCTATCTGACAGTCAAACGGTTTGGGTTTGGCAGCGGGCAGCTGGATCAGCGAATAATTGTTGCCTTCCACTACATAATCGACGTCATTAATATGAATATTTTCGCTGTTGCCTCCCAGGCAATGGGGAACAGAATTATTGACTTCCAGGATAATAATTTTGGACCTGTCCAGATAAGCCGGGGTAACTGAATTGGTTGGGCCCAGATTAAAGAATCCTTTTTCATCCATGGGACTAACTGCCACCATAGCTACATCATTCTCAATATACTTATGAATGATCCGCGGTCCCTGGTGATACGCGATAGGTACATAGAAACACTTGTCTTCTTCAGCAAGGTGCCGTGAGACCGGCCCGAAATGCCAATCCTGGATGATAATATGCTCATGTTGCGGATCAGCCTCTATTGCTTTGGGCACCTGGGTATAGAAAACACTGTAAAGTTCCAAATCATGCAATTCAGGTATGCGCTTGGCCAGAGCGGCGTCCAACATTTTGGGGAACATGGCAAATTCGCTATAGAATATGCGATCACCGGACTTAACTACCTTAACTGCTTCTTCTGCTGTAACAAGTTTGCTGCTGTAATCTTTACTGTAGTTCACTTAAATTCCTCCAACATCTGTTGTATGCATATAATGTCTGATGGCATGGGTTAAAAAATCTTCTGATGCCGCAATTATAACAGCAACATTTGGGAGAATTGTATTTACAAATTAACTGCGGCATCAGATAAAACACAACTAAGCCTTAATACTATAATTCCAACCATAATGGATATTCGTCTATTTTGATAATTCCAACATCACCTGGTTTGAGTAATTACTCTTTCATTGTTTTGGCCGCTTCCATCTCCCTCAATTCCTTTTTTAGAATCTTTCCGGTTGGGTTGCGGGGAATATCATTGGTAATTTCAATAAACTCGGGAATCTTGTATTTGGCTATTTTATCCTGAAGAAATTCTTTGATTTCATCGACACTGAGACTTTGATTAGGCCTCGTAATAATAAAGGCCTTAACCTTTTCGCCCAGCGCCGGATCGGGCACGCCGATGACCGCTACTTCAGATACTTTGGTATTTGCTTCAATAGCAATTTCGATTTCCCGGGGATAAATATTTTCACCGCCACGGTTGATCATATCTTTCTTGCGATCAACGATATATAAATAACCGTATTCATCCAGGCGTCCAACATCACCGGTGTGCAGCCAGCCATCCTTGATCGTTTCAGCAGTGGCATCCGGTTGATTGAGATAAGCCAACATATTGGCATCCGAGCGTACACATATCTCTCCCGGTTCTCCCGGAGGCATAATTTGGTTATTTTCATCCATCAGGGCGATTTCCTGCTCCGGATAGGGCAGGCCTACTGAACCCGGGATCTTTTTGCCCGCCGGCGGATTCACGGTTGATACCCCGGAAACCTCTGTCAAGCCATAGCCTTCCACGATTTCGATATTGAATTTTTCCTTGAAACCATGAATCAACTCCACCGGCAACGGGGCGGCTCCGCTAAAAGCGTATCTTATCTTTAGTTTAGCCGGATTAATGATCTTGGGATCAGCAGCATTATAAATGTAGTTAAACATCGTGGGTACTCCGAACACTACCGTAACCCCATACTGCATGACCGCCGGCCAGAAATCCAGCGGCGAAAACGTCTTGCGGATGCAGATCGTATGCCCCCCATAAGTCAAGGGGTAGGTCCATACACAGAGCGGATTGGTATGGAACATTGGCAAAATGATCATCATTACATCTTTGCCCTGGAACAAACGGATGCGGTTCATATCACGGCAGATGGACAACTGTCCTTTATTGCTCAGAAGGATACCTTTGGGATTACCGGTAGTACCTGAAGAATAAAGAAGCATAAACGGATCATCAGGGTTTTGTTTTACCAGGGTTTCGGTGACTGGATATTGGCTGAGTATGTCTGCCAATGTACACTCATTAATGTGGCTGTCATGTTCTACCCCGGTGACAACTTCCACGACCACCGGTTTATGCTGGGCCAGCGCATAACCGGCCGCAAAGTCCTTCATAAACTCGCTGCTCACAAAAGCAACTTTGGGCTGACAGTCGTCCAAAAGATACGCAATTTCCGGACCTTTCAACATATAGTTCACTGCACCGGCAACTGCCCCAAGTTTTTGGGCCCCAAACATGGTGTAATAATTTTCGGGTGAATTTAAAACCATGATAGATACCACATCGCCCTTTTGCACCCCTTTTCCCTTCAAATAGTGGGCAACCTGGTTGGCTCTTTGATTAGTCTGGGCATACGTGATTACCTGGTCATAATAAAGCACGTGAATTGCATCCGGCTCTTCATTCACCCGGGTATAAAACATTTCGGCAATACTGTCAAAATTCAGCTGTCTGCCTTGCAGGTACGGTAAATCTTCAAGTCTGGTTGTTGGAAATTCCAATTTTGTTGCAGTCATGATATTCCCCTTTCCTTGATTCTTGTTTTGACTAATCGCAGGATGCTACTTTTCCGGAAAAACTCTCCCCACCAGGCTGGGATCATGCCCCGGCAGAATGTGCTTGCGGGTTCCGGCAATCGACAACAGCCGCCATGCACTGCTATACCAATCATTGAGATTCGTATGTATTCCAGGAGGATAAAAAGGATGTCCAAGTTGTGGCGTGCAGGGAACTTTATTTCCCAGTGAATCAATAATTTCAGTTGTTTGCGGATATAGATTGGCCATGGAATACATAAGATCTCCTGAAAGTACATAAGTTCCATCACTGGTATTGACTACGACGGCTTGTTGTCCATTGGTATGCCCCGGAATACAAATTACGTTTACTCCATCTGCAACCTCGTAACCATCATCAGCCAAAACCAAATCGTACTCCTCCAATTCGGTTAATAAATCGGTCAAATAAACTCCCTTCTGTATGGGCAATGGAGCTTTGGCATATTCCCACTCTTTTTTCTGCAGGATAAACTGAGCGTTGGAAAACAAGGAAATATTAGCGGCATGGTCAAAGTGCATATGCGTTATGATTACAATATCAATATCTTCCGGTTTTAAGCCAATTTCTGCCAGAGCATTTATCATACCCTGTGCCCCGCCGCCTATTAAAGGAAAGCCATGAAAAGTACCATCGGGGCCAGGTTCTACAACGCCAGTGTCAACCAATATTGTTTTGGCTCCTCCTTCCAGGTAGAAGGCAAGAACCGGGGCTACGATCGGGGTCATCATGTCAACCATTTGGGTTACAACCCCTTTAACTACTCCAATTTTGGCAACTTCCAAGGGATGGATTTTATATTCTGTCATTATCAACAACTCCTTTTTCTTTTTTTTGGAGTACTTGGAGCACTCGGGTACTCCTGCATCATTTAATAGGACAAACATCCATAACCTTCATTAAAACGTAAAGGTATCCCCCCTAAAAAAAAATATGGCAGTGATCAACACCAAATCTATTCATAATATTTAGCAAATTTTATGCCAACCTGAATCTCATTATTATCGTAATTCAACTTGCTAATCCCATAACAGCTAATTTTACCGATACCGCAATTTTTATATTTTTGCTTATGGGATCATTTTGAAAACTTTCGTCAACAAATATTTAGTAGAAATTTGTCCACAGTAGAAACATTTCTGCTATACTATAGAAAATTTTCTACTTAGCTTTTTAGTACGATGAATAGGAGTGCCCATCAAATGACCATCAATATTTTGAAAGAACCTGATGTTACAGAACGAGAGAAATTTTATCGCAAAGTATTGGAAGCTTATTTCGGCAATATTCTGGTGGTAGGCAAAGACAGAATACCCATTTATATTAATGAATACACCTTTTCCAACAGTGGTTTTACCAAAGAAGCCTATAACATGAGCTTGGATAATGCGGTAGAAAACGAATTGCTGGTTAATTCATCCAGCTTAAAAGCTCTACAAACAAAAGAAATTTCGATTACTTATATGACCGGGAAATTAATAGGACCCCAATATTCTGTTGGCATACCTATTTTTGATGAAAACGGTGAACTAGAAATGGCTGTGTCTTACAGTCAGTACGAATATTTCTTCGCCGGTCTGACAAAATTATTCCAAGAGAATAATCCCAAGAACAGTAGTCCCGCAAATCTCCAGGCCTACGGTAAGGGAATGCAGGATGATAAAATCATTGCTGAAAGCGACCAAACCAAGAAAATGTTATCGTTTCTCCAAAAAATCGCATCTTTTGATAGTACGGTATTGCTGGTCGGCGAATCTGGAACAGGCAAGGAGGTTTTTGCCAAATACATTTATAAAAACAGCAATCGCAGTGAAAATGCTTTTATCCCGGTTAATTGTGCCGCAATACCAGAAAATCTTATGGAATCACAATTTTTTGGTTATTCTGAAGGTGCCTTTACCGGGGCCAAAAAAAGTGGCAAACCAGGATTTTTCGAAATGGCAGATAACGGCACCCTGTTTCTGGACGAAATCGGAGATATGCCTCTAAGTTTGCAGGCAAAGCTTTTAAGGGTCTTGGAAACCGGTGAAATTTTAAGGCTGGGAGCAGATAAAACGATCAAAGTTGATGTCAAGATAATTGCCGCCACTAACAAGGATCTGGAAAGAATGGTGGAAGACAATCTCTTTCGGGAAGACTTATATTACAGACTCAATGTTATCTCCGTCACCATCCCTCCAATTCGAAAGAGAAAAGATGATATTGAGCCTTTAATTAATTATTTTTTAAATGAATATAATCAAAGATATAACTTGTCCAAATATTTTTCGAAGTCTGCTATTGAATATTTTAAAAGCTACGATTGGCCAGGAAATGTTCGGGAGATAAAAAATACGATTGAACGAATGGTCATCTCTTCTCATGATGATATGTTAACTCTGGAAAACTTTACTAAAGCAGCAGAACGCATTGACGATAAATTAAGAGCCTTTAGCAAAAAAAATTCGACGGATGACGAGATCACCTTCTCAGACTTTAATATGCCTTTAAAGGACGCACTCCATGAATTTGAAAGGCAGTATATTCTTAAAATATATAATGAATCCCACCAAAATGTTGCGCTGGCAGCCAAGAGAATGGGAATACATAAGACGGGACTGTACAAGAAACTAAAACACTATACAGATCCGCCGGTAGACAAGGATTTTGCTGAATAATATCTATTATGGATATGGTTAGACTGTCATTAAAAAGTTATTGACAAAAATTCATTGGCTGGAATAAAATTTAAACACTAAATGCAGTGACCGGGAAGTAGTAAGTCTGCGGAAGCCTTGCAGAGAGTTGACGGATGGTGCAAGCCAACAAGGAACAGCATTCCGAATTCATCCCGAGAGCAGCATGCTGAAAAAAGATTCAGTAGGCAGAGCCGGGTTCGCCCGTTATCGCGATAGGGTATAAGCAATTGCCGTACCCGATGAGGATGTTTTCGCGAGAGAACATCAAACTGAGGTGGTACCACGGGAAGTAGCACATACAGCCCGTCCTCTGTAGTTCAGAGGACGGGCTTTTTTTGCCTTTTCCTCGCCAAAATTTTCATAACGGAGGTATAAGGAATGAAGTCTGCTCACAGAGAACACAAAATTTACAATTCCCCAATGGAATGCATGAGCCGCGATGCCTTGTTTGCACTGCAAAGCAAACGGTTGCGGGAAACCGTCCAACTCGAGTATAAAAACGTCCCCCTTTACCGGGCCCGCATGGACGCCAAAGGGATCAAGCCGGAGGACATAAAAACGGCAGACGATCTAAGACATTTGCCTTTCACCGAAAAAACCGATTTGCGCGATGAATTTCCCTTTGGTTTATTCGCAGCACCGCCATCAAAAATCGTGCGTATCCAAGGTTCATCGGGAACGACCGGCAAACCCATTGTAGCCGGGTATACGAAAAACGATGTTGCGGTATGGACGGAGATGGTAGCCAGAGCAATTACGGCCGCCGGAGGCGGAAAAAAAGATATCATTCAAGTTGCCTATGGGTATGGTTTGTTCACTGGCGGTCTGGGGGCCCATCAAGGCGCAACCAAGGTTGGCGCCATGGTGTTACCCATGTCCAGCGGCAACACCCAGCGCCAGATCCTGATGATGAAAGAACTGGGGGTAACCATGCTCTGCTGTACCCCTTCCTATGCAACCTTCCTGGGAGAGACCGTCCGGGAGATGGGTATCAAACCAGAAGAATTAAAATTGAAATCCGGCTGCTTTGGCGCTGAACCTTGGTCGGAAGAGATGCGAGCTACCCTGGAAGCGCTTTTAGGGATAGATGCCTGTGATATTTATGGTTTAACCGAAATCGCCGGTCCGGGAGTCGCCTTTGAATGTTTGGAAAAGAAAGGCATGCATGTCAATGAAGATCATGTTATGGTAGAGATAATCGATCCGATAACCGAAGAACCTCTACCCTATGGGGAATCAGGCGAACTGGTCTTTTCCACCATATCCAAAACCGGTATGCCGATGCTTCGTTATCGGACCCATGATATCTGCCGATTGGCGGCTGAACCCTGTATTTGTGGACGCACCCATGTGCGGATGGATAAGATTGCCGGACGTACCGATGATATGCTGGTAATCAGCGGCGTCAATGTGTTTCCCAGTCAGATCGAGTCCGTATTGGTCGGCCTGGATGGGGTCTCTCCCCATTACATGCTGGTGGTTGAACGGGTCAAAGCCTTGGATAAACTGGAAGTACAGGTGGAACTGACCGAAGCAATGTTCTCCGATACCGTCGCTGAACTCGAAAGATTAAGAGACGACATCAAGGACAAAATTAAATCCGTGGTGGGAATCAATGCCAAAATTCAATTGGTTGCACCGAAGTCCATTCCCCGCTCAGAAGGAAAAGCCAAAAGAATTATTGACAAAAGAAATATTTAGGAGGGCAGGCTATGTTTATTACGCAAATCTCCGTGTATCTGGAGAACGCCCGGGGAACCTTACGAGAAATGACCAAAATATTGGCCGAAAACAAGATTGATATTATGGCCCTTTCGATCGCCGATACTTCAAATTTTGGCATTGTTCGCATGATAATCCGGGAAGCTTGTATCGATAACGCATTGAATTGTCTGAAAAGCGCCGGCCTTATGTCCAAAAAAAACCAAGTAATCTGTATCGGCATTCCCAATCAACCGGGTGCATTGGACAATATCCTGTCCATGATCGAAGCGGCCGATGTCTCCATCGAGTACATTTATTCTTTTAACTACAATGCAGATGGAAACGCCTTGTTTGTGTTACGCGTCATGGACAGCGAAAAAGTCATCTCCCGCCTGCAGGAAAACCAGATAAAAATATACTCGCAGGCGGACATCAACAGCTTGTAAATGCCTCTGAAGGGAGCATACGTGCTCTGCTTGATTAATCGGGCCGGCACAGGCCTACGGATAAATTTTGCCGGATAAAGCGGGTTCATGGCTGGGAATGATTCGTTCCCGGCTGCCCGCAATTGTTAACAGCTTGTTGGCACTGGTCAGGCAATCAGGCAGATCCGTACGAATGTCCGGCGGATGGAACTCCTCTCCCGGCAAGACAGGAACGGGGATCCGCTTGCCGGTGAGATCAATCAGTTGATGGACAGCCGGATGGATATTAAAGAAGGTCCCAAACAAATCTCCGGCCACGACATATGTACCGTCAACCGTAGACACAGAAACCGCCTGTTGTCCCGGGGTATGACCGGGAACCAGATGCACTGCAATGCTGTCGGCGACCTCGCAATCACCTTCCACCAATACCAAATCACGCTGACCGACCTCAGTAATCAGCTCCGGCACATAAAGGTCCTGCTGCGATTCGACCGGGTCGCGTGCACTCTCCCATTCCTTTTGCTGAAGAACAAAGCGGGCGGAGGGAAACAAAGCCGTGTTGGCACAATGATCAAAATGAAGATGGGTCAGGATGATCGTATCTATTTCACCGGGCAGAATACCTGCCTGTCTCAGGACGTTGCTCAGCAAGGCCGGATTGGGTGCCCCGGTGTCAATCAGAATACGTCTCTGCTCTGTTTCCAAACAAAAAACGAGAATGGGAAATACCGCCGGTTCCAGTAACCAGCGCTTCTCGTGATCCAACGTATGAACCAATGTCCGCACGGCCCCGACCGCCAGACAATGAATGCGATAATGGATTGGCAAATTCAATTCACTTCCTTAATTTCTTTGCTTGATTTATTTATTCCCCTTATTTCACTGCGAAATATCTATTCTGCGCCGCCCGGTGGGCATTGAAGAAATTGATCATGTAACATAGCACAGCAGATCTGAAAAACACTCCAGATCATAGGTGGCCATTCCAGCCCCGGCGGCATCTCCCATGGCCGCACAATCCATGTTGGCAGCCACAGCAGCTTCCACCCCGGCTCTGGAATCTTCAACCACCAGACAAAACTGTGGTTCGACGCCCAAATACTCACTCGCTTTTATAAACACTTCCGGGTCCGGTTTGGAGCGGCTAATGTTGGTACCGTCGGAAATTGCGTCAAAGTAATCTTTCAGTCCGATCTGCTGCAAAATTAACTTGGCATTTTTACTGGAAGATCCGATGGCGATTTTAATTCCCCGGGCTTTGAGTAAATCCATGGTTTTTCTGACTGCCGGATCAAGATCCTGGGGAGACATGTTCTTGAGCAATTCACCATACAATAAATTTTTCCGTTCTGTCAATTCTGTTTTGGCTTCCTCTGAAAATTCGCTGCTTCTAAATCCCAGCAGAATCTCCAGGCTTTCCCGTCGGCCAATACCGCGCAGACGGTTGTTCACTGTTTTATCAAAAGGCACGCCAATTTCCCCGGCAATCTTTTTCCAAGCCAAATAGTGATCATGGTCGGTACTGCAAATGACCCCATCCAGGTCAAAAATTACAGCTTTATATTTCATTGGTCTCCCCCTTGTTGGTCCTGCGCAGCCAATGTCGGTCTGTTGATAAAAAGTGTGTCCTGCAGCCAATACGCTTTGCCGTAGACGGTAATTTGCTTTGCGGTTCCTTTTTCAAGGCTGATAATACACTGTTTCTCTCCGACATGAACCCTCATTCGACTGCCTTCAAATGTCAGTTTGAAACAGTATCCACTCCATTGTCGGGGCAGGATCGGCGCCAGCGACAGACCTTGTTCTTTGAGACGAAAACCGCCAAATCCGTAGACGATCGCCAGATAATTGCCGCCCATATTGGCAACATGAATTCCGTCCGCGGTATTGCCATGTCGATCGCTCAGGTCCAAATTAGCAGTAAGTTCGTAATAGGCGTAGGCCTTTTCCGGCATCCCCAACCGGGCAGCCATGATACTGAAGATGCAATAGGAAAGAGAAGAATCATGTGTCGTTATCTTTTCATAATAATGAAACGAATGTAACATGGTTTCTTCCGACTGCGCATCCTCCACAATAAAATGGGCCATGAGCGTATCCGCTTGTTTGCATATTTGGTGACGGTACAAGTGCAATGGATGATAATGGAGCAACAAAGGAAATTGGTTTTGGGGAATTGTGTCCGGATCCCATTTTCTTTTTTGCAAAAAAGCATCATCCTGGGGATTTATTTTTAATTTTCCATCATACGGCAAATACATGTTGTCTGCTGCCTGTTGAAAATCGTCAATCTCCTCTTCTTTTAAATCCAGCTTCGCTTTCAATGCATCAAAACCGACCGCGCTTTTCAGCAGTTGATAAATTTTTACGGCCCAGCGCAGGTTGTATTGGGCCACAATGTTGGTATAGTAATTGTTATTCACAATACAAGTATATTCATCCGGACCGGTCACATCATGAAGGTGAAATTTCCCTTCGTAAAAATTGCCGGTTTCCATCCATAAACGGGCTGTTTCCCAGAGCATTTCTGCACCTTTGTCCATCATAAAAGCCATGTCTTTGGTGGCCAGATAATAGGCGACAACGGCATAGGCAATATCGCCGTTGATATGGTACTGGGCGGAACCGGACGGGAAATAGCCGGAGCATTCCCTGCCCATGATGGTACGCCAGGGATAAAGCGCACCCCGGCGATGTCCTAGAATACGGGCATTTTCTCGGGCCAGGTCCAGGGTTGCATACCGATTGTCCAGCAGGGTCTTGGTCAGGCTTGGATTTGTCACCGTAAAAAAAGGCTGGATATACATCTCGGAGTCCCAGAAGTAATGTCCCTCATAGCCGTCCCCGCTCAATCCTTTGGGGGCGATGTTGCAATAGCGGTCCTTGCCGATGGCCTGAATCAATTGATAGAGGCTGTAGCGGGTGGCCCTATTCAATTCAGGGTCCCCGTCAATTTCGATAAGGCAGTTCTCCCAATAAGCCGCCAGGTAGTCTTCCTGCTTTTTGTATAAATCCGCCAAGGAGACGGCAAGAGCTTTGGCCATTTGCTCTTCCGCTTGCTTTTTGGCATTATCATAGCGTACCGTATCACAGAAAACGGCATATTTGATGAGCCTGATTTTCTTTCCCTGGATCGCCTCGGTTTCAAACTGACAGACAGCATGATAGCCATTGATGAGAAATTCCTGCCGGTGTTCCTGCAGTAAAATGTTTTTCACACAACTGCATACCTCCAAGCTGGACCGGGAAGTGACCGAAGTAATATAGGAAACCCCTTCCTTGATTTCACACATCAAAGGCGTCAAGTGATGCATGGTTTCACAGGCCATGCGGGGATCATCCGGGTCTGCATAATTGACAACCTCTCCGTTATGACCGGACTCGATCAGTACCTCCCCCGAAAAGTTAAGCGGCAGCACTTCGTATTCAATGGTAAACAATGACCGCTGCGCAAACGAAGCCATCCTCGTAACGGTTAACTCCAGCTCTTTACCTTGCGGGGAACGCCAGACAACCTTCCGCACGGTTGTCCCTTTCAGCATATCCAGCCATAACCGGCTGCTTAGCACGGTACCGCTGAACATGCTGAAAGGCTCCTGGTCAATAAAAAGACGGATGGTCTGGGTATCAGCAACGTTTAACATGGTCTGCTTTTCATTGACCAGTCCATAAAGATTCTCGGCCTGTCTCATAGGCGTGAAATCATAAAAACCGTTTATATACTGGCTGCGTAAAAACTCAAACTCTTGCGGGTACCCCTCTTCAAAGTTGTAGCGAACCCCGATATAGCCGTTGGCATTGTGAAAAAGGGCTTCATTCAAGGATATGTGATACTCGTCCAAAGGAATGTTATTGATTTCATAAACTGTTTCAGTGGTAACCATGATGCTTCCTTTCCTTTACATTTACTTAAAAGACATGCTGATATCAGCAAATTTTTTCAGTATCCGCCGCATTGACTGCCAGGATTTTAGGAAGTAAGCAGCACTGATATTCCCTAAGCCTACCTTAACCGTATAAGCATCCTGCGGAAGCGAAGTAAATAAATCTTCATCGGTATAATCATCTCCTACCGCAAAAATGAAATCATACTCCTGATTTTGAATAAAAGCAGCAGCGCCAAATCCTTTGTTAACTCGGTTGTCTTTGACTTCCAGCACCTTATTCCCTTCCTGGAGCCCCAGCGTTTCAGCTTGAATGATCGAACGAAGTGTTTCCCGGACTTCGCTTAGTTTGACCGCGATCATGTCGGGATCACTTTGTCGATAGTGCCAGGCCAGGGAATAGTCTTTTTCTTCGATTAAGGATCCCGGTATCCGGTCGGTATATAATTCCATAATATAACGGATTGGATCTTTCCAGTCATTGTCCAAAGATGTGGTCATAATCCACTCCTGCCCGGGGTAACGAAGCCATAATCCATGGGAAGCTATGATATACAGATTTAGATTTTGAAACCATTCTTCCAAATCATACCGTTCTCTGCCAGAGATAATCACAACGGTATTGCGGGGATCGTTAACCAGCACCTCCAATAACTGTATTAGTTCTTCATCCGGCCTGGCCTGGTCAGGCTGGGGGCTAAATCCAACCAAAGTCCCATCATAATCCAAAAACAGAACCCTTTTATTGGCATTTTGATAGGCATTTTCAATCAGGTAACTGCCTTTCTCAATGCTTCTTTGCTTTATGGTCTGGGTTGATTCGGAAACGCTGTGCCGCAATGCATGTAAAAACTCACCGGCCCAAAAATCTACATTGTAGCGCTGCAGCCGGCGATGCATCGTTTTGTTTCTGGCCTTTTTTTCTTCCCGGGGCATATCCAGGGCCGTCTTTAGCCCGCGTGCGATGGCATCGCAATCATTGGCATTAACGATCACCGCCTCTCCCAATTCACTGGCTGCACCGGCCGTTTCGCTGATCACCACCATTCCATCATAATCAGTCCTGGCGGCAATATATTCCTTGCATACCAGATTCATTCCGTCTCGCAGGGGGGTCACCAATAGCACGTCTGAATGCCGATAAAGCGTTATCAAGCTTTCCTGGGAAAACGAACGAAAGAAAAACCATACCGGCATCCAGGTAAACGTTCCGAAATGTCCGTTGATGGAACTTACTACTTCGGTGATTTCTTTTCTAAGATCATCATATAGATCAACATCTGTTCTTGAAGGTGCGACGATTAAATGGTATCTTACTTTTTCCCGGTATTCGGGATAGCTAGTCAGGAACCGTTCAAATGCTTTCAGCCGTCCCGGGATGCCTTTGGTATAATCCAGACGGTCTACCGATAAAATAATCTTCGTCCCTTGGGTCTGCTGAATAATCTCCAAAGCCTCTTCCTGAAAGGACTCTTCTTCTTGCTCCCGGGCAAAAAACGGGTAATCTATCCCCATGGGAAAGGCGTCTACCTGAACGTAACGATCTTCATAACTGATCCTGTTCATTGTATTCTCCAGACCCAGCAAGTGTCGCACACTGCTTAAAAAATGTCTGGCATATTCGAAGGTATGGAATCCGATCAAGTCTGCGCCCAACATTCCCCGCAGAATTTCCTTGCGCCAAATCAGCAAGCGGAAGATTTCAAAAGAAGGAAAGGGAATATGAAGAAAAAAACCTACCTGGGTATCAGGAAAATGATCCTTTATCATTTTGGGCAGCAGCATCAACTGATAATCGTGAACCCAAATCGTATCGTTATTGCCAATCACCGGCTCCACCGTGTTGAAAAATTTCTCATTTATCTGTCGATAGGCTTCCCATGTCTCTGCTTCATATTTCGTCATGCTGGTAAAGTAATGAAATAAAGGCCAAATCGTTTCATTGCAAAAACCGTTATAATAGCGGTCAATTTCTTCCTCGGTGAGAAAAACCGGCAGGCACTGGTACGTATTTTGGAGTTCATTCTGAATGGCTTTTTTCTCTGCTGGCGTGATTTCTTCATCCGCTATCCCTGGCCAGCCCACCCAAATGCTGTCCGTCTGCGCATGATAGTTTTTTAAACCGGTAGCAAGTCCTCCGATACTTTTCTGATATGTAAGAACCCCGTTGCTTTTTTGGGCAGTTGTCGGCAGACGATTGGAAATAAGGATTATTTTACTCATCACTCTTCTCCTCTCCGGGCAAACAGATCCCCCACTGTTTGGTGGTCATCCGTGTGGTCTAACGGCAACAGTATATGTATATTTTATCAATTATTTGTTACGACTACCAGTTGGGTTGATTTGCTGCCCTAAAAAGGGCAAATAACGACGAATTATTGTTTTTAAATGTAAAGCGAACCAGACTTTTACCCCATCACAGCCTGGCTCGCCATTATTAATATAAAAAGTCCCTCATTTTATTTCATCTTGTTTCTGTATTCAGACGGGCTAATGCCAACCTTTTTTCTGAACAATCTTGCCGAATGCGCATCATATTCTTATAGGGCGCATGAAAATCAGTAATATACACGGTTTTGCCCGACAATACCTGTTTAACCTGATCCATTACGCCCAGCTCAAGCACAATCGGATCCTTAAAAACATTATATATCCCTATATGCGATTCCCTGCTCCGAATACATATCATCTCGAGTGTCGCCTGGTTTATCAGTCGGGCCGTCCCATCAACGGAAAAAATCTGAATCGGATAGGGAAATAACGCAAAAATTTGCGCCAGCAATCCCTGCTTTTTATCGCATGACAAGAATGATGTAACCAAGTCTGGCGCCTTCTCAAGCTGATCTTGCATTAGATTAACCCTCATTCATCATTAAGCTGACTTTTACGATAATCAGAAGGAGAATTCCCTGTTTTGCTTTTAAATACCCGGACAGAATGACTGTTGTAATTCATATTGCAGGCGGCAAACGCTTGCGCGATGGAAAGGTTGGTATCAAGCAATCTTTCCTTCAATTTGCTGATTTTATAGTTGATATAATACTCATGCGGAGTCACTCCGATTTGTTTTTTAAACAACTTGGTGAAATGCGCTTTGCTGAGAAACGCCGCCTTTGCCGTTGCGTTGGCGTCAAACTTGTCCAGCCAGTGGGTTTCAATATATTCCTTGGCCCGCTCAATTTCATCCTGGCCACGATAAACTCTCCGGTTAATCAGCAAGGCGACTACATGTGTCACCTGTTGAAAATCATCCAGAATCGGAAAAACCGTAATGTCCTGATATACAGCTTCCGCATTGAAATCATGTATGTCATATTTACGGGCAATTTCCTCCAAAGGCACTTTAACTTCCGGGAAAAAAACCGTTTCACCTTGAAAAGCACGCTTTAACATTGGAAGCTGGCCTGTTTTGATAATGTCCGGGTCTTTTAGTATATTGTATCTGCCGACAATCATGTCCGGGTCAGAAACACGGTATTCGTTCAGCAATGCCTGATTGACCAGCACTGATGTTCCGTTCGGCGCATACACCTGAATCGGATAGGGAAAATGTTCTATTACTTTGGCGAGCAGTTCTTCTTTCCTAAAGAGTGCTTGTAATGAAGCTATCTCTTTTGGCGCGTTATCCACAATATCATTCATCTTTTCTCACCTGTCTATATCAGTAAAGCAGCGTCGTCACTTCAAGCGTTCCGGGAAGGTATCAAGTGTTTCAATAGCGCCAGCTATTCTGTTATACTTGCCCATGGCCGCTTCCGGTGCCCGTAGTTGCTCTGCGATATAATTACAAATCTCCTCCATATCGGAAAGTGCTTTATCCGTGATCTGAATCTTATACGGTTTCATGCGTTTGTCTCCCGAAATCTTTTAAAGGCAGCAGATGCATCCTGCACATTACCTTTCTCGATATCATTGTGTCCTTCCTTTAATTTTGCATGAATCTCGTCTGTTGTCATCAGATCAACATTTATGGAAGCCGGTACTTTCGGTAGTGTTACCGCAAAAGGTATTCCACCGGTCATTGAAATCTGCTTCAGATAAATATCTATCGCCGTGGACATAGGCATGCCGAGCTGTGCAAGAACCTCCTCAGCCCTTCTTTTTACGTCCGGATTAACTCTTAAATTTAAAGTCGTTGTTTTTTCCATGTGAACCATCTCCTTTGATAATATTGTAACGATTTTGTCGTTACTTTTCAATTAGTTTTGCCTATATAAGTAAAAGGGGTTCCAGACCCAAGTCTGAAACCCCTTGATATTTCGGTAAATGGCGGAGAGGAAGGGATTCGAACCCTTGAACGCTATCACACGTTACACGATTTCCAATCGTGCGCCTTCAGCCAGACTCAGCCACCTCTCCATGATTTATATGAAATTTTATATTATCGAATTTTTAATCCGCACTTGTTTAAGTGGCGGAGAGAGTGGGATTCGAACCCACGGAACCAT
>Ga0116151_10000777_pt1 | contig 29300 bp, 19 predicted proteins | sample AD_UKC117_MetaG_FD_89893 | JGI IMG/M metagenome (GOLD analysis project Ga0116151, IMG submission 89893) | Active sludge microbial communities of municipal wastewater-treating anaerobic digesters from Hong Kong - AD_UKC117_MetaG | ecosystem: Engineered > Bioreactor > Anaerobic > Digestate... | reverse complement strand
GCCCGGCGGCCACCAACAGAACGACCACACACAGAACGGCCGTTACACCAAAAATCAAAATGGACTGAAATGGACGAAATTTCATGGCTTCTCCTTATGCTTGAACCAGAGATGAGGCTAATAAAATTGGTTTCCACAGGCTAAAAAGGTTCCAATTGTTGAATGTGGGCGTGTGATATGGGTGTGTGATGTGGGCGTGTGATGTGGGCAAGTGATGTGTGGGATGCTTTTAACCTGAACCGCTTTGTTTTTTCATTATAAACGGTTGACCATCGTCTCTGTCAAATAATGGTCCGATGAGGATAAAGTCAGGGGTAAATTTAACTGCTGCTGGAAGGAATTGGACAGCGACAAGTGGAGCGCCCGGCCAGGCGTCAGTTTGCTAAAACGCACCGCCTCTAAGCCCAGATCGTCTGAATTGGCCCAATTTGTGAAGTGACGACCTGAGCGCCGGCGCAACACCATCATTGAAAAGGACATGGATGAACACGGATTTTCACGGATTCATATCCGCGTTCATCCGCGTTCATCCGTGTCCTATTATCGAAGCAGGGAAATAAGCAGCGCCAGCCCAAAACCGGCCAAAATCAGGCCGGAGGCCAGGTTGATGAGACGCAGAATGGCGGAGGAGAGGCGGGTGCGCACGGCCGTTACCACCCCACACAACGTCAGCCACCACAAGGCCGAGCCAAGAAAGACGCCCCCGACCAGTTGCAGCCCCGACCAGCTCCCGGTCGTTTGGGCGCCCAGACCGAAACCGGCGAAAACGGCCGTAAACGACAAAATCGTGACCGGATTGGAAAGCGTGAGGAAAAAGGTCGAGGTATAAGCCCGTAGATGATCGGCGGTTTCAACCGGCAGGGCAGCCTGACTTTCGGCCATCGGTTTTTCGCGCATGGCTTTTATGCCCAGGTATACCAGGAACAGCCCGCCAATCAGGCGCAGCCAGAGCTGCTGCTGCACCAGGAAGTGGGAAACGGCCGTTAACCCCAACGCCGCCACACTGCCATAAAACGCGTCAGCCGTGGCCGCCCCCAACCCGGAGAGCAGCCCGGCCAACAGGCCGCCAACCAGCGTGCGCCGAATCGTCAAGACCCCAATCGGCCCCACCGGCGCGGCAATCGCCAGCCCCAAAACCAACCCCTGCCAGAATAATCCGACGTCCATCCGCTCAATGATAAGATCAGACGACCCCGTTGGCGAGAAGCGCCGCGCCAGAGAAACAGAAAACCGCCCGAGCGGGATCGGGCGGTTTCGTTAATTGCTTGAACAGCCGAAGGCAGAGGGTAAAGGCTTATTGCCGCTGCTTTACCGTGCCCATGCCATTAATTTTTTGCGTCACGGTGGGATTGCCAATGTATTCCACCCCGCCCAGCCCGTCAATGGTCACGTCCAGCGTGTCGCTCACCTGGACGACGGCCATCCCGGCGCCGCTGCTTTCAATGGTCGCCGTCTGGCTGGCCAGGTTCTCGCCATTGTAGTTGCCCGCGCCGTTGATCTCCACGGTTTGCGTCGTCGTCTGGCCGTCGACGGTTACACTGCCGGCCCCCGGAATTTTCACCTGCCACTTGTCGGTGGCCAGGTTGTGGACGTCCACACTGCCGGCTCCGGCCACTTCCACCATATTGAGCGATTTAGCCGAAATCTGGAAAGACAGCTCGGTCACGTCGGTGAAAAGGACTTTCTCCGTGGTGGCAATCACCAGGGTGCCGCCGCGCACTTCGGTGGTGATGTATGGCAGAATATTATCATCGGCGGTGATGGTGAGGGTTTCGCTGCCGTTTTGGTCGATGACCACCTGGCCGAAACCTTGCAGGGAAACGGCCGTAAACCCACTGACCTCCCGCGTTTCCGTCTTGACATTGCCCGAACCGGCTACCGTCTTTTCCACGGCCGTGACCGCAGCCTGGCAGCCGGCCAACAAACCAACCAAAAACAGAATACCCAACAAACGAGTTAGAATTTTCATGACACCTCCAATCTTCTGTGTAAATTTCCTATCATTCGTAAGCTAAAACGTCGCGCACCGTCAGGCGCACCGCGCTGCGCGCCGGCAGCAAGCTCGCCAGCGCCGACAACAGCAGCACGACAATTAACCAGATCCACAATCCCTGCGCCGAAAAGAAAAAGCGCAGCGGCACATTCAACATCGCCACACCCACCAGCCGATCCAGCGCCTGGGCAATCGGCACCGACAGCAGCGCCCCCAATGCCCAACTGATCAGGCCAATCAGCAGCCCTTCGGCCACCACCAGTTGGAAAATGTCTAGATCCACCGCGCCCAGAGAGCGCATCACGCCGATCTCTCGGGTGCGCTCCAGCACATTCATGCTCATCGTCCCCATCAAGCCCAACCCACCGACGACGGCGATCAACATGGCCATGGCCACCAGAAGGGCGATCAACACTTTTACCAGCGCAGTCTGCTGGGCAAAGGTGTCGCTGCCGGTTTGCAGATAGGCATCCATGCCCATATTTTGCAGGCGCGTTGCCAGCGCCTGCTGCACCTGGGTCTGCCGCTCAGGGTCAGAGCGGTCAGTGACTATGCGTAGCCTGTCGACCCGCCGGACTTTGTTGGTGATGACCGACAGATAGTCGTAGTTTATGAACACGATAGGCGAGGTCGGGCTGCCGGCCATTTCATAGATGCCTACGATTTGGAAGGGATAGTCGCGCTCGTTGAGGCGCAATTCGATGGTGTCGCCCACGGCCGTTTCCGGCCGCATCTTCACAAAATGGTTGCCAACCACCACGGTGTTCTGGTCTCCCGGCAGCAGCCAACGGCCGTCCGTCAGCACCGGCTCAATCAATTTGGATCCGGCCGGCGGGGCGATTACCTGCAAGTCATCACCGCTTTCCCCGTCCGGCGTCAGGACCTGAGCCATTGCCTGCCCCCAGCCCTCCATCGCCACCACCCCCGGCACGTCGCGCACCGCAGCCTGTAACTGTTCGATGCGGTAATCGCGTGAAAACGTAACGTTCACGTCACCCAGGGTATAGCCAAAGGTTTTTTCGACGGCGTCGTAGATGGAACTGCGCACGCCAAACACGGCGATAAAGATAGCTCCGCCCAGGGTCAGCGTGGACAGGGTCAACACCAGCCGCCCTTTTCGGCGAAACGTATTGCGGATGGACAGCAGCAACGGCCGTGGCAGCGCCGGCACTGCTTCCAAGACCCGGTCAAACCAACTTTGCCGGGCCACCGGGCTGAGACCGTAATTGCTGATCGCCTCGCGCACGGTCAGGCGCGCGCCGCCCAACACGGGCAGCAGCGCACTGATAATCGGCACTCCCAGGCCAACCGCTACTTGCAGCCAGACGGCCGTTAACGGCACGCGAAAAGGCGCCAGGTTAAAGTTCATGCGCCCGGCAATGCCCAGGCACAAGGCATAAGCGCCGACAGCGGCAGCCGGCACAGCCACCAGCAGCGCCGCCACGCCAAAAAGAGCCACCAGCAGCAGGTAAACGGCCGTGATCTGCCCCATCGTCGCGCCCACAGCCTTCATCACCCCAATTTGCCGGATTTGCTGGCCCATCAGCCCGGAGATGGTGTTGATCACCAGAAAGGCGCTCAAGGCCAGCGCCAGTACGCCCAGGCCGCCCATCAACGCCAGCATCGCCGCCAAAATCTGCTGGTGCGGCTGCTGGCCGGGATTATTGACCACGGTGGCGAACACACGCAGGCCGCCTTTACTCAGCTTGTCGGCCACCGCGTTGGCCACCTGCCGCACGTGGTCGGCGTCACTGCCCCCTTCGCTGACCGTCAACAGCAGTTCGGTATACTGATCCACCCCGCCCATCCAGGCCAGCGTCTCCAGGCTGCCATACACGCTCACCACCTTGGTGAACGGAAAATGATTGCCGGCCACGTCCTGCACAATGCCGGCGATGCGCAAATCGCGTAGTGTGCCGTCATTCAGCAGAGCGTGCAGGGTATCGCCTACAGCGTAACCCAGCGCGTCAGCGGCCTGCCGCTCCAGGTACACTTCATGCTTGCCCAAGATCGCTGCGCCTTGTTCCAGCCGCAGCAAATCAATTTGCGTCTCAGCCAGCCGGGGATAGCTCACAATTTGCAGCGGATAGGTACGGCCGTCCGGCGCGCCGACCTTCACCATCAGTTCGCTGCGCCCGGCAGCGTCTTGCACGCCGGGCACGCGCCGCGCAGAATTCAGCAAAGCGGCTTCAAACGGATCGGTATAGATCAGCGCAGCGTGGGGATTGGCCGCCAAATAATCCGCCGGGATGTCTTCTTCCAGAATCAGATAAGCATTGACCACAAAACCCACGGCAAACACGCCCACGGCAATGGACAGCACCACCAGAAAGGTGCGCACTTTGTTGCCCCACAAATCAGCCAGCACTTTCTTCCAGCGCGGGATAACCATCAGCCCACCTGCCCTTCCGCCTGCGGCGTGAAGCGGGTAATCTGCTGCATGGCGGCCTGGAAATCGGGCGAACCGGCCAGGAGATTTTGAAAGGTCTCATTGTCCATGGCCAACACCTGAACCGGTTGGTCGGGCGCAGCGCGCATGGCGGCTACTGTGCGGCTGGAAAGGGACATTTCGCCAAAATATTGCCCTGGCCCCATCTCCGCGGCGACGACATCGCTGCCGCCTGCCCGCTTCAGCGCGACTTCGGCCGTACCGGCAACGATCATATAAAACTTTTGCGCTGCTTCGCCGGGGTTGATGATGGTGGCGCCCGGCGGGAACGTCTCGGTCTGGATCTGGCGGCTGGCTTGCAGCACGGCTTCCGGCGAGAAGGAGGGCAGCGCCCGGGCGACGTACTCGTTGACCACTTCGCCATCGGTGATGAGCACAGTGCGGGAAACGCGGCGCGCCAAATTGCTGTCGTGGGTGACCATGACCACGGTTTTGCCTTCGGCGGTCAGGGTCTCGAACAGATTGAAGACGGCGTCGGCCGTTTTCGAATCCAGGTTGCCGGTCGGTTCGTCGGCGACGATGATTTGCGGGTCGTTGGCCAGGCCGCGGGCGATAGCCACGCGCTGCTGCTGCCCGCCGGACAGAGCGGAGGGCAGCTTGTAAGCTTGATCGGCCATCTCCACCATGTCCAGCAGGGCCAGCGCTCGCTGCCGCCGCTGACTGAGCGGGTAGGCGTGGCAGAAATCCATGGGCAGCATCACATTTTCGATGACGGAGAGATTGGGCAGCAGTTGAAAAAATTGAAAGATAACGCCGAGATTCCGGCCGCGCCAGCGGGCAATCTGGTTTTCGCTGAGGGTGTGCACGGCCGTTTCCCCCACGTACACTTCGCCGGTGGTCGGCCGATCAATCCCCGTGATCATGTTGATGAGCGTGGATTTACCGCTGCCAGACCGCCCAATGATGCCCACAAATTCGCCCCGATCGATGGTCAGGTCTATGTTTTTGAGGGCGGTGTAGCCGCCGGCGTTGTTTTTGTAGACTTTTTTGACCTGATGGAGGGCAATTAAGTGATCACGGCCGTTTGCCGAACTGGCGGCAGTCCCGTTAGAACGCAAAGTTTTCATGGCGCCCCTCCTGGGGGCAGGCGTTTAGCGCCGGCCCAGAATCAGCAGCAAGCCCGCCGCGATCAACAGGATCGGGCCAAACAGGCTCAAGTTTAAGTTCAGACCGAAAAAGAAAACGGCCGTCAACCCCAAAAACATCACAGTGGCGACCATCGGCCCAATGACCTCACCATTCCACTGGCCGCCATTCCGCCGATAAGCGCCCATACCCGCCGAAAAGGTGGCGACGGCCGGCAGCAAAAGGAAAAGCGCCCACCAATTTGTCAATTGCGGCAAATAACCGGCATTTTGCAGCCAAAAAAGCAGCCCCATGGCGATGAGCACAACACCCCCCAACCAGCCCAACCCACCATCCAGACGGTCGGCGCGCCGCGCAGCGCGTCGCTCCAGCCGCTCCTCCCGCCGCGTTTTGTAGCCAGCCTCGGAATCAGTGGTTTCGCCAGCTTGATACTGATTTTTCTCGGACATTTCGTTCCTCCTGCCCAGGTGCGCCCCAGGCAAATCCAATCGGGTTAATTACCTGGAGGATACTGGAAAAGGAGAACGGCCGTCCTCTAACCAAAGTTATGATCGGGGTTATACCGGGCAGTGACCAACCAGTTGTGGGGCATGGTAGGCATGGTGGGCGGGATGACGGGGAAAGGCCAACGGCCGTAATGGGCATCCGGAGCGCCGGCCTGGGTCAGCGCCGCTTCCCACCCACGCTGCGCCAGGAAAGAAATCGGATCATCCAGGGTGCCAATCCAGGGCGCGCCCGCCTGCGCCTGCATGACCACCCACTGGCTGGTAATCGGAGAAGTCAGCATCACACTGTTGATGATGTCAAAACCCAGCCAGCTTCCGGGCGCGGCCAGGCTGAAAACTGCTTCCAACAGGTGATAAATGGTCTCGTTGGGCAGGTAAAAAAGAAAACCTTCCAGCAGCCAGACGGACGGCTGCTGCGCAGCGAAGCCAGCGGCAATAAGCGCGTCGGCCCAGGGAGCGGCCAGGTCCACACCCACTGTCTGGCGCGCGCAGGTTGGCTGGGCCTGGGCAGCCGCCAGCACGGCTTCTTTATGGGCCAAAACGGCCGGACGGTCTAATTCGTAAACGGCCGTGCCTGCCGGCCAGTTCAACCGAAAAGCGCGCGTGTCCAATCCGGCGGCCACCAGCACCACTTGCTGCACGCCCTGCTCGGCAGTGATCCGCTGCAAAAAATCGTCGAAGTAACGGGTACGGATGACAATGGGCACCACGCTCTCCGGCGAGCGGGCCGCCATCCAGCCCCGACCCGTTTCCCCGGCCAGCGCCGCCGCCCAGGGATCGGCAAACAGGCGGTCAGCGCGTTCAGTTTCCCCGGCGCGCACGCCCGCAGTCCAGAATGCCGTTGAACTTAGCGAAGTTTCAGTTACTATATGATCCATCTCTTCCACCCTTGATCCTGTCGACTAAACCAGCCCGAACACCTCTACAAGGTCATTTGCCCCAAAAATCCGGCAAGGCGTGCCTGGTCCTGTGGCCAACCGCCAGGTTCCAAGACAAGGCCGGGGAACGGCAGTTGGGGCAGCAAGGCCAGTTCGACAGCCTGACGCATTTCGTAAAATTGAACCAGGCCGTCAAACCCCTGCCATCCCTGAGCCAGACCGTGACCCTGCTGCGTGTGGTAGGCTATCACAAACGCCAGCCATTCGGCCGGTCGTTCCCCGGCTACCCGGGCCAGCGCAGCGCGCACATCGCGCGGACGCAGGTAAATCCAGCGCGGAGCCAGCGGCTGCACGATGTCGGCCAGTTCCAGAACAAATGCCTGAGCAACGGCCGTCGGCTCATCGTTGCGGCCCAACAGCATGGTCAGGGGATTTTGCAGAAAGCAGCACTCAAAAATGATGGTTTTGTTTTCACCGGCGGCTGCGGCGGCAAATTGCTGCCAGCGCCGGCGCAGCAGCCGCTGGAATGTCGGCACAGGCAGCTCGTAAATCTCGTAGCGCGCCAGGGCGGTCACCAGGGCTTCGGAAAGGCCGGGATAGGCCAACTGCAGGGCGCGATAACGAAAGAAGTGATCGTCGCCGTCGCGGCTGAGATGCCGCTCTAAAAATGGAATGTCATTTGGGAATTGATCTTTCAGGTCAGCGTAAGCGCGGCTGTCCAGGCAAGCCACCGATTCAAAGTCGGCCGGATGATTGAGGTCACCTTCGAGGAAAACGGCCGTTTCCACCCCTTTCTCCGCCAGCCACGCCGCAACAAATTGGGCCGTCGTCGTCTTGCCAGAGCCGGGAATGCCTTCCACCAGGATGAGTTTGCTCTCCATGAGTGAATCACCAATTTGCCAGAAAGATAGATTTCGAATCTATTCTAGCAAATTTACCTTGAGTTTAGAAGCAACATTCGCTCGGTGACATCTGGTTGGAAGCAAGCATGGTAGGGGTGGGAAACGGCCGTTTTTCCACAACTCACACACCTATAACCAATCCGGCTGCGTAACGCTTCAACGGGTCTACTATAATATCCAGTAAGCAGGCCAAAGATCTAGGCCCGCATCAAATCGAGGGACTGATGACGATTCGCGTTTTGATAGCTGATGATCACACTTTATTACGTGCCGGCCTCCGCACGCTTCTGAATAGAGAAACAGACTTTACCGTGGTCGGGGAGGCATCTGACGGAAATGAGGCGATAAACCTGGCTAAAGAACTGCAGCCTGATGTGGTGTTAATGGATATCAGCATGCCAGGTTATGGAGGAATCGAAGCGACACGCACACTACGGAACGAGCTTCCTGATACCCACGTTCTAGTCCTGACCTTCCATGAAGATGAAAGTTTATTGCAGGAAGCCCTGCGTGCAGGCGCATCTGGTTATATCGTCAAACGCGCCTTCGAATCTGAGTTAATCAATGCCATCAAAGCGGTTACCCGCGGTGACTTATACGTTCACCCGGCTATGGCCCGCGCCCTCTTAGGGCCACCAATAGAACGCCAGGAAAAAAACTTGAACCCCACAGCAATCTTGACCCCCCGCGAAATCGAAGTACTGCGCCTGCTGGCTAATGGTTATACGAATCAACAAATAGCAGACACGCTGTCTATCAGTGTCCGTACTGTCGAAACTCACCGCTCTCATCTCACAACCAAGATCAACTTGCACAGCCGGTCCGAACTAGTCCGCTACGCAATCGAGAATGCTCTCTTATAAATTCAAGACGATATAACTTGCGGTTGATCGACCGACAGACCTTGCCCCATTCACCTACGTAGAAAATACGGATAAGTTTTCTCATTTATCCGTTTTTACCCCTTATATCCCCGCATGAAAATTCGGTACCTATTGCGTCTTACCGTGCTTCCGCGCCTATGCTTAAATAATAGTACCAAGGTACTAACGCCAAATCATGCCTCCCGGGCGCGGAATCACAATAGTTAGTCAAGGTCGTTCACTCTCCCCTCAAGCAACACGCCCCTGAAGCTCTAGCAAAGAAGTTCAAGCAACCTGCCCATTCATCGGCAGCTTGCTTTCATTTGACCATGAAACCCCATGTGGGTGATGGAGATATTCATGCCTTCAGTTGACGTGCTCCTCCACGCGACCATAAAGGTGTTTATCACACGTTGGTTTCTGGAGATCCACAGGCAATTTCATACTTGGCAGTTTATTCATCATGGTTTTGTGATGAGACCCCCCTGATCTTCTTTTCCACAAGAAGGCCAATCATGACCCTCTTTAGTTCCTGGAAGGAGCAGAAGAGTGTATAGACACCCTCCCCCCCTCAGAAACATGGCCTAACCATGACCCTCTTATGTTCCTGAAAAGAGCAGAAGAGTGTGTACACACCCTCCCCTCCTTAATTTACGCCCTAGGTGAGCCCCATCCGGGGCCTCTGACAATTGAAATCCTTTTCCAAGGAAAGCTTAAAGTAGAACGAGCGTGACACTTAGCCTCTTTGGCTGCTTGTTTAGTTCACGTCGCCTGCTCGCATATATTGCTGCTTAGCGCTTGAGACCATTCTCGGTCAAGGACTTATCGTGAAGACGAAATGCCTACTCGTTTGTGACAACGGCATCATAGTTGCCGGAGTCAAGTCATTGCTAGCCAAAGAGGCCGGACTTGAATTTTATGTGATCAGGAAGGCTACCGAAGCGGAACTGGCCCAACATATCGCAAGGCTCCAACCGGATGTCGTCTTGGTGGACAAAGATACCTGCAAATTTCCACGCATACAGCTGCGGAATTTGTTAATGCGGCTGCCCACCCTGCGAGTCATCATTTTTAGTCAAAAAAATAACGTGCTGCATATCTATCAGAGCGAATGGTCCGAGATAGATCATGCCCTGAATTTGGAAAAGGCGATCCACTGCCATAGCTACATTTCTGTTTTTGCCGGGCAAGAAAAACATAAACCCAATCACAGGCAAATAACAATTAAGTGATCTGGAGGTTGTAATAACGCGTATGAAAAACCCTGGAGCATGCAGTCTTTTATTCACAGATTTTGGAGGACGATAATGATGGAAAACTCAAGTAGGACGAAAGACAACCTGATCGCTCGGAAATGGCCAGGTCTGGTTTCAAAATTGATTCTTTTAATGATATTCGCTGTGGCGGGGATCAGTTCCTCAATCTCTCCGAGACAATCCGTCTTAGCCCAAGCCAGTAATACGATGACGCTCCAGGTGATGAGCGCGACTGACGGCACGCCTATTGACACATTTCAATACATCATCAACGTAGACAATACCGGAACGACGACACAGCGCTCCGCTGAACCTGGCAGCGGCTGTTCGCCACAAGATGCAGGCTATCCCGATACATGTAACTGGGTTTCGGTAGCCGGCCGGGCGAATAACAGCCCCATTTTAACCCAGGGCGACCAGAGTGACTTTGCGGGCGGCCTGGATTTGCCAGACGGCCGTTACCTCATCTCTGTCCTGGCCGATGGCTACAAAATCGACGGCGCGCACTTCAGCGTGCCCTTTGCCAATGGCCAAAGCCTCGTCACCGTGCAAATGCAGCCCTACGATCTTCCGGACGCCACCATCCAGGCCGAAGTCTTTGAAGACGTCGCCCCCACCAACAGCGCGCCAGACGTACCCGCCGAGCGTGGTCTGGCCGGTTTTACCGGCCACATCGCCGATTACATCGACGAAGTGACCACCGACATCAACGGCAACCCCTTGTGCGGCAACAACCACTGCGTCAGCCAGTGCTACGCCGTTGATGGCGGCATAGACATTGGCACGGTAGATCCCATCGACGCACTGGGCCATTGTCCCTTCCGTGATGAACTGCCCGCTAATGCCATGACGGTTGATACCAACGTGCCAATTTCGGCCGACGCCATCATCCAGGGCAAATTAATCATTCCGCACCTCGGCCCTAACCGGTACGCGCTCTCTATCGTCCGGCCCAACGGCACCGACTGGGTCCAGACCACCACCCTGGAAGGCAACCATGACTGGGATGCCTGGGTGATGGAAGGCGCCACCGGCCTGGACACCGAATTTGTCGTCGCCGGGGAACCCTTTCCGGCAACCTTCTTTGGCTTCGTGCGCGCGACCAATACGATGGCTCCGGGCAACGGCCGTATCACCGGCACCGCCCTGGCCGTCAGCGCCTACATTCCCCCGGTTGGCGGCATCGGCGGCGAAGCCGGTTTGCTGGGCGCGAAACCCAAAGACGTAAACCCTATTCACCGCCTATTTGCTTCTCTGTCCGACCTGAACAACAATGACCAGACCGTCTACATGCAAGAATTTGACTGTGATGAAGTGGCCGGCTGCCCGCCGGTCAACTTCGACATCCAAAACGTTCCCGATGGCGATTACGTCCTCGGCCTCTGGGATGAACCGCAAGATTACATCTTCCTGGAACAGAACGTTTCGGTCGTCAACGGCGAAACGGTAGACCTGGGTTCACTTTCCTTGCTGGGCTGGTGGACGACCCTGGAAGGCCACGTCTTCAACGATCTGAACGCCAACGGCAAGATGGATCCGGGCGAGCCGGGCCTATCGGGCTTCCCGGTGGCCATGCGGTCACGCGAGAACGCCCTGCTGGATCGCGGCGCAACCCTCGTCACCACTGACGCCAATGGCTATTACTGGATGGAAAATGCCTATCCCATGACCCAGTGGCTGGTGATGGAAGCGTACGCCGATACGCTTTATACTACCGGCATCACCTACCAGGCAGACAATCAGCCTGAAGAGACGACTATTTTGGGCGCGGGTGTGGACGTAAACGTCCACCCGGTTATTGGTTTGGGCGGCCGCCTGGATTGGGGCGTGAAGGCGTACGATCCAGGCACGAACGGCGGCATCGTGGGCACAGTCAGCTACGACACCACACGCAATGAGCTCGACCCTGCCTACGCCGCCATCGAAGATTGGCAGCCCAGCATTGCCGGTCTGACAGTGGATCTGTACGCGCCGGTAGACTGCCCCTATGATCCGGTTACCGGCGCACAGCAGGGCTCCTGCGATCCCACCGGCGCTTACCTCCTGGCTGATGACGGCTCTTTGGCTCGTGGCGAACTGTTGAACCAGTACATTACAGAGAGTTGGGAACGGCCGTCTGGCTGTGTCGCTCGTAACGTCGATGGCAACCCGCTGGTAAACGGCGTGGACGAACAAGCCTTGCCGCTCGGCTCGGACCAACCAGGGAACGATCTGCCCTGCCTGGAAGCCCCCATGATGGGCGTGCAGTTTGGCCCGCTGCCCACCGACCAGGGCACACCGAATGCCAACTTCGGCGCCAGCGTGGATGGCAACTATGGCTTCGGCGACGGCTGCTTCGGCATTGGCGGCTTTGACCCGGTGACGGGTGCCTGCGCCGACGGCTCCGATCCGACGGCGCTGCCCTCCAACATGGACTACCTGGTCAAAGTGGAAATCCCCACCGAGGCCGACGTCTACGGCGCAAGTGCCGTCCACCCGGACCGCCCGCTGTACAAAGTGACCCGCGAAGAAGACATCAACATCGGCAACGGCGATTCCTTCGTGCCGCAAGTGCCGCCGTCAGCCTGCGCCGGTCCGCTGCACACCGTGGATGTGGCCGGGCAGGGCACAGATGGCTATAGCGCAGTGGATGTGTTTGGCGACGGCAGTGTGATGGTGCCGGCTTCCACCCCAACTGTGAATCCCACCTTTGTGGACATTGGCGGGTCGATCTATGAGGGTCAGCAACGGCCGTTATGCGACACAAAGCTCATCCACCTCGGCGACAGCAAATCGATTGCTCCCGGCTTTAACCTGTTCACCGATGTGCCGCTGCCCGGCCGCTTCTGGGGCCTCATCGTCGACGACCTTAACTTCTCCAGCAACCCCAAATCGCTGGCTTACGGCGAAAAGCAGCCCGTGCCCTTCGCCCCCGTCGGCATTTACGACTATACCAACCGCCTCATCACCACCGTCGAGTCAGACTACAATGGCCTGTTCGATGTGCTTCTGCCCTCGACCAACCGCATTAGCTGCCCCACGCCTTCCGGTGTTTGCGCCAATTTGTACCGCCTTGTCGGCAATGATCCCGGCACACCCGGCCACTGGAACCCCAACTACACGCCGCAGTATCGCACCATCTCGGCAGAATTCGAGGCCTTTGCCGGCCTGACCATCCCCGCCGACCTGGCGCCTACGCCGGTGGCCGTAGCGGTGCAAATTCCCGGTTTGCAGACTATTCAACCCATTGCCTGCACGCTGAATGACCCCACAGGCGTCATGCCGGCCACAACACCGGAATTCTTTGCCATCAGCAAGCCTTTTATGTATACCAACGCCAACGGCGCGAACCGTACCTTTACACTCACCGGGTATGGCTTTGGCGGCACAGCCGGCATGGTTCAGCTAGGCAGCGACACCATGACCATCAATTCGTGGAGCGATACCAGCATCCAGTTCACGGTGCCTACCAATGGCTCCAACAGCCCCGGCCCAGGATCATACCAGCTAAAGATTACAACTGCAGGCGGTTTGAATACAGTCAACGCCCTCACTTTCCATGTGCTCAGCCCTGGCAATGGCGGCGGTAATGGCGTCTATAACCCGCAGGTTTTCGAGGTTGGCGTCGGCCGAACCTATGATCCGACCGATCCGGCACGCAACACCGGCGATCCGGCTAACGGCATTGGGCCTTATGAACATGCTTTGCAAGACGCCCTGAACGACGCGGCCGGCGTGGCGAAAGCTCTGGTGGTTGTGTATCCCGGCCCGGTGGACCTGACAAATCCGCGTTATAACGGCCGTGGCGCCTACTACGAAAACCCCGTCATGCACTCCCCCGTTAAGCTGCAAGGGGTTGGTCCCGGTGGCGTATACCCGGATGGCACACCTGTGCAAGGCTCCATCCTCGACGGCGTCGCCATCGGCGGCGACACGAATCTGGCAGAAGCCTGGCGTGTCCTGGTCTACGGTCTGCCTCGGGCTGGCAACCAGGATGTCTACGAAGGGCAGGTAATCTACGTCCTGCCACAGACGACCAACCAATTCAACAGTGGCTTTAATGCCGCCATCGATGGCTTGGACATTCGCGGCGGCGATCAACGAGGCTTCCCTGGCAATCTGAACGCCATCTTCGGCGGCTACCCCGGCCCGGTAACGGCCGTTAACGTCGAAACACAAGGCGGCGCGATCTTTGCCAACTCCTTCGCCAACAACTTACAAATCACCAACAACATCGTCGAGAACAATGGTGGCGCATATGGCGTCATCCGCATTGGCACGCCCAACATCGCTACCGACCTGAATAACAATCACAACGTGCGTATCGCCAATAACCGCATCCTCGCCAACGGCGGCGCGAACCTGGCCGGTGCCATCGGTCTGTTCGGCGGCTCCGACAACTACGTCGTAGCCAACAACGACATCTGCGGCAACTTCTCGGCGGAATATGGCGGCGGCATCAGTCACTTTGGCCTCAGCCCCAACGGGTCCATCCACGACAACCGTGTCTACTTCAACCACTCCTACGATGAAGGCGCAGGCATCATCATCGCCGGTGAACTGGCGACCAACCCCGGCGCCAACTACGGCCAACCGGGCGGCCCACAAGGCTCCGGCGCAGTGGATGTCTACAACAACCTCATCCAGGCCAATATGTCTGAAGATGACGGCGGCGGTCTGCGCTTCTTGATGGCCGGAAACTTCCCGATGAACGTCTACAACAACATGATCGTCAACAACATCGCCACTCATGAAGGCGGCGGAGTGGCTTTGGACGATGCCTCAAACGTGCGCTTCTTCAACAACACGGTCATGAACAACAAGACCACGGCCACCGCCATTACCAGTGATGGCTCGCCGGCCCCGGCGGGTCTTTCCACCGGCGCTAACAGCGTACAACTGCAATTGACCTTGCCAGCCGGTGCGCCGACCTTCAGCAACCCGCTGCTCTTCAACGACATCTTCTACAACAACTGGGCCGGGACAAAGGGCATCAACACGGTGACGGGTATCACCCCCGGCGACGCCGATCCCTGGGACATGGGCGTGGTCGGCGATGCAGGCAGCCTGCTTGCCCCGACCAACTCCATTCTGCAGCCGAGTGCTCATCCTGGCGTAATGGCCGATGGGTCCAACTCTGCGGCGGATCCGGCTGCGATGTCAACGCTGGACATTCCGTTGAGCTTCACCTCCTGGCGTACCAACGTCAATTTCATCGGCGCCATCATGGTAACGGCCGATTTGCCACCGAACCTGCTGGGGAACTATCACATCCAGTCCATTTCCCCAGCCATCGACGCTGGGGCAGCATCTAAGATTGTGCCCCCGCAACAGCGCCCGCCCAACAATCTGGCTGCGCCTACCTTCGATATCGACAACCAGGCGCGTCCATACTCGGCCACCCCAGGCGGTCCACCTTCAACTAAATACGACATCGGTGCTGATGAGTGGCGGCCCTAGTCAATAGGTCAATGGCTGGAGGCCATCGAGCGGCCTCCAGCCATACCCAGAAAGGAGAATCCTTATGAATAACCAGTTTTCTCGACGAGAATTTCTCAAGGTTGTAGGCGGGGTAGCGCTTGCCACCGCAGGTGTCAGTGTGCTGCCACAATTCATGCGCAAAACTTTGCTGCCGGAGGAGATCGTGACGGCCGACATCGGCTACGACCTGTTCTTTGCCGGAACCGACGGCTGGTTCTGGCTGCCGCCCACCCCGGCCATTCCTCCATGGCATCCGGATCCATACGGTGCGGATTTCACCCCACCTGGCGTCGATCCATTTACTACCTACATCTTCGGTTTTCGCAATGTCACCGGCATGACCAACTCGCAGCGCGAAAACCAACGAAATAAGGTCCAGCATAACGCGCCGTTTTTCTGGGTAGACCAGTTTGATGGCACGAATGAATTCCGGATCCAACTGACCAATCTGGGCCTGGCGCTGCGGCCAGACTTGACGGATGCCCACACCATCCACTGGCATGGCTTTCGGAATGTGATCCCCTTTTATGACGGTGAACCGCATGGGTCGATTTCTGTGCCTGTGGGCCAGCTTTTTACCTACGTTTACCGCCCGCGTGACCCTGGCACGTATATGTATCACTGCCATGTGGAGGATGTGGAACACGTAACGATGGGGATGACCAGCATGGTGTTTGTGCGCCCGCTGCAAAATGGCAACACGTCGTTGTATCCCAGCGGGAAATATGCCTACAACGATGGGGATGGCTCCACTGGCTACGACCGGGAGTATGCTTTGTTTTTGAGCGAGATCTGGTCAGAAGGCCACTGGAATGATGCCCATATCCAGGAATCGGACTGGAGTTTGTTTAGAGCGGACTTTAGTTTGTTAAACGGCCGTGTCCATCCCTACACCCTTCTGCCCAATTCACCCGTCAACCTGGCCGCCTCCACCAACTGCCTGACCACCCAAACAGACGGCAACGGCGACCTGATGACCAATCCCGGCTACGAACATCTGCAATACAACCCACATTCTGCACTAATCACTTGCAACGCCGGTGAAAGAGTCCTGCTGCGCTTCGCCAATCTCGGCTTCCGCGAAGCCGCCATGACCCTGGCCGGCATCAAAGCGCGGGTTGTGGGGCGTGACGCCACCCTGATGAAAGGCCGCGATGGCACAGACACCAGCTACATGACCAACACCATGCTCATGGGCGCCGGTGAAAGCTATGACGCTATCTTCCAGGCTCCCGCTTTCAGTGGCGGCAGCGGCAGCAGCGGCAATGGCTACGACACTTATATCCTGTACAACCGGCGCTATACCCAGGACAGCAACCTCAGCCCGGGCGGCGCCGGCGGGCAGCGGACAGAAGTGCGCGTCTATCCGGCAGACGCCCTCGCCCCCCAGTTGTATGTCAACCAGCATCCCGACGACCTCATCAGTTAGTTGGGAATAGCCAAAAGGAGTTAAGAAAATGCATACACCAAAATTTAAATGGGTGTTGATGAGCATAACACTTGTGCTGGGGGTGCTGGCTTTGGGTTCAATGAGGCCCACGCAATCCGCCAAGGCGGCTACCCCGGCCACAGGTATCGTCTGTACCAATGGACCGAACTTTAATTTAACCGCCCAGGCTGGTTACATTCAGACGTCGGACATGAACACCGTGTACATGTGGAGTTACGGTGTGACAGGCGGCAGTTTCCAGTATCCTGGCCCTGTGCTGTGTGTTCACGAAGGGGATACGGTGACCATTACGCTGCAAAACAGCCTGCCTTACAACCAGGCCACCTCGCTCATCTTCCCCGGACAGGACAATGTGCAGGCAAATGGCGGCCTCTCGCAACCAGAATTTGATTCGGGCGGCGCGCTTACGTCGCTGGCAACCAGCGCGGCCAACGGCGGCAGCGTCACCTACAGTTTTGTCGCTTCCCGGCCCGGCACGTTTATCTATGAGAGCGGTACGGACACCAAAACACAGGTGCCTATGGGTCTGGCGAGCGTGTTGATTGTGCGGCCAAGCATGGGTGACAATTTTGTTTTTAACCGGGCCGACAGCCAATTCACACCAGAGGAAGAGTTCATGGCTTTTCTCTCTGAAGTGGACCCGTACCAACATGCGGCCTGGGAAAAGGGTTTCGGACCGGGGAAAAATTTCAATCTGGACAATTATCGGGCGCGTTATTGGTTGATTAACGGCCGTGGCTTCCCCGATGACATGGCCGACAATAACGCTTCCTGGCTGCCCAACCAGCCCTACGGCGCACTGGCCCGCATCCACCCGGACGACAAATACCTGCCGGACGGCACGCTCAATCCATCACCGCAGCACCCCTATCCGGCCGTGGAGCGCTTCATCAACGTGGGCACGGAAGAATACCCCTTCCATCCGCACGGCCAGAACGGCCTTCTTATCGGCCGGGATGGCTATCCATTGGAAGGCCCTGGCGGCGAAGACATGGCCTTCGAGAACTTCCTGGTCAATTTAGGCCCAGGGCAAACCTGGGATGTGATTTTCTCCTGGCATGATGCGGAGAATTACAGTCCCACCAACCCCGTGAACGTGACCGTGCCGGACCTGGCCAACGTGACAATTGGCATGTTCTACAGCGGCAGCCCCTATCTGGGCCAGCAACAAACCATGCCGCCCGGCACGAGCACACTGAACCAGTGCGGCGAGTATTACATCATCTCGCACAATCATGCCCTCTTCCAGTTGGATGCCTTTGGTCAAACGCTGGCCGGACCAATCACTTACCTCAGGATTGATCCGCCGCTGCCCAATAATTGTCCATAAGGGCTAAGGAGAATGACATGGAAACAATTAAACGTACTATTCCAAAATTGACCGTGGCGCTCGCCGTGCTGTTGGTGATGATGGGCATAGGGTTCAGTTCTCGGGTTGCCTACGCTGCCGCTTGCGCACCCACCGTCACCCTGGATTTATATGCCAAAACAGGTACGGTGACGCTGGTTGGCTCTACGTCAACGGCCGTTTGGGGCTACACCACCAACGCCAGCGACCCGGCCACCCTGCCCGGCCCCGTCCTAGACGTAAACGCAGGAGATTGCGTGCAAGTAACCCTGCACAACGTAGACATCCCCGGCGCCACTTCGCTGCTGGTGCAGGGCCAGGACATGATTCCCGACACCGGCGGCGTCACCGCCGGCAACAGCGCGGACTATGTCTTTGCCGCCAGCCATGCCGGCACCTTCCTCTATGAAGCCGGCCTGACGCCCAACGGTCAGCACCAGGTGGCAATGGGCATGTATGGCGCCCTGATCGTGCGCCCGGCGGCCGCCGGCCAGGCATACGACGCCGCTTCTACCGCCTACGACAGCGAATCCGTCCTGGTGCTGAGCGAAGTGGATACGACCCTGAACGGCAGCGCCGATCCCACGCTCTTCGACATGCGCGACTACCACCCGCAATATTTCCTGATTAACGGCAAGGCGTTTCCCGACACAACTCCCTTTGCCACCGCTCCTGATCCGGGCACGACGGTGCTGCTGCGCTACGTGAACGCCGGGCTGCAAGCCCACGCCATGAGCACATTGGGACTTTCCCAAACCATCATCGCGCAGGACGGTGAACCATACACCCATTCCCATAACGTGGTCGCCGAAACGCTGGCCACCGGACAAACGTTGGATACGCTGGCGACGATTCCGGCAACGGCCGTAGAGAACGACCAATTCGTCCTTTACGATGCCAACATGCTCCTGCACAACACCAACAACGCCGGGTTCGGCGGCATGATGGCTTTCCTGACGGTGGGCGCGGGCGCACCGCCGCCCACGGACACCGGCCCAGTCGTGAGCACGCTCAGCCTGGTGCCCAATCCAACCAATGGCTCCGTGGATGTTACCATCAACGCCACCATCACCGACCTTGGTGTAACAGCCTCCAACGTGGTGACGGCCGAGTATTACATTGACGGCACGGCCAATCCGCCCAATATGATGACGGCCGTCGACGGCTCCTACGATTCACCATCCGAAACTATTACAGGAACCATCTCTGCGGCCACCCTCGCCGGACTGCCATCCGGCAGCCACAACATCTACGTCCGCGGACAAGACGCCAATGGGAACTGGGGACCGCTTTATTCGGCGGCACTCAATCTGGACAAGGCCGGACCCACAACCACCGGCCTCAGCCTGACGCCCAATCCCAGCAGCGGCGCTGAACTGGTAGCCCTTGCGGCCACCGGCAGCGACGCGGCCAGCGGCGGCAGCAATGTCACCGCCGCCGAATATTGGGTAGACGGCGGCGCGCCCACGGCCATGACCATCGTTGCTGCGGCCGATGCGCCCGTTCGCAGCTTCACGGCCACCATTCCCGCCGGACTGAGCATGGGTTCCCACGTGGTGTCCGTGCGCAGCCAGGACGCCTTCGGCAACTGGGGCGCGGTGGCCACGATCACCCTGATCGTTGGCGACACAGCCGCGCCGACCGCCAGCAACGTGGCGGCTGCGCCTAATCCGACCAACGGGCTGGTTGGTTTCAATACCAGTATCCCGGCGGTGCGGGTGACGGCCGATTTTAGCGATGCAGCCACGGGCGGCTCCAACATCGCCGCCGCCGAAGGGTTCATCGACGCGGTAGGTTCTACCGGCAGTGGGTATGTGTTCATTGCCACGGATGGCGCGTTCAACAGCCCAACGGAGTCCGGCTATGCAGATATTCCGCTGGCGGTGGTGAGGGCGCTGAGCAATGGCGACCACACCCTGTATGTCCATGCCAAGGATGCCAGCGGGAATTGGGGCGACGCGAATCTGGCAACGGCCGTTCTAACCGTAGACAAAACCGGCCCCACGTTCGGCCCGGTCAGCGTCTCTCCGGCCAGCGCCACGCGTGGCGGCGGCACGGTCAACGTTACCGTTTCCGGCAGCATCACCACCCTGGCTGACCTGAACTTCTCCAGCGGCGCTTACACGATTACGGACAGCAAGAGCACGGCCGTAGTGAATGGCACATTCACCATTGACGCCGGTGGCAACTTCTCGTTCAGCAACAACATCTCCCGCTCCAATTCAGGGCCAAACAACCCGGGCAACCGTCGCTACTACACCTTCACCATCTCTGCTACGGATTCCCTCGGCAATACCAGCACCACCACAGCCCAATTCTGGGTCCAATAAGCTCAATCAGAGAGTGGGCCAATCTCAAGATTGGCCCACTCTCTGCCTACGGCGAACATGATCCGACTAGAGGTCGAGCCGGTGGAATAACGCGCTCGCCTCTGGTCGCAGGAGCTGTTACACCATGCAAAATGCCAAAGCCGGGCTTTCAACGCCCGCAGACCGATCACACAAACCCATTCTCGTCGCCGGAATTCTGGTGATCCTGGTGGCGCTGATCATTTATGGCCTCACCACCTTCCGGGGCGGCCAGACCGCGCCCCCGCCACCACCAATCACAACCATCACCCAAAGCGAACTGGCCGAAAAGTATGGGTTGAGCGTGCAGCTTGTGGCCGTAACGGCCGCCGGCGGCCTGATTGACGTTCGTTTACAAATTATCAATTCCGCAAAAGCCAAAGCCTTTTTGTCTGATCAGGCCAACTTTCCGACGCTGCACGTCGGTAACGATGTGGTTCTGCGGGCGTCGGAAGACATCGCCGCGCAAACGATTGAATACAAAAATGGCAGCAGTATTTTTGCGCTTTATCCCAATGCGCTCGATGTTGTGCATACCGGCGATCCGGTCACGATAGTCTTTGGTGATTCTCAACTGGAAGCCATACAAGCCAAATGATGATCGGCCAGAGCGGCATTCCGGCTCTGACCCTTCTCAAGGAAGTTTATCCATGAAACTGAAAATTGTTCGCGGACTGGCCATTTTCTTAGTGATCGAGATTGGGCTGGTCCACTACTTTTCTTCTCAGCATGAATTTGAGGAAGCCTGGATTTTAGGTTATCTCTTTGTCGCCAATTTTTTTGGCGCGTTGGTGGCGGCATACGCCATTTACCGCCGTAAAACGTGGGGTTGGGGCTTGGGTTTGTTCATTGCGCTGGGTTCGCTGATTGGCTATATCTGGAGCCGGACCATCGGGCTGCCTTTATTACCGGCGGAAGAATGGCTCTATCCGTGGGGCGTAACCTCCGTCATCGCTGAAGTCTTGTTCTGTTTGCTGACACCGCTGCACTTTTGGTGGTCCAGGCAGCCAGAAGCCGAGGCTACGCCAGCGCTGCGCAAACACAGTTTGCGTTATGTGGCGCCGCTGCTTGGTCTGGTTGGCTTAGTGCTGATTAACTTCTCCACCTATCGCCTGGATTCCCTCTATCCTGAACTAGACCATGAGCATGTCTTCTTTTTGTGGCAGGTTCGGCTGCAGCCAGAGATATCGCGGCAGACTTTGGAGGATGAATATGGTATGCAGCTTTCTTTGGCGGCCGTTTCGGCCATGAACAGTATTGTCGATGTGCGCATGAAAATTACCGATCCGGAAAAGGCAGAAAAACTACTGGAGGATGAACATTTTGCTCTGTTGATAGGCGACACGTTGATCCCTGCGCCGCACGTAAGCCGGCATATGTTTGCGAATAAAACGATCATTGTCATGTTCCCAAACCGACAACATATTGTCCAAAACGGCACTCCCGTCAGTCTGGTGTTTGAAAATCTGCGGGTGGAGCCGATCCTGGCCGATTAATTGGGGTTGTTTTTGCTTTTGGGAGGCATCACGATGAAAAAAGTACTGGCTGTTTTATTGATATGTGTTGTATGTGCGTCTTTTGCGGGGCAACGGCCGTTAGCCCAGGCCAGCCCCGATTACCCCTCCACAGCCTACCTCGGACCGATGATGATGGATACGGCCGTGCAAACGTCCCTACGCAACCTGCCACCCAACGACATGCTGCCCGTCATCATTACCTTGCGTCAGCAAGCCAACCTATCTCTGATCCACGCCTCGGACAGAGCCGGACGCCTGCAAGGCGTGATTCAGGCCCTGCAAGCTACCGCCAACGCCAGCCAGGGGCGCCTGACCGGCCTGCTCAATGCCTATCAGGCTCAAGGGTTGGTCGATCATTTCACGCCCCTGTGGGTGTTCAATGGTTTTTCCGTCACCGCCACCGGCGCTGTGATCCAGGCGCTGGCCCAAGACCCGGACGTCTACGCCATCACGAGCGACGACGTTCAGATTGTGCCAGCCTGGGGAACTCCCGAGGCGAACATTGACCTGGTGAACGCCCCGGCATTGTGGAATCTAGGCTACATGGGGCAGGGTGTAGTCGTCGCCAGCATGGATAGCGGCGTGGATGCCACCCATCCCGATCTTGCTGCCCGCTGGCGCGGTGGGACAAACAGCTGGTTCGATCCCTACGGCCAACACATTTCCACTCCCACCGACATCAGCGGCCACGGCACCTGGACAACCAGCGTCATGGTTGGCGGCGATGCGGGCGGAACTTCAATCGGCGTGGCTCCTGGCGCGCAGTGGATTGCCGTCAAGATCTTCAACGATCAGGGCGGCGTCACAGCCACCGCCATCCATCAAGGCTTTCAGTGGCTGCTTGATCCAGACGGCAACCCCAGCACCGCCGATGCGCCGCAGGTCGTCAACAACTCCTGGACCTCCGCTAATCCTGGCTGTGACCTGGAATTTGAACCGGACCTGGAGGCGCTGCGCGCTGCGGGTATCCTGCCGGTGTTTGCCGCCGGAAATGGCGGGCCGTCGAACAATACCAGTTACAGCCCGGCCAACAATCCGGCCGCGTTTGCCGTCGGCGCGATTGACAACACCAGTCAGATTTACCCCTATTCCAGCCGCGGTCCGTCGGCGTGCAGCGGCGCGACTGGTCCATACCCGAAAATTGTCGCGCCGGGCGTGAACATTCTCACGGCCGATTTATATGGCATTTACGGCACGAACACGGGCACATCTTTGGCAGCGCCGCATGTGGCCGGGGGCCTGGCGCTGCTGCTGTCGGCGTATCCGAATCTGGACGCAGCCACCCAGGAGCAGGCATTGCTGCAAACGGCCGTCGACCTGGGCGCTTCCGGGCCGGATGATGTGTTTGGATACGGCCGTTTGGACCTCCTGGCTGCGCTAAACTGGGCCAGCACCGCGCCCACTCCCACACCAACCGTTCCCCCTGCGCCCTCGCCCACACCCACCGCTACGGCAACGGCCGTGCCCAACGTCAATCTGGCCCTCAACCGCCCGGTCACTGTGTCTTCCTTTCAGGATTCTGCCCATGACGGCCCAAAAGCCGTAGATGGCAATCTGGGCAGCCAATGGCAAACGTTAAAAGTGCGAGGCAAAAATCGGTCAACATCTGAGTCGATCACCGTTGATTTGGGAACCAGCCAGGATGTCACCCAGGTAGTTTTAGATTGGGATGTTTATTTCGCCACCAGTTACACCATTCAGACATCCAACAATGGCAGCACCTGGACAACCGTATTCAGCACCAACAGCGGCCAGGGCGGTCGAGAAATCGTCCCTATCATAGCTGCGCCAGCCCGCTACATCCGCCTGAATTCTTCCGGCTGGAACAACAGCACCTATCGCCTCTGGCTAAATGAATTGGAAGTGTATCAAGCTGCTGCGGCGCCAGGGCCGACACCGACTCCCTCGGCCTCATCAACGCCAGCCTCACCACCACCGGCCACCGCAACGCCGACTGCCACCGCGATAACGGCCACGGCCGTTCCAACCCTTACGCCAGGCGCCAATAACAGCATCCACGTAGGCGATTTAGACGGGGCCACGACTAGCAGCAGCAATCGCTGGCAGGCCGCTGTAACCATATTGGTTCATGATGGGATAGAAACGCCGCTTGAAGATGTGGTAGTCAACGGTAGTTGGGGCAGTGGGATCTCCGGTGAAAGTAGTTGTGTGACGGGTTTAGAAGGTACCTGCACGATCAACAGCGGCGCCATAAAGAATAATGTCGCCAGTGCTTCTTTCTCAATAATCAGCCTTTCTGCCGGATTGTCGTATCAACCGACTGCCAATCATGATCCGGATAACGATAGTAACGGCACGACTATCACGGTGGTAAAGCCTTAAGCAAATATGTGGAGACCAGCTAGAAACTGGGGCAACGTTATGGTTCAAGTTACAGTACGCCCGGAGGGATTCGAACCCCCAACCCTCTGATTCGAAGTCAGGTACTCTATCCATTGAGCTACGGGCGCTCGTTCGGATTGTGGAACAAAAAAGCTGACAGCCAGTTGACCATCAGCTTCAGGGCGAGTGGTGGGATTCGAACCCACGATCTTCTGGGCCACAACCAGATGTGTTAACCCCTACACCACACCCGCCATACGCTTGAGTGCAGGCAGAATGCTATCATACCTGCCCCGGGCAAGCAAGTATCCTTTGCCTTTTTTCTGTTCCGCTTTACAATCTTCCCATGCAAGCAGAGTTACGTACCTTGAACGGCCGTTATCGGCTCCTAGGGCGCATTGGCAGCGGCGGCATGGCCGCCGTCTACCGCGCGCAAGATCTCAAACTGGGCCGCATCGTGGCCATCAAAATGCTCCACGAGAGCCTGACCAGCGACGAAGGCTTCCTGATCCGCTTCCAACGCGAGGCCCACGCCGCCGCCAATCTCACCCACCCCAACATCGTCACCGTCCATGACATCGGCCAGGAAGAATACCGGCACTACATCGTCATGGAATACGTCGATGGTTTTACCCTCAAGCAAATCATTCGCGACGCCAACGAAGACGGCCGTTTCCTGCCCGTCAGCCGTGTCCTCGACCTCGCAATTCAAATTTGCAATGGCATCGGCTACGCCCACCGCGCCAATCTGGTCCACTGTGACTTGAAACCGCAAAATGTACTCGTCACCCGCGACGACCGCGTGAAAGTTGCCGATTTTGGCATCGCCCGGGCCATCACCGAAGCCAGCCAGCACCTGGCCGACAGCCAGGTCTGGGGTACTCCCCAATACATCTCCCCGGAACAGGCAGCCGGCGAAGCACCCACCCCGGCCTCCGACGTCTACGCCATCGGCGTCATCTTGTTCGAGATGCTCACCGGCCACCTGCCCTTCGCCGCCGATTCGCCCACCGCTATCGCCCTGAAACATCTGCAAGAAATCCCACCCTCTATCCTGGAATACAATCCTGGCGTGCCTCGTCAGCTCGACGACATTGTCCACAAGCTGCTGGCAAAAGAACCGTCCGCCCGTTACAGCACGGCCGGACAGTTGGGCCGCGTCCTCAGCGCCTACCGCGACCGCAGCCTGGCCGACACCGGCCCGGTTTACCCTGCTCTGGTAAAACCACAGCCCACAGTGAAAACGGCCGTGCCCGTCGCCGAACAAAAAACCCAGTTTCACCAGCGCTCCCCCCAACCGGCATCAGCCGCAGCCGACCTGCAAGATACACCCCGGCGGCCGATGCGCGCCCTCCAACCGACCCCCACATCCCCTGCGCCGGCCAGCCAACAACCCGCCGGCGGCCCGGACTGGACGATCATTGGCTTGGGTATAACGGCCGTCATCGCCCTACTCGGCCTCATCCCTCTCTGGTTCATGGTCTACCGCGCCTGGGCCGGTTAACATCCTCGCGCCCCCCAACCCTTTCTGTTATACTGGATTTGATACAGACTTATCTCAATTCTGGGTTACGACGCCATTGATACCCTGCCCGGGCAAGACAATTCCTTCCCGCAACAAGTGGCTCAATGGGAGGCTTTTCGATGAATGCAGCACGAATTTCTAGATGGCTCATCTACATTCTCATTGCCGTCACCTTACTGGCAGTTTTGTGGAACCTGAGCGCCGCGCCTGCACCCAGCGATGAAATCTCCATCAGCCAGCTGGCCCAACAAATTAAAGCCAATACCGTAGCTGAGATCGACGTCGACAGCAGCGGGCAAGAAGTTATCGTCCACTACATCAATGAAGATACGCCGCCCGCCAAAGCCAACATCAGTGGGGTCAGTTCGCTGGAAGAAGTGCTGCAAAGCTACGGCATCACCGAAAGCGACTACGACGACGGCCAACCGATCATCGCTTACGCCAAACGCAGCCAGCTTGGCGGCTGGCTCAGCCTGATCGGCGTGTTTCTGCCGGCTATCTTGATGATCGCCTTCATCTACTTCATCTTCCGCCAGACCCAAGGATCCAATAACCAGGCCATGTCCTTTGGCAAAAGCCGCGCCCGCATGTTCACCGGCGATCATCCCTCTGTTACCTTCGCCGACGTCGCCGGCGCAGACGAAGCCAAAGAAGAACTGCGGGAAATCGTCGAATTTCTGCGCGAACCGGAAAAATTTGTCAACTTCGGCGCGCGCATCCCCAAAGGCGTGCTGCTGGTAGGCAGCCCCGGCACCGGCAAAACGCTGCTGGCCAAAGCCGTTTCCGGCGAGGCCGGCGTGCCGTTTTTCTCCATTGCCGGCTCTGAATTTGTGGAAATGTTTGTGGGCGTGGGCGCCAGCCGCGTGCGCGATTTGTTTGAACAGGCCAAGCGGCACAGCCCCTGCATCATATTTATCGACGAAATCGACGCCGTCGGCCGCCAGCGCGGCGCCGGTTTGGGCGGCTCTCACGACGAGCGCGAACAAACCCTCAACCAGATACTGGTGGAAATGGACGGTTTCGACACCGATACTCACGTCATCATTTTGGCAGCCACCAATCGTCCCGATATTCTTGATCCGGCCTTGATGCGGCCGGGCCGTTTTGACCGCCGCGTGGTTATCGACCGCCCAGACATGCGTGGACGTGAAGCCATTTTCAAAGTCCATCTGCGCGGCAAACCGATCGCCGGCAACGTCAACATTCAGCGTCTGGCTAAATCGACGCCCGGTTTTGTCGGGGCCGATATTGAAAACACCGTCAACGAGGCTGCTTTGCTGGCGGCGCGGCGGAATCGCAAAAACATTGGCATGGCCGAATTTCAGGAAGCGGTGGAACGGGTTCAGCTTGGCCCGGAACGCAAAAGCCGGGTGATCACGCCGGAGGAAAAGGAAATAATCGCCTACCATGAAGCCGGCCATGCCCTGGTAAGCCATTTTTTGCCGGCAGCACCGCCGCTGCGCAAAATTACCATCGTGCCGCGCGGCATGGGGCTAGGCCTGACCTGGTATATGGAAAATGACAATTTGCTGCCCAGTAAATCGCAGCTGAAAGCGCAAATTGCCAGCACCCTGGGCGGCCGGGTCGCCGAGGAAATTGTCTTTGGCGAAGTGACGGCTGGAGCCAGCAACGATTTGCAGCGTGTTACCCAAATCGCCCACATGATGATTACACAGTATGGCATGAGCGAAGACCTGGGTCTGCGCGTTTATGGGCAGAAGCAGGAGATGGTCTTTTTAGGCCGGGAAATCAGCGAGCAGCGGGATTATTCGGACGCGGTGGCGGAGTTAATTGATAATGAGGTGCGCGGTTTGATCGATCAGGAACATGCGGAGGCGCGGCGGATTTTGCTGGAGAATCGAGAGACGCTGGATCGGGTTGCCCGGGCGTTGATTGAGGCCGAAACGCTGGAGGCCGACGAGTTTGTCGCGATTATCGATGGGGTTGAACGGCCGTCTCCCCCCGAAGAAACCTCTCCCAAGTCAGCCGCTTTACCCGATAAAGAAGACGTACGGGATTGGAACAACCCAGCCCTGAACTTGCCGCCTGCGCCTTCACCGGCCTGAGCGGCCCGGCGGAAAACCAGACCAAACCTCGGAGATATGCTGTTCGGGCGTTCCCTTCGAGGTTTGTTGTTGTAAGCAGCTATGAAACCACTCGAACTTACATATCGACCGGCGGCCGTGGCCGATTTTGACCAATGTCTGGCCATCGACCACAGCTACCAGACCCAACGTATCTGGCAAATGGCCATCAACCAGAGCGCTGAGGCTATCGGCGTCCGGTTTCAGACCCTGCGTCTGCCCAAATCCACCACCATTCCCTACCCTTACAACACCGAAGAACTGCCCAAACGGTGGTGGGAAGCCCATTGGTTTCTCGTTGGCGAATACCAGGAAAAGATTCAGGCATACGTCACAGCGACCCTGGAAACGCTGCGCCCGGTTGTGTGGATCAACGATCTGGTCGTGGCTCCGCCTTTGCGCCGTCAGGGAAACGGGTCGCAGCTGGTGGCGGCAGCGGCGCAGTGGGCCAGGCAGGAGAACGGCCGTTTCCTCATGGCCGCCCTACCCACCAAAAACGATCCGGCCATCAGCTTCCTGCGCAAAAATGGGTTTTCGTTTTGCGGCTACAATGAAGCCCAATACCAACAACGCGACATCGACCTCTATTTCAGCGCAAAATTATAATGGATTCCATGATTGAAATATTGGCGCTCACCAATGACGTTTTGCAGGCCATCATCGTCATTTTTGGCTCGGCCGTCGTCCTGTTTAACCTGGGCCGCAGCCGCCGCATCCGGGTCATGCGCGCCTTCAGCGCCCTGGTCACCTTTGTGGTCATTGTGTATCTCACCGAACTGCTGGCCAGCCGCATCATTACCAACGAACTGGCCGCGAACTGGCTGCGCGTCGGCTGGATCGGCATTGCCATGGTTCCCGCCGCCCAATATCACCTGGCAGACGCCCTGTTAGAAATCACCGGCGCCCCGCGCCGCCGTTACCTGGTCATGTTCGGCTACCTGAGCGCCTTGCTCTTTTTGGGCCTGGTCTTCTGGACCGATCTCATCGTCTCCCAGCCGCTTTTCATCCCCCACGCGCCGCACCTGCACGCCGGACCGCTGTTCTGGCTGTTTGCCCTGCACTTCTGGCTGGTCACCGTAGCCAGCATCTACCGTGTCTGGCAGGCACGGCAGCGCTGCATCACCAGCACAACCAAACGGCGCATGACCATTACGCTGCTGGCGTTCCTGGCCGCCCCACTGGCCGTTTTCCCCTATCTAATTGTCAGTAACAGCGCCCAGGTGCCCACGACTATCTGGTTTTGGCTGGTAGCCATCACCGGTAACCTGGTTGTGGGGGTGATGTTTGCCATG
>Ga0116151_10000776_pt1 | contig 29326 bp, 19 predicted proteins | sample AD_UKC117_MetaG_FD_89893 | JGI IMG/M metagenome (GOLD analysis project Ga0116151, IMG submission 89893) | Active sludge microbial communities of municipal wastewater-treating anaerobic digesters from Hong Kong - AD_UKC117_MetaG | ecosystem: Engineered > Bioreactor > Anaerobic > Digestate... | reverse complement strand
GATCGCACTGACGAAGATCGAAACGACTGTAAGAAGGCGAACCGTCATCTGAACTCTCCCCGCAATAGGTGACCCGAGATCGATGAATTATACCCGATTGGATCGCGGAGCGTTCATGTAAAATTGAGACGGAAGTCGATGAGGCCGATGTCCGGGCCCCCGTGGCAAAGGGGCCGGCGCTTTGATCCTCTTGCCGCCGTGGCCTTGGCGATTCCGGCGCGTTGCTCGCTTTTCGCATCGTCGCGGCCCCACCCTCGGGAGAGGGTGGGCCACCTGTCAGTCTTCGGATCGCTTTTTCCATTGCCTACGTCATCGCGACTTCCCATGCTTGCCTTTGGGGGCAATCATGCCACCCACCGCGAGTTTTCCCACAACACGATGTTGAAACAAACATCGGAGGACGTGTCTGATAGACGCGCCCTCCGACGATATGGGGAAGTGTCAATGAAATCGCGCGTCGCCTAGCCGGCAAGCAGCGCCGCAATGAATCCCTGGATGTCCAGGCCATCGGCGCGCGTGTCGCCGTTGATATCCGATCGCGACACCTGCTCGCTGTCTGGATTGGTTCCGACCAGCGCGCCGGCGAAGAGGTCCGCGTCTGTCAGGTCGACGTCGCCGTCGGCGTCGATGTCACCCACAAGAACGACGTCCAGCGCAATCGTTGTCTGGGCCATGATCTCCGGCGGGCACTTGCCGTTGTTGTTCCAGAGATCATACATCTGCTGGCCCTTCGTGTTCGTCGTGTTCGCGTCGCGCAGAAACTCGACGAACTCCCTGCTCGTACTCTGGTAGTACAGCGTCACGTCCGCCGACACGGCGCCGGCCGGCGGTGCGTAGAGCGTGTCGTCCCAGTACTGACCGTCGGCGTAGGTCGCCCCGACCGGCGTGCCGCCGAACAGATCGTAGTTGGCGTTCTCGAACCCGCGCGGTGGAATGCGATTGTCCTTGAAGACCTTGTTGTTCAGCACGAAGTGGAAGGACTCGCCGGGCGACACACCCACCAGGGGCGCCGTGACCTCGTCGAGCCCGGGATTCGCCTCGTATACCTTCGCCGCCGCGTCGAGAGTCAGTTCGCCCGTCGTCGTGTTGTAGGCGCCGGATTCGCCGATCAATGCCATCGTCGCGTCATAGAACTTCACATTCAGCCACATGCGCCGGCCCTCCGGATAGCCCGTCGGCAGCTTGTGCCCCGTGTTGTTCGTGACGGTAACCTTCAACTGCGAGCCGACCTGGTCGACCGCCAGCAGCGCCGCGTTCTGAAGCATGTAGCGCGCCCGCACGATGCCCGCCTGCAGGGCCGTCGCGTCCACCTCGCCGGGATAGAGCGTACTCAGCTGCGCCGGCAGCCAGGTGCTACCGCCCGTCATGTCGTGCAGCGGCAGGTCGTTGCGGATCGGCGCGCTCGGCAGGATGCAGCCCCGGCCGGTCACATCGCGCATATGACAATCCTGGCACGTGGCGACGATGTCCTTGTTGCCGCCGAACTCCGGCGCGTACACGCCCTGCGGTGTGTTGTATTCGCTGTAGAACCACTCGCTGTAGGTTCGCTCGATCGGCAGGAGATTGTGCGCCGAGAAGTCCGCCGCCATCTCGTCGAACGTGTTCGGTGTATAGACGCCCGGACTGGCCTTGTGGAACGCCGTGTTGCTGACATCGTGGCAGGTGCCGCAGATGGCGGCCTCGCGATGATAGAGCGACACGAGAATGGGATGGCCGCTCGTGGCGTCGACGAAGGGACCGCGACGGGTTCCCGTCGGGTCGATCGTGAACATGCCGTTGCCGAATTCCGACGCCGGCATGGAGAGGTCCGCGAGAATCCCCGCGTCCTCGGCCGGATTGAGTTCGGCGTCGAAGATCGGGTCGACCATTCGATGGCACAGGTCGCAGGACACGCCGACCTTGTCGCTGGCGAGCATTTGCGAACCGTCGGTCGGCACGGATCGGCCCTGGAGCCAGCCGTTCGGAATGTGGCAGCGCAGGCACAGGTCGCCGGAATCCGGGGCGTCCTGGTTGCCGATCGTCATGCACGCCTCGAACAGCAGGTCGCGTGACGCGTGGGCCATCATGCTTCCCTGCCAGTTGCGATAGGGTTCCACGTTGACGTCGTAGTTGCCGTGGCAGACGGCGCAGGTCGTCGGCTGATTGATGACGCCGCCTTCAAAGGGCTGCGAGCCCGGCATGTCGAAGTCGCGGAGCGTCGTCGGGGCGAGACCGCCCGCGGGGGAGACGATCGTGAAGGCGGCGTCGCTGACGTCGTCGCCGACATTGGCCGCGTTGTCCGTCGCGACGACGCGGATTCGCATCAGAGTGCCTGGGCGATTCGCCGGGTACCAGGTGAAGGCGCCGCTGTTCGTCAGGCTCCTGGCAATCTGTCGATACGTTGCGCCGTCATCGTCCGACAGGAAGATATCGACTGAAGCGACACCGCTGGCGTCCGTCGCCGTCCATTGAACACTCTCGGCGCTGTTGCCTGTCAGTGTGTCGCCGCCGTTGGGCGCCACGACCGTGACACTCGGAGGCGTTGTATCGACGCCGACGACGGGTGTCAGAAAGCTCTGAATGTCGGCAATATCGACGTTGCTCACGGTACCGACGTTACCCGCTGTCAGCCCCGGAAACGTGGGCGTGTTCGAGTAGGTCGATACATCCGTCACTTCAACGAGCGTTGTGAATGAGTCACCGTCGGCGTCCTGCCCTTCAACGGACTGCACGGCCTGGCGTCGGCCGCTCGGGTTGTTACCGAAGTTTGGCAGGGCGGCTTCAACGAGCAGGCCATATGGATTGCGTGTACCACCGCCTGAGAAGTCGAGATGACAGACACCGCAGTGATTCGCGTGGCTGGGGAGCGTATCGAGTGGCGTCCCAACGGCGTTCGGGTACACATTGAAGAACGCGTCGCGAATGTTCGAGCGAGCGCTGACTTCGCCATTGAAGATGAGCAACACGCAGACACAGGCGGTCGGTGTAAATCGTTTGATCGAAGTGCGACAAAGACGTGACATGATTCAGCCTCCCTCTCTTCCCATGGAGCGTAACACGTCGCCAGCTACGATCTTACGAGCCACGGCGGCCAATCACAGCAGAACAGGACATTGTTCTGCTTGCGCGGACTTTGTATTGCTTCGCAATTGGCGCCGGAATGGCGCCGAATGCCATCGGGCGAGAATGTCCTGATGGCGGCGAGGGGGGAGGTGTTGATCCCATACGCGCCACATTAGGTGGCTCGCGCCTTATTCGTTACGATGGTCGGATGGAGTCCCAAGACGCTCGGTCGGAGCTATTGAAGAAGATCGCCAAAGGTGACGAAGGCGCCCTGCAGACGCTCCTCCAGGAGTATCACGCGCCTGTGTTGAATCGCGTGTCGGTCGACATCGAAGCGCGGATGCAACGATACGTGGATCCCGAGGACATTCTTCAGGAGACTTACATCACCGCCTTCAGGTCGTTTCGCGACTACCAATTCAATGCGCCCGGCGCGTTCTACAGGTGGGTCGAGCGGATCGCGCTGGCGCGCCTGCAGGATACGTTGCGCGATTTGCAGCGCAAGAAACGTGACGTTCGGCGAAACCTCCATCCCGGATCCGCCATTCGAGCGCCCTCCGCCGACAAGACGTCTGTCATCGATCTCTTTGGGCGGATTCACGCGGGTCATTCGACACCGAGCGGCCAGGTCGCCCGTCTCGAAATCCAGGGGATCGTTCTGACCGCCGTCGCCCGCCTGAAGGACGACCAGCGGCGGGTCATTCGCATGCGATTCCTTGAAGATCGGGCTGTCGCGGAAATCGCCGCGGCGACAGGCAAGTCCGAGGACGCGGTCTATGCGACCTGTTCCCGCGCGCTGAAGGCCCTGCGCGCATTCACAACCATCACTCCCGTGAACTGAAATTCCTGATTTTTCGCGTCAGATTCGCCGGCATTTGGCAGTTGCCAATCTGGGCGCGTGATTTTCTCGGCTCAGCGCCGGCGCCCGTGAGTTGTGGTGGCGGCGCGCGCGATTCTATCTGGCTCGCGCGCCGCGGTTCCACGCCGAGGGAGTTCCGCGCCGTGTTCCCGACAATCATGGGTAATGAAAACCGATTTGGAATGAGAGGAGCGTGAGATGCAGGTGTTTCAGAATGACTGCGACGATCGACGGATGTCCTGGAGGGTCGCGACACGAAGGGAGAGGCGCGGGCTGCGCCTTAAGATCCGGGGATGTTCTACGGTGTTGTTAGGATTGCTCGTGGCGCAGAGCGCTCTGGCGCAGGTTGCGTACTATCCGTTCGATACCGATACCAATGACTATTCAGGAAACAACTTTAACGGCGTGAAGACGGCCGAAGTCCTTTTCAGCGCCGGTCGATTCAACGGTGGTGTCGAGTTCACGGATTCCGTCGACGCGCGGATCGCGCTGGGTAACCGCAGCGAATTCAACAGCATGGGAAACGCGTTCAGCGTGGCGTTCTGGATCAGGCTCGGCCCCGGCAATGGCGGAATCGTGATCGATCATGACGTCATCGGGTCTGTGAATAATGACTGGCACATCGGCGTCGAAATCGGAGGCGCCGACATCGGAAAGCCGTTCTTCTCATTTGGAAACACGAAGGTCTTCTGCGACGACGTCATCGACGACGGCGCATGGCATCATGTGGCCTTGACGCGAAAGCAGGCCGACGGCGGTGAGTTACAGATCTTCATCGACGCGTGGGACGGACAGGCGGACATGACGGCCACGGGATTCGAGAACGATCTGACGGCGCCGACGACGATGAACCTCGGACCCTGGGAAATCCCGGGTGGCTGGGCCTCGGGATTCGTGGGCGAACTGGATGAGCTCTATTTCTTTGACCGCGTCCTCACGGTCGCCGAGATTCAGGAACTGATGGTCCCGCCGGCGTGCGATCCTGTTGGCGACGACTGCAATTCGAATTTCATTGCGGACAGCTGCGAGCCGGATGCTGACGGCGATGGGATCATCGACGACTGTGACGCGTGCCCGGATTTGCCGTCGCCTCAGGACCTGCCGAGCGTTCCGGGATGCCTCGTTGCAGAGTATGTCACGGGAATTGCGTTTCCTGCGACGCTTTCATTTGATGAGTCGTCCGGGACTCTGTATGTGGGCACGGATGACGTGGGACGCAGGATCCGTAGAGTGCCCGCCGGCGGTGGGTCATTCGCCCCATTCGGCGATGAGTTGACAGATCCGGATATGGTTTACTTTGACGCTGATGGCGTACTGGGGAATCCAGGTGATGTCGTCGTAGGCGGTTGGCTGAATGGTGTTATTGGCCATATCTCGTTAATTCGTCCTGATGAACAAACATCACAGTTGTTTCCACCACCCAATACACCTTTTCGCAATGCAAATGACATGACGAACGACTCGTCTGGACGCCTTCTGTTTTGTGGTGAGAATGCCGGCAGTTCGGCTGGCCCAGACTCAATCTTCTGGACGGATGGTGGCGTGCCCGCCATTCTTGCCGCATTAGCGATTCCCAGTAATTCACTGAATTCTCACAACATTGTCGTTGACGAATACGACAACATCTACGTCTCTCTTGCGGGGACTATCGAGTATTTCGATTCGGCAGGGCAGTCCCAGGGATTCTATGCGACGAATGTGACGTCCGAGTGGTACACACCGATCGCCTGTTCCCGGGGCGTCGGCTGGGTTGATGGATTATATGCGATCAACAACGACACGGACGAACTGCTTCGTTTCGACGGCCCGGACACGTATGAAGTTGTCGGCACAGGGTTCACGGGGCAGCCGACGGACATGGTGTTTGGTCCCGATGGGGCGCTGTATGTATCCGTTTGGGGTGAGGACCGAATTATCCGAATTCAGGTGGATTGCAATCAAAACTGCGTCCCAGACGAATTGGATCCCGATCTCGATCTCGACGGCGTGCCGGATGACTGCGATAACTGCCCGATGCTGCGCAACCCCGGTCAGCTTGATACGGATGGTGACGGCGTCGGCGACCTTTGTGACAACTGCCCGGATACACCAAATCCCGGGCAGGAGGACATGAACGAAGATGGCGTGGGCGATCTGTGCCCGTGCCCGCTGCGCGGCGACATGAACGATGACGGGGTCGTCAACGGTCTTGATCTCGCGCTGTTCGTCGAGCGATTGCTGGCTGGGTAAGTAAGAGAAGGACCTCCGGAAGTCCCTGGGGCGGTCGCTACTCTTCGGATGGCGGCCGCTCTTTTGGGGTGTCTTCTTCGGGTGGGTAGACACGCCATCGCATCGTCAATTCGATGTCGTCAGCGGTATTGGACTTCGGCGTTCCATCAGGCTTCAACACAACATGGAGGCGCATGTTGACGAGTACTGTCCCGTGGAATTCTCCGCATCGGTCCTTTAACGTCGGTTGTGACCTGATCCTCAGCAGGATTGTGTCTCCCTCAGGGGAGCCGCGGCCGGCGGTGCGGACTTCCGCCTCGTGAATCCGTGAAAGCTCCGCCGCAGCAAGCTCGTAGGGATTTTGTGTCGCGTCGTCTGTGTAATTCAATGGTGTTGCGGGAACATCGAGATACGCGTAGGCGATCGTCGAGACGGGCCGCAAGCCTCGGATGCGTTCCGTGAAAGGAGGGCCGAGACCGTTAAAGTCCTCGGACATTGGATCGAGAATCATCGCGATGGGAACGTAGTTGAACTTCGTGACAGGCTTGGCTTCGCCATCCAGTGGGATGTAGTCGTAAGGTGGAGGCTCGCCAAACCCGTCAAGCTTGTTGTTGCACCCAAGGGCAAGCAAGGCGGGGCGGTTCGGCCCGAAATAGTCGTCTAACGTCCTCACAAAGTGAATTTCACCCATGTGCCAGAAGGTTCGACGAATCTTCCATGTGAAGGGTTCTACGATTGTGATTCTCGTCGGGTAGTTTTCATGGTCGCGTGCGACAATGACGACCTCTTCCTCACCATCGTTGTCCAGGTCCGAGCAGAAGAGCACATTGTCATTAAGAATGTACTCGGAAGGTCGATTCAAACGAATAAACTCCAGATGCTCCCCTGGACGTACTTTCATCTGACCTATGTTCGGGCAATCCGGCCACGCATAGGAGTTCTGGAGTGAAATATTGCCTATTGGGCCGCCCGTGCTGTCGTATACGAAGATGTTGGCGCCATCGACGTCCGTGTCGTTCGCGGCGATGACGAAGGTGCCCTTGCTTGTCTGGCACGTCGTTACCGCCAGGAAGTTCAGGTTTGACGATCGATTCTTGATCGGAAGCACGTGACTCTCCGCATCGTCGTCATACCAAACGTAGATATCTGACGGGAAACCCTTCAGAATCCGTGCGTCTCGGATTCTTATGGACGACGGGGCTGACAATTCCGTTTCGACAGCGTCATCTCCGGCGGGTGGCGATTCTCCGGCGGCGCCGGACGAATTCGGCGCCAGGTATAGACCACCTGCGATCAGCAGCCCCAGCAGCGCAAGCGTCAGGGCTGTTCGCCGGATGAGTCGCGTTGCGCCTGATCGCTCACCATTGTCGCCTTCGAGGCGGCGCATCGCGCGGTCCTTCGACATCAGCGACGTTGCGATCTGTGACAGATTCGCGTCGATGCCCGTCAGCAGCTTCCGCGGCTCGATCGGCGTCTCGTTGAGGACGCGATGGAGTGTCCCGCTGATCGTCTCCGACTTGAACGGCCGGATTCCCGTCAGCATCTCGTACAGCACGACGCCCGCCGAGTAATAATCCGTGCGCTCATCAATGTCGCTGTCGCCTCGAGCCTGTTCGGGGCTCATGTACTCGATCGTTCCGATGACGGACTCGGGCAGTGTCAGCTGCGTCGTGGCCTGCGCCGTGCGCGCGAGACCGAAGTCCACGATTCTCGGGATCCGATCCGCGTCGCGATCGATCAGGATGTTTGCGGGCTTGATATCGCGATGGATGACGCCAGCCGCATGAGCGGCGCGAACGCCGCTGATGATTCCGTCGAAAATGCACTGAGCGGTCTCGGCGTGCAGTGGCGCGTGATCGCGAATGAGCGTCGCCAGTGAAGGTCCATCGATGTACTCCATCGCGATAAATTCGAGCTCGTCGATCCGGCCAACGCGATAGACACTGACTATATTCGGATGTCGCAGGCCGCCGACTGTCATCGCTTCGCGTTCGAATCGTTTCGCCCCGATGCGATCTGACGCCAGTTCCGGTCGCAGGATCTTCAGGGCGACAAACCGATTGAGCTTTTCTTCGCGCGCCTTGAAGACGACACTGGATCCGCCGGCGCCGAGCGCCTCCACGAGTTCAAAGTCGCCGAATGCGGCTCCGATCCTGAGCTGGCCGAATGCGGCGTAGGCCCGGATGTCGTCGTCATGGTTCGCACGGTTTGTGAGAATCAGCCCCTGGAGGAGCGACCATTCACGTTTGATGTCTTCGGCGTACTCGGGATGTGCGCGCGCGAGACTGTCGATGTCGACGCGCTCTCCGCGGCGACGACGTTCGTGGCACTCGCTGACGATTCTGCCGATCACCACCGATCGATCAGTGAATTGCGATTTGTCCGACACTGGCGCCCTGTATGCCCGAATAGGGAGCTAACCTGAATACCCGGAGCGTAACCAATGGACGTCCACATCGTCAATTGCGGGGATTGCGAGACGATTCGCGACGGACCCAATGTCAATGGGTCGCAGTCGCTATATACGCGTACCCGCCCAGCCATGGGGTGACCTGGACTGACGCAAAACGCTCGCGCAGCGCCTCCGTGTAGGGCTGGGACACATCGACATGGTTCATTCGCAGCCAGGCGCGGCAGCCGCGGCCGAGGATCGGCCATCCCTCGAACTGGCCGAATTCCAGCACGACGACGCGACCCGCCGGGGCCAGGTGTTCGCGGGCGCGATCGAGGGCGCCGCGCCAATCGGGGATCATGGCCAGGCTGTAGGAGAAGAGAATGCCATCGAATGACTGATCCAGGCGCATTGTCGACGCGTCGGCCTGCACGCAGGTCACGTGCGGCCATCCCCTGCGTTCGACGCGCCGTCGGGCCCGCGCCAGCATGGCCGCCGAGAAGTCCAGACCGACGAGATGTCCGCCGCGATCGGCGTCGAGGTGTTTCGCGACAGGATGGAAATTCAGCCCCGTTCCGCAGCCGACTTCCAGGACTTTGTGGCTCGGCTGAATCGCCATCGCGCGAATGGCGGCGTCGCGTCGAAACAGGAAGGCCCAGCGCGTCCAGTCGTAGATGGGCGCGTGAAAGCGATAGAAGCCCTGTACCGGATCGTGACCGGGGTTCATGCGATCGGCGCAATGTAGGGCGAGGCCCCGTCGTTATTTCTCAATATAGACACAGTTGTCTTTATCCGGCGCGACGCGCATCGGCGCCCGCGGCGCCAGGTCCGCCGCTTCCAGCGCCGCCAGTGGACTGATCTCGCAGCGAATTGTCGGATAGCCGTCGTCGCCGCGCGGAATCGTGGCGCCGGCGCCTTCCAGCCATCGCGCCGCCCGATCCGACATGTCGCGTCGTGACGTGTCCACGGAGTCAACGCCCGTCGCGTTCTTCACGGGGCTGAATTCCTCGCGTCGATCGATCTCCAGCACGACGGGATTGTCTGACAGCGGCAGGGCGTCAAAGATGAACGCCTCCAGTTTGACGGCGTTCGGTTCCGTCGGGTCGACAACCTCGCCGCTTGCGACGTCCACGTACGGGACCTTCTTGTTGGCCCGATGCCAGGGCAGACCGAACTTGGCGCGATCCGCCGTCAGGCGCTCGACGAACGATCGTGAGATCACGTGAATTGCGATGCTGCCGGCGTCGAATCTGCGGGAACCATCTTCGTTCTTCGCCGTCGCCAGCGCCTCGGGGAGATCCGAGTACTCGATAACGCACATCCGGCCATCGACGACGGCGAAGTTGCCGACACGCTCGAAGTCGTCCGCCTTGCTCACGCACTTGCTGGACATCTCGCTGTCCGTCGCGGCGTGGAGCCCGACGAAGGCCGGATCGATGCAGAACACAAGCGGATTGTCCACCTGGAAGTAACTGATGTGATCGATTCCGCGATCGGCCATGTCCTCCAGCATCCCGGTCTCGGACAGCGCCAGCAGTGAGCCGCCGTGACCGTCGGGAGAGAGGGCGACACGGTGCTTTTCCGCGAGCAGGATCTTGCCGTCATTGGAGAACGACGGCATCACGCCCTGCTGGAAGAACACGACGCGTTCGGGATCGAGTCCGAAGTAGCCGAGGTCTTCGAAATAGGAGACGGTCGCGGCGTTGTTGATGGGGCTCGTCATGATGTACCACATCAACTGGCAGCCGTAGCGCGCTTCCGTCGCCCGAATGGACTCGGCGAACATCTGGAAGAGTGGCTTGTTGCGGACCGGCGAGATGCGAAAGGCGCCCTTGGGGCCGTCGTAACCGAGGCGTGTGCCCTGACCGCCGGCGACGGTGAAGGCGGCGACTTTCCCACGCTGAATCAGCGATTCGCCGAGCCGGCGATGTTCCGCCGTGACGGCGCTGCGAGCGATGACGTTGGCGGGCTCGATCGCGCCGCTCGTGGCGTGGGGCGACGTGTCGGCGACGATTCGCAGCAGTTCCGGGAGGGCGTCCAGGCGGATGGCCGAGACGTCGGCGATGAGCTGATCGCGCTGGTCCGAGTTGAGATCGTCCCAGAATGTGAAGAGATGATCCTGGCCTGCGGCCGAAAAGGCGTCTCGTACGGATTCCACGTCGCGTGTCGATGTCATGGGTCAGTCCATCCCCGTTGAGTTGCGTGATCGTCCGACCGATACAGTAGTCGTCAGGGAACCTGTGTCAAAAGGGACGTGCGGAAACAGTGAATCAGCGAGGCGATTCAGAGCGCAGCGATGCGAGGGGAATGTCGGCGCCAAGTCGCCGCGAGTTTCTGGCCGGGGCCGCGGGCGCCGCGACGGTCTGGGCCGTCGGCGGCGCCAAGGTCTCTGCGGCGCCTGCGATCGCCGAGCGTGTCGTTTCGCCCGCTGAAGCCGCGTTGTCGGAGACGTCCTTTTCGACCGTCGTCATGGCGCAGGACAGCCATCTCGTCCCCGCGAGAATCGTGCAGCGTGGGTTGCTGAGGACCTTCCTGGATCGCGTTGTGGCGGAAGTGGCGGGCGAAAAGGAAATCGGCGCCGCCTGGCGAAAGTTCCTCTCGGATGACGATCACATCCTGATCAAATTCAATCGGTCCATGTCGACGCTGATCGGTACGACATCGGCGATGGCGGAAACGATGGTCGCCTCCCTGACGAAGGCGGGCTTTGACCCTGGGAAGATCATCCTGCTGGAGGTGGATCCCGAAGTCCGTGAGAAGACGAAAACGCGGATTCCGGATCATCGATGGCAGGGCAAGGTCGTCGAATTCGGCGCCGCCGGGAAGGACAGCTTCCGGGCCGACGTGGACTGGGCGACGGCCATCATCAATGTACCGTTCCTCAAGACGCACCATCGGGCCGTCATGACGGGCTGCCTCAAGAACCTCTCCCACGGTCTCATCCGTCATCCGGCCCGGTTTCATGGGGACGGATGTGCGCCGGGGATCAGTGAGATCAACGCCTGCGAAGACCTTCGAAGTCGTCTTAAGTTGAATATCGTCAACGGGTTAAGGATGAACTTCGACGGCGGGGCGGATGGTTCGGAGAATGAGATCGCGAACGCGGGACTGCTGCTGGCCGGCGTCGACCCCGTCAGCTGCGACACGATCGGGTTCCGTCGAATCAACCAGGTGCGCTCGGAACGGGGACTGGGGCCGATATTGCCGGGCCCGACGCTGCCCCGACAGCTTGAGTTGGCGGCGTCTCGGGGGGTGGGGATCGCGAATCCGGAGCGAATCGAACTTCAGCCGCTGGAGTAAGCGACCGACGTTATCAGCATCGTGGGTGGCGTAAAATCGCGCCGGACGCGACACGATTTGCCCGGCAAAAACTTGACGGGGCGAATTGGCGATGGCTAAAATATGGGTCGTGGAGTATGTACGCTCTGTGACGCGCGATAGTGCGAAGGAGTGCTACTGGTAACAGGCGACGAACCAGCCTCGATAATTACGCCATTATTTCATCCCTGTTTTTGGCTTCCGGCGTGAAGCCAATCATCCAGATCGTCGCACCGCCAGACGCCTTCCAATCGCTACCGCACAAGTCAGAGTCCATACGCCATCGACCAAGGCGTGGTTCAGCGGAATCGCTGGGCCGCAAAACTGGTTGGGGGGCGGTGTCAATCTGAGAATTGACGCCGGACAGCGTGCGTAAGTCACTGAGAACTCGAACGAAACAAGCCCGCGCCAGTGGTTGGTGCGGAAATCTTGTTGCATCCGGATTCAGTCGATCGATGTTGGTCGGCCCGGAGTCCGTCTTCGCAGCTCGGACGATGTGGGGTCAAGCCTGTTCGCAGTCATAAAGGAATCACTGCAGCGGCGTCTGTCATTATCGTTTGGTTGTTCCGAAGACCCGGCATGCGTGCCGTGTCGCGAAGGCGGAAAGTAGCAAAGCGCCATCATCTAGTTTAAGGAGGCAATGGCGGTGAGAAACAGGAAAGCTTTTACATTGATTGAGTTGCTGGTTGTGATCGCGATCATCGCGTTGTTGATCTCGATCCTTCTCCCGAGCTTGTCACGAGCTCGAGAGTTGTCGAAGCGCACCGTCTGCGCCGCGAACCTTCGCGGTATCGGCCAGGCGATGTACATCTACGCTCAGGATGACCCGCAGGTCTTCCCGGCGATCAACGCCAACAAGTCGGTCGCAGTCATGACGCTGTTCGGTGGCTGGAACAACCAGCCGCAGCCGAACAACCCCTGGCGCCTGAACACGGGCGGCACGCAGATCTACAACGGCCCGTCGCCGACAGTGGATATGTGGACCGTCGTTCGCGCCAACAACACGACGCCGAAGCAGTTCATCTGCCCGTCCACGACGGACACGCCGGATCCCGCCCAGGACACGACGGCTTACTATGACTTCCTCGGCGCCACGAACCTGAGCTACGCTTACCAGTACCAGCACGACCCGGATCGCCGAATCATCGGCACCTCGTCCGAGCCGAGCTTCCCGTTCATGGCCGACGCCAACCCGTACCTCAAGGGTGGCGAGACGACGGTTGCCCTGAACACGGACCGACAGGGACCGTTCCGCGGCAACAGCAAGAACCACACGAACCGCGAAGGCCAGAACGTGCTCTTCCAGGACGGCCACGTGCTGTTCGAGAAGGGTCCGGACGCCGGTCTGTCGGGTAAGACGTTCACGCTGCCGATCTACCGCGGCCGCGACAACATCTACACGACGTTCGTCGATGGCACCAATGCGATCGTCGACCCGGGTATCGCCAAGCCCGCCCCTGCCGGCAACCAGGTCAACCTGGGCAGCCGCTCGGACGCTTGTATGGTCCCCTAAGTCAATTTCGAGAGGTCTCGTGAATTGCGAGGCTGATCGACTTTGAGACTGCGAAACACGCGACGGCCCGTGACTCTTCGGAGCGCGGGCCGTCGCTTTTTTGTTGCGCCTTCCCGTGAGTCGGATACACTGCCCGGCGTACGCCTATGACGGGGCGTTTCGTCGCGAGGACCTATGGACAGAAAGAACCACATCGAGGCGCTGATCGAGGCGCGACGCGCCGGCGTTGACGCGCTGCGGGATCAGGCCGCGACGATCGAGCGGATCCTTGCCACGATCGAGGCGACGCTTCGAGCCGGCGGCAAAGTGATGACCTGCGGGAACGGCGGTTCGGCGGCCGAGGCGCTGCACATGGCGGAGGAGCTCATCGGCCGCTACAGGGTCAATCGCCGATCGCTGGCGGCCCTCTGCCTGGCGGCCGACCCTACGGCGATCACCTGCATCGCCAACGACTATGGCTACGACCAGGTCTTTGCACGGCAGGTCGAAGGTCTGGGACGCGCCGGCGACGCGCTGGTGGTGTTGTCCACGAGCGGAAAGAGCCCAAACCTCATCAGGGCCCTGGAAACGGCGAAGGGGCTCGGCGTGCGAACCATCGGCCTGCTTGGCGGCCCCGGGAGTCCTGCTGAGGCCCTGTGCGACATTGCGATGACGCCGGTTGTTTCGGCGCCGGCGATTGCCCAGGAGCTGCACCTGGCGACGATTCACCTCATTCTCGAGGCGCTCGACGAAGCGTTTGCGTGACACCTCAGGCGGCGCGCCCGTCGACACGGGGCTGCGCCCGCCTAGACCGACTGCAATTGAAACGCCCGCTGCCGATAGAGATGCTCGAACAGGTTTCCTTCGTGCGGCTGATCCCAGCTGAGCTGGAAGGTCGGAATCGGACCGACGTTCAGGCGATCGATGTTCGAGGCGGCCATCAGCGACGCGATGAAGGCCTTGTCGTTCGTGATGGCGGTCGTGACGAGCGTGGGACCGAATGCGCGGGGCATGTCCGCCGTCGGGCATTCGACGACGCTGGCGTAGGGAAAGAGGAATTCCTTGCTCGCCAGCGGATGCTCACGATCCTCGCTCCAGATGATCGTGGGCAGCAGCCAGGCGATTCGATCCCTGCGGACGAGTCGATCGCTCCCGCGGAATGCCCGCGTCAGGTCCTCGGCGCCGGCGCCGAGTTGACCGTCGATGGATTCCGACATCATCTCAGCCATGGCCGGGTTGGCGAAGGCGGCGATGCTAGCATTCGGATCGTCCGCCGGCAGCGCCTGGACTTTGGCCAGTTCCTTCGCGAGGGCCTCGGCGATCTGGCGACCATGCTTCGGTGTCCACACGCTGGAGCAGTTGATGCAGGAGCGTCCGCCGTTGGCGGCGATGGACTGGACCATCAGGTCAATGTGTTTCTCCCAGTCGTCGGCCATGTCATCGCCGAAGGCGATCTTGGTATAGCCCGGACCATGCAGTTCGACGCGTGAGTCGTTGGCGTAGGCCTTCGTCGTCGCGTCGCCACCGAAGAGCATGGAGCGGCCGGTGTTGCGGAGGATCTCTCCGGCGCCGCCGTGATCCGTGGGATAGAAGCCGAACGCCTCGGCCGGAACGCCGGCGGCCTTAAAGCTCTCGATGATCCGCAGGGGGGACCAGGGCTCTTCGCGGCCGGGTTTGAGGACGAGGGGGCACTTCAGCGCGATGGCGGGAATCCACAGGGCGTGGACGCCGGGCGAATTGCTCGGCAGAACGGCGCCGAGGCAGTTCGCCTCGCGATAGAAGCTGAGCGTTCGGCCTTCGTCGTCGCCGTAGCCCCGATCGAGGATCGACAGGTCAAATCCGCGGGTCAGGCCGGCGATGACGCGCTGAATCTCGTCGAAGATCCGGAAGATCTTCTTCGCGTTGGCGCGGCAGTAGCTGACGGGCATGCCCGTCGTCGCCGACAGGTGGCGGATGTAGTCGTCGAATGAATGGGACGCGTCGCCGCAGGGCAGGTCGGCGCTCATGAAGAGTTCGCCGGCCCTGCGGCTCATCGCCATCAGTTCGTCGCAGGTAAAGGACTCAAGAACGTCCCGATCCATGCGGTGGATGTCGCGGGAGACGAGGCCCGAGTTGGCCTGGCTGACGAGGGCGACGGGTTCGCCTGTCGCGTAATGAACGAGTTCGATTTTCTCAACGGACTCGTAGGGCGTTCCGTTCCGCAGGATCGGTATGTGGAGCATGTTGATTCGTCCTTCTTCAGCGGTCTGAACGCATTGTAGCCCGACGGCCGGCGGGACGCAGGGGGGGCCGGAGGCGGGTTGTTGGCTGGTGAGGTCCGGGCGGGCGCGGCTCAGCGGCCGGCGTATCGCGGCTGCGGGGCCTGCCGAAGGGCACGACGGAAGAAGGGCTCGATCGCGCCGATATTCGCCTTGCGGAGCTCCTTCTGCAGAAACTCCGACTTCAGCTTGCGGAATCGCGCATTCTTGATGTCGCGAACGATCATTGGCTGGGCCTCAGCGAAGGGCGTCGTAACGCCGCCCTCGACGTTTCCGCACTTGACGATGAAGAAGGAGTCTTCCGTCTCGATGATCTCGCTGACCTGCCCGGGCGCCAGCTCGAAGAATCGCCGCGAGGGGACTTCCCAGCGCGAGGCGAGCGGTTCACGGATGAACCCCCAGTTTCCGCCGTCGTTCTGTTTGAACTTCGAGTATTTCCGGGCGACGGCGTCAAACGGAACGCCGCTGTCGAGTTCGCGCCTGGCGTCGGCGATCGTGTTCTTTGCCCGCTGCATGGCGAGGGCAACCTGCTGTTCCCGCTGCATGGGGCTGTTGCGATCGAGGAACGTGGCGGCGGGGACATCGATCATGAGCAGTTCGCGGCGCTGTTCCGTCGTGAAGTCGGACTTGTGATCGCGGTAGTAATGCTCGATCTCCTCGCGCCGCGGTTCGGCGATCAGCGGGACGAGCTGTTCCCGAAGATAGCTTTCGCCGATCACGACACGGCGCAGCTTTTCGCGGATCTTTTCACGGCTTTCGCCGTGGGCGGCGAGATGGTTTTCGTACTTCGTTTCGAGGCCTTCAAATTCCCTGCTGATGCGTTCGCGTTCCAGCTGGTCGATCGCCTTGACGATGCGCGGTTCGAAGTTGTCGGGCAGTTCGTTGACGGCGCGCTGGTAGATCAGGTGCGTCGCGACGAGTTCGACGAGACTTGCCCGGACGAGTTCCGCGGCGGACTCGTAGTAACGGCGGGGCGGCATCGAGCTCGCCATTTCCTCGAGCCTGGGGCGGATGGGATCAAGCACGTCGCCGATCGTGATGTACTGATCGAGCACTTCGAGCGTGTCGGATTCCGGTATCGGGGCGTCCGCAGCTGCCGTGTCGCTCTGCGGCGACGAGCCATCGCTGACTTCGAAGCGTTTGCGGCTTCGCGATTCATTGCGCATGCGGGCGTTGTAGTCCGCCAGCGCGTCGTCGACCGCGGCGTTCTTCGAATCGCCGCCGGAGGCGCCGAAGAGGTTCCAGTTGCTGTCGCCACATCCGAAGACGCAGGCGGCGCCGATCGTGCAGGCCAGGAGGGTCCGAGTCATGATCGGGCGATTGTAAATGCGGAGTTTCGCGTCGCAATTGGGATTGTCGCGAGAATTGGCGCCGGGCGTCGCCGGATTGACACGAGGGTTCGCGGATTGGATGCTAGACGCCGAGTCGATCGCGCCGGCGAAGGGGTTTCGCGAGGCGGCGACGTCGTGTGGAAGACGCGATCGACAGTGGACTGCAGCGTGATCGGAGCCAGATGTCAGAAATCACACACGCGTCGCCGAACGTCGCCGTTCTGATCCCCTGTTACAACGAGGCGGCGACCATTGAGAAGGTCGTGCGGGATTTCCGCGCCGCGCTGCCGGACGCCACGATCTATGTCTTCGATAACAACAGCGACGATGGCACAGGCGACATCGCCCGTCGCGCCGGCGCCGTCGTGTACGCCGAAAAGCGGCAGGGCAAGGGATTCGTCGTCGCGGCGATGTTCGAGAAGATCGAGGCCGACACCTATCTGATGGTGGACGGCGACGACACGTACCCGGCCGATCGGGCGGCGGAGCTGATCGCGCCGGTTATCGAAGGCCGGGCCGACATGGTCGTGGGGCTTCGACAGGCCGTGGACGAAGCCGCCGCCTATCGGCCGTTTCACGTCTTCGGAAACAAGCTCGTTCGCGATCTGGTCAACCGGATCTTCGGGGCGAATCTCGGCGACATCATGAGTGGGTATCGCGCATTCAGCCGCGAAGTCGCGCTCAATCTTCCGATCATGGCCTACGGATTCGACATCGAGACGGAGATGTCAATCCAGTGTCTCTATCGCCGCTGGGTGATTCGGGAAATTCCCGTGGAGTATCGCGAGCGCCCCGAGGGCAGCGAGTCCAAGCTGAGTACTTTCCGCGATGGCTTCCGCGTTCTGTTTCGAATCCTGAGTCTCTTCCGATCCTACAAGCCACTGACATTCTTCGGCGGCATGGGCATCTTCTTCTTCGTGCTGAGTGTCGCCGGCGGTCTGACGATCTGGATGCGCGAGTGGCCGGCGGGTTCGGGCCTGCGTCTGGCCATCATGCTGACCTCAGCGACGCTGATGGCGATGAGCCTGATCGCCGCGAGCATTGGCGTCATCGTCCAGCTGATCAACTTTCGATTCCTGGAAATGGACTCCGTCACGAAGCGGCATCGCATTCGGATGGAGCGAGGCATGCGTCGCACGCGATCGGATTCGTAAGACGCCTCACGTGGATCGCGACGACATTCCTGCCGGATGGCGCGCGTCGGCGGCGTCGCGTCGGCGCGGTTTGCCCGCAGGTCCGATTTAAGTGCCGCTGGACTAAAGGCTAACAGCCATTAACATAATATTCATATAACGTCGCTTGCTCGGTCTGATCCGGCGGTTACGCTTCGCGCACGAGTTTCGCAGGGGGGGCGCCCCTGTCGGCGCGAACGGCTGTCCGGCTCGCCGTCCAACGGGCGGAGGGAGACAGCCCATGGTACGGATCGCTACATTGTTCGAACAATCGCCCTTTGAGCCATTGCTGCATCACTACGACAAGGTTCGCGAATGCGTGGACCTCGTGCGGCCGATGTTCAAGGCGGTTCGTGACGAAGATTACGCAACGCTCGACCAGCTGGCGCAGACAGTCTTTAAGACCGAGCACGCCGCGGACCTCATCAAGGACGAGATTCGTCAGGAGATTCCGCGGAGTTTCTTCCTGCCGGTCTATCGCGGCGACCTGCTGGGGTACCTGAAGCTTCAGGACGATGTCGCGGACGCGGTGGAGAACATCGCGTACCTGCTGACCCTGAAGCGGCTCAGGCTGCCGCAGGGCCTGGAAGACAATCTTGTCGAGTATCTCGACAGTGTCATGGCGGTGGACGGCAAGGCCCGCGAGATGAACATCAGAATCCGCGACCTGGTCCAGAAGGGCTTCCACGCGGCGCAGGCCGGCGACATGTTCGACCTGATTCGCGGTGTCGAGCGGGCCGAGTGGGAAGCGGATAAGAAGCAATACGAAGTCAGCAAGGCGCTGTTCGCCCTTGAAGACTCGATGAAGCCGTCGGATCTGATGTTGTGGTGGCGCATCTTCCTTGAGATGGGAGAAGTCGCCAATCACATCGAGAAGATGGCCGATCGCATGCGGCGCATGCTGTCGCAGTGAACGCCACCGACCGACGTCGGTGATGGCGGACGTGATTGAATCGCAGCAAGGGATTGCCGCGAATGTGTGGAGTGACGTTCGTCGCGGGCAATGAGGCCGCGAAGGACCGTCGCAGGCGTTAACGGCGAGAACAGTTATTAGCGGCCCCGTGCTATTGGCCCAGGTGCTAAACGAGCCGGCGATCAGCGAGCCGTTCCTTTGGGGCGTGCTGATTCTGGCGGTCGGCATGCTTTTGTGGGATACGATTGAGGTCGGTCGAAACGACGCGGCCAACATCGTCAACGCCGTCTTCGGCGCCCGCATTCTGACCCGCGAACGCGCCGTCCTCGTTGCCGGCATCGGCGTGGTGCTGGGCGCGTCGCTCTCCTCCGGCGTGATGGATACGGCCCGCAAGGGCATCTTCAACCCCGCCGAATTCCATTTCTACAAACAGGTGCTGACGATCTACATCTCCGTGTACGTCGTCGACACGATTCTGCTCTACAGCTATTCCGCCTTCGGCATGCCTGTCAGCACGACGATGACGCTCGTCTTCGAATTGCTGGGGGCGTCGTTCTTCATGGGCTGGGTTTTTGTCGAAGGCAAGGACCCCGTGAACTGGGACAAGGCGGGGGACGTCATCCAGGGCATCATCTGGTCGATCATCCTCTCGGCGATTCTCGGCTACATCCTGATGCGAATTTCGCGATGGCTGATGGGGCCTGACAGCGCCGATCTCAGAATGTCCAAGCGTGTCGGCGTCTGGATCGCCGGCGGACTGCTGGCCATTCTCGCCTATTTCATGGTCGTCAAGGGCATGAAAGAGGTGACGATCATCGGCGCCTTCAAGAAATGGCTGGGCCAGGCCTGGATCGTCCAATGCGAGATCGGATCGATGAAGTCGATCTCGCTGGGCGAAACCGCCTTCGTCCTTGTCGCCTGGCTCGTCTTCGGCGGCATATGTCGCGCGATTCTGGGGGTCTACCAGGAGAAGGCGGCGAAGCTGCTCTTCCCGGTCCTGACAGTCATCGGCATGCTTGCGATGGCCTTCGCCTTCGGCCAGAACGACCTCGCCAACGCCGCGGCGCCGGGCCTGGCGGCCGTGACGCTGACAAATTCGTACCACGCGGGTGAGTCGCTGTCCGCCGCCATCAAGCCGGCCCTGCCGCAGTGGGCGCTCTTTGGCTGCGGCATCCTGCTCGTCCTCGGCATGTCCACGAAGCACGCCCAGCGCGTCACGCGCGCCGAAGTGAATACCGGCAGCGCCGGCGCCACGGTCCGACTGTGGGCGCCGCAGTGGTGCATCTACCTGGCGAAGATCATCCTCAAACTTCGTCCGTCGCCGAAGCCCTCGACGGCGCCGAAAGTGACAGTCAATTCGCAGGGGAAGACCGTCCACTACGATCCGCTGCGCGGCTCGATCATCATGAGCGTGTCAGCGTCCGTGATCGCGACGGCGTCGGCCCTGAAGCTGCCGGTCTCGACGACCTACGTCGCCTTTGCCGCCGTGTTGTCGACGGGGGCCGCCGATCGGATCTTCGCCCGTGGCGACGCCGCCCTGAAGATGGCCCGATTCATCTGGGTCGTGTTCAGCTGGTTCATGGCGGCGGTCATCGCCGCCGTGATGGCGGGCTTCGTCGCTCTGCTGATTTACCAGGCGGGCGTGTTCGGCATGGTCCTCTGTATCGGCGCCAATCTTGTCATTCGGCGGACGATCAAACGCCGCTCCGACGCCCAGGAGGAGCGCGTCAAGCGAGAGGCCGCCGAACGCCGCCATCCCGAAGAGTACGCGCTCGAGGACGAAGACTGATTCTCACAGGTCCGTCCGCCGAATGATCGGGCCAGCCTTGAAGAAGCGGGCCATCACGTCTATCTTGTTCCTTTTGGTTGAGCAGCCCTTTATCGCCCGACCCGGAGCCGTCCATTGGCCCGCCCGCAGATCACTGATTCACGGATTCGAGAATATTGCGGCCTCTTCGGCGTGTACGGCAGAGCCGACGCGTCTGAGCTCGCGTTTCTCGGCATTTACGCGCAGCAACATCGCGGACAGGAGTCCGCCGGCATCTGCGTCAGCGACGGCCGGGGTCTCAGGCGCCACGCCAGGCTGGGGCTCACGACGCAGGTGTTCGACGGCGAGGTTCTGAAGTCGCTGAAGGGGCGCGCCGCGATCAGCCACGTGCGCTACAGTACGACGGGCTCCTGCAGCGAGATCAACTCGCAGCCGCTGATGGTGACGAGCGCCCTCGGTCAGATGGCCGTGGCCCACAACGGCAACCTGGTCAACGCGGCCGAACATCGGAACGCCCTCGAGGCCCGCGGCGCGATCTTTCAGACCTCCAGCGATACCGAAGTCATCCTGCACCTGCTGGCCAGCCCCGAATACGCCAACAGCGCCGATCCGCTCGCCGCCGTGATGCGCGACTTGCGCGGCGCGTTCTCACTGTTGTTCATCTTTCCCGATCGCATCGAGGCCGCGCGCGATCGACATGGCCTGCGACCACTCTGCATCGGCAGGCTGCCGGATGGCGCGTTCGTCTTTGCGAGTGAAACCTGCGCGCTGGACATGGTGGACGCCGAGTACATTCGCGACGTCGCCCCCGGCGAGATCGTGACATTGTCCGACACCGGCCTGACGACACGCATGTTCGTGGAGGCGTCGGAGGTGAAGCCGGCCCACTGCATCTTCGAGCATGTCTATTTTGCCGATCCGTCGAGCAACGTCTTCGGCCAGAACGCGCACGCCTTTCGCGTGGCCAGCGGCCGGCAGCTGGCGCGGGAGGCGCCGGCGGACGCCGACTTCGTTATCCCCGTGCCGAACTGCGCCCGATGCGCCGCGATCGGTTTCAGCGATGAGTCCGGTCTCCCGCGCGGACGCGGCTTTACCACGAGCCACTACGCGGGGCGCAGTTTCATCATGCCGACGCAGCAGGAACGCGATCTGGCCGTGCGAATGAAGCTGAACGTGATTCGAGAGGCCGTCAGCGGCAAGCGGCTCGTCGTCGTTGAGGACTCCGTCGTTCGCGGAACGACGACCCGCGGCAAGATGGGGGCCCTGCGCAAGGCGGGGGCGAAGGAGATTCACCTCCGCGTCGCGAGCCCGCCGATCAAATACCCGTGCTACTTCGGCATCGATTTCCCCGATCCTTCGAAGCTCGTCGCCCCGAATCGAACCATCGAGGAGATTCGGGACTACCTGGAAGTCGATTCCCTCGCCTATCTCTCACACGAGGGCATGCTCGCGTGCGCGAAGGAGCACGCGGCGAACTACTGCACGGCGTGCTTCTCGGGCAATTACCCGATCCAGGTGACGACACCACTCGACAAGCTGGCGCTGGAACGCTGAGCCGCTGAAGCCGGAATTGCGTTGACTGGGATTGGGGATTGGAATTTCAGATTTGAGATTTCCAACTTCGTATCTCAGATTTCGAATCCGAACTCACCATGGTCCGCAACCGCTCATAAGGGGCCGCTTCGAAGTTGCGACTGAGCCACTTCGTAAATCCGCACGCCGGGCGTCGCCTGAATGGTTGGTGTCTGAGTTGATTCGCCATTTTGTTGGGCCGCGCATCATTGAACTCGACGACGTCATGTCGAATCCGAAATTCCGGAGTGATGGCCGATCTTGGTGTGAGCATGGCCCCGGAAATCCCGTCTACCAACTCATCTGCTTGTTTCTGTCGATCTCATTCAGGGAGCGAGCGTCGTGCATTCATCTCCTGACGGATCCACGGAGCGCATGTTTTCGCGTCCTGATGCGTCTGCCGGAGGGTGGTCCCGCATGGCTGAGGGACTTCCAGTTCTATCACGAAGACGGAGTTGAAACGGTTGTCGAGATTCACGCGACCCACGAAATCGACGTTTGGTTTCCCTTTTCGATCGGCGGGCTGATGGGACCGGGCTGGGGCGAACTGACGCCCTTCCCTCTCGATATGAAATCCGCCTTTGTCGATGAGCTCTGTTGGATCGCGCGGCTTTCGAGACCGGGCCGGGGCGGATATCTGATCGTCAATGCCGGCGTGATGACATGGCGTCCCCGGATGGAGATCTGTGAGGATGAGGCGCTGATCTGGTTCGGCGAATCCCCTGACCGCTTTCGCGGCGGACGGGCGCCCATGACGAACGCGGCGATTGATCAAGACGTATCGACACAGTGAGATTCCGGCGTTCCGGGGATCGCGCGTTTGGGCGACGGAACGTCTGGCGTCGCCCGGGCCGGATGTCCTGCGTCGGCTACGTCGTTCCTTCCCCGTTCCTCGGCTCCGCAAACGGATCGTAAAGCAGCTCCATCGTAAACAGGCGCGCTGTGTCGATCAGGACCTTGCGCGTCTCCAGGTCGTCAATGGCGGGCTGGATGGCGTGGCGCAGTTGTTCGATGTGCCGCGGGATGTCCAGTCCCATGAAAATGTCCGGAAGCCCCCTGAACTCGTCAATGCAGTCGACGAAGACCTGGCGCACGCCGACAGCGCGGCCGCTCTGCAGCAGAACGAGCGAAACGGCGCCCTTGATGATCGCGCGGTAGAACTGCTCGCGGCGACGATCCTGTACCTGGCGCCAGACGTCTTCCCACGCGTCGTGGGCGCCGAAGTAGTCCATCTCGTTGAAGAGCCGAACGCCTTCGTCGTAGAGACGCTTCTCCTCGTTGATGTCGAAGCCGAATTGGGACATGGGCGCCCAGCCTACCATCGATTCCGGTGAATCCCCAGCCGGGCGCAGCGGCGGTTCGCAAACGGATTCGTCAGGCGCCGCGAATACGCCGTTGTGCCGCGTTCGCCCACAGCATTGGGGACGCGTGTCTTTTCTGCGTCGCGCGACCGACTCGCTGACGCTCGCGGCTCGGTCTGGCGCGTGTTCCGCGCATATGACAAAGCCCCGACGAATCAACGCAATTCGTCGGGGCCTCGGGACCGAGCCGGCTGGAGCCATCTTCGCCGGACTCGGGGAGACGTCTGGATGTACTTGTCGTCGCTGACGCCGGGATCAGCGGCGGTTCGATCGCGGCGCTCGGCGTCGTCGGCGGCGACCGCCGAAGGCGAACGCCCCGGCGCCGATCACGCCGACGCCCATGCCGGCGCCGCAGGGATTGTTGTTACCGACGTTGTCATTCCCGTCGTTGTCGTTCGTGTCGTCGTTGTCGTCGTTGTCGTCGTTGTTGTCGTTGTTCGTGTCGTTGTTACCGTTGTCGCCGTTTTCGTTGTTGTTCTGGTTGTCCTGATTGTCGGCGTTGTTGTTGTCCGTGTTGTCGTCTGTCGGTGTTCCCGGATCTTCCGGCGAGATATCGGCGTCGAGGCAGTCAAACACGCCGTCGCCGTCGATGTCGGCCAGGTCATCCAGGCCCGGGCACTGATCGTCGCTGTTGCAGACACCGTCGAAGTCATCGTCGCCGTCAGGGCAGGTTTCGATTCCGCAGTCCGCCGTGTCCACGACACCGCAGCCGCAGGATCCCGGGGTCGTCTTGGCCGCGTCGTTCGGGCACTCGTCCAGGCAGTCGACCACGCCGTCGTTGTCGCTGTCACGCTGATCGTCCTGGCCTTCGCAGATGTCGCAGTCGTCGGGTACGCCGTCGCCGTCACTGTCCGCGTCGCACTCGTCGGGAACGCCGTTGTTGTTGCAGTCGTTCCCGACGAGGTCGTTCGCGTCATCGACGCCGTTGCCGTTGCAGTCCTCGATCTCGACGGGCTCTTCCATGACGACGCCGCGGAGCGTGAAGTCGAACGGGCCGACGGGATTGGCCGCGTCACTCTCGATGAACACGCGCGCCGTCTTCGTGCCGAGGGCCGTCGGGCGCCATCGGATGCGGAACGTTTCGGCGAATCCCTCCGGATTGCCCGCGGGGATGGGGAACTGGCTCGGCTGCGACAGCACACTGAAGCCCGAGACGCCCGAGACGACATCGACGCGCGGATTGCCGGTCAGCGTCAGGTCGCCGTCGCCGTGGTTCTCGATGGCGTAGAAGATGGCGATGTCGTCACCGACCAAGGCGTCCGGGAAATCCGAGAAGCCGCCTTCCGTCACTTCGACCTTGCCGAACTGGAAGCTCGGCGTGACCTGGAAGACACGGATGAGGCCTTCGCCGTTGATCGGCTGCTGCGGCTGGGTTCCGACGCCGAATACCGTGAAGTGAAAGTCCGATTCATCATCGTCGTTGTTGTCGATGAAGACCGTCGCGGAGCGCGAGCCCGTCGCCGACGGATTGAAGCCGATGTTGAAGGCGACTGTCTGTCCCGGCGAGACGCTCGTGTCCGACGGCTGGAGATTCACGACGAAGTCCTGGGGGTTCTGACCGCCGATCTCGATCGTCGGGGCGCCCGTGAGGAGCAGATCCGTCACGCCATCGTTGTCGATTGTGAAGAAGTAGTGCCTGTCCGCGTCGAGGGCGGCGCTGCCGAAATTGAAGTTCACGCCGCTTTCGATGTTCACGGCCGATCCCGTCTGGGCGGCGACGCGAATCTCCGGTCCGCCATTCGACTCGCGAACGATCGACAGTTCATATCGCTGCGGTTCGGCGCTGTCCGACGTCGAATCCACCCAGATGTAGTAGAGACCGTCGGCGGGGATCGTCACGTCCGCTGTCTCAACGCCGCCTGCGGGGGCGAAGTCGGCCGTCGCAATCGCCGAGCCATTTCGCAGAACGCGAAGTCGCAGGTTCCGGGCCGCCAGGGCGTTGATCAAACTGAGGGGGGGATTCGGATTGCCGGCCGTCGGCTGAGCGCCATGCTGATAAGTCGTGCCGACGGGCGTCAGTTCCACGACGACGCGCGATCCGGCGCTGGCGCTGAACTTGTAGAAGTCGTTGGCGCCGTCGCGTTCGATCGCCGCGTCCTCGACGAAGATGCTCGACGTTCCCGTCAGGGCGACGCTGCCGATCGGCGTCGCGTCCGTCGCGTTTCCATTCGCCTCGTAGGGATCGCCGTAGAGCGTCAGGGCGGCGCGGATGTCGTCTTCCTGCGGACCATCGAAGTTGGTGTTCAGGAACGGCTCCATCAGTTTCGTGTTGTTGGTCGGCATGACGTGCTGGAAACCGAGACCGTGGCCGTGCTCGTGCGTGAGCGTGTTCTTCAGGCGTCGGAAGCCGTTCGTCGCGTCGGCGAAGGTCGCCATGTTGCCGGCGTCAAGGACCATGTCGCCGCCGTTGCCGGGGTAGCTGTTGTAGGCGAGGACGTTGCGATCGATCGAGCCGTTCCCGTCGGTATCAACGCCGCCGTTGTCGATTTCCCGCATCGCGATGCGGACGTCGCCGCGACCGACGCCCAGGATGCTGGGCGGGGCGCCGATGTTCGCGACGGTAAAGGCCGCGCCGTCGTCATCGACTTCGATGTAGGTGATATTCGTGACGACTTCCCACGCGTCGAACGCCTCGCGCACCTTCTGGCGAAAGGCGTCCATGCCGCCGGGGAACTGGGCGTCCATCGTCGCGAACAGGTTACAGGGTCGCGCCGACGGATCGATGTCCCAGAACGACGCCGGAATCGTCGTGCCGTCGGGGACGAAGCTGTAAGTAATCGTGAAGGGCTGACCTTCCCCGACCAGCAGTTGTGATCGCGTCGAAATCCACCGCGAGCCCTGGAGCTGGAAGCGGGCCAGAGCGCCGGGATCGATCGCATGAATCGCGGCGGCGATCTCGGGCTCGACGGGCTCAACCAGCATCGCGCTCGTCTCGCTCAGCTGAATACAGCTGACGTGATCGTCGTGTCCGTCCTGGGCGAAGGCGGGGCGGCTGGCCGGAAGGCAGATCGTGAGCGTCATCGCCAGGGCCATCACGCGTGCTGTCTTCTGTGTCGGGTGGGTCGAAAAGGTCATGACAGGCTCCTTGGTCGCGTCGGTTCGCGGCTGACCCAACCAGATGGGCCATCAAACCTGTCACGAGCGAGGAAGCGGGGCGGACCGGGATTTTGGGTTTTTGTTGCGATCGATGGTGGAGTGGCTAAGATGTATCATGTTGTCAATACGAGATTTGCGACGATTTGAACATCCCGGTACACCGATTCAATGTCCGATAAAAGCGATATAGTCATCGTCTCCAACAGACTGCCGGTGCATCGCGTCGAGCGAGACGGCGAGGTGGCGTGGGAAACCAGCCCGGGTGGACTCGTATCGGCGATGACACCCATCCTGCGCGAGCGGCCGAGCACATGGATCGGCTGGGCGGGGGCCGCGGACTGGTCGCCGGCGCCCTTCACGCACGAGGGCATTCGGAATTGCCCGGTCCCGCTCTCGGCGGACGAGATCTCGAACTTCTATGAGGGCTTCAGCAACAGCACGCTGTGGCCGCTCTATCACGACGCCATCCGACCGCCGAGCTACCATCGGCACTGGTGGCGGCCCTACAAGGCCGTGAACGAACGATTCGCCACGATCGCCGCGGAGATCGCGGCGCCGAACGGCGTCGTCTGGATTCACGACTATCACTTCCAGCTCGTTCCGTCGATCCTGCGATCGCTGCGACCGGATCTGCGAATCGGCTTCTTCCTGCACATTCCCTTTCCGCCGCAGGAGTTGTTCGCCCAGCTCCCCTGGCGGCGGCAACTGCTTGAAGGTCTGCTCGGGGCGGATGTCGTCGGCTTTCAGACGAAGATCGGCGCCCAGAACTTTTCGCGCCTGTGTCGACGATACACCGATGCGGCGGGCGCCCGCGACCTGATCCATCAGGACCGGCTCGTTCGCGTGCAGGCGTTTCCGATTTCCATCGACTACGATCGCTATGAGACGCTGGCGCGGAACGTGGACGTTCAGCGACACGCGGCGAAGATCAAGGAGCAGCTCGGCCCCAGACGACGGATCGTTCTGGGCGTCGATCGGATGGACTACACGAAGGGGATCGACATCCGCATCAAGGCCTACGGCGAGCTGCTGAGGTCCAGGCGCACGACGCTGCAGGATTCGGTCTTCGTCCAGGTCGCCGTGCCGAGTCGTGAACGCGTCGATGAGTATCAGACGCTGCGCGACGAGGTCGAACGCCTCGTCGGCGCCATCAACGGGACATTCGGCGAGCTCGGCGTGGCGCCGATTCACTATCTCCATCGGAGCATGCCCGTCGAGGAGCTGGTGGGTCTCTACCTGGCGGCGGACGTGATGGTCGTGACGCCGTTCCGGGATGGCATGAATCTGGTCGCGAAGGAGTACGTCGCGACGCGCATCGACGATGACGGCGTGTTGCTGCTCAGCGAATTCACCGGCTCGGCTTATGAGCTGAAGGACGCGCTCCAGGTGAATCCGCACGATGTCGACGGTCTGACGAATCGCATGTTCGCGGCCCTGACGATGTCCCCGACGGAACAGGCGCGGCGCATGCGACGGCTTCGCAGAATCATCAAGGAGAATAACGTGTACGACTGGGCCAGTTCCTTCTTTGAGGCGCTCTCGGCATGATGGCGCGGGATCTCGACGCGGCGCTCGAAGCGCTCGCGACTATGCCGGTTCTTCTCGTGGCGTCGGATTACGACGGCACGATTGCGCCCATCGTGACGGATCCATCGCAGGCCCGGCCGCATCGGGAGGCCGTCGTCGCGCTGCGCGCGCTGGCGGCCATTCCTCAGACGCACGTCGCCGTCATCTCGGGGCGCGCGCTGGGGGATCTCGCCAAGCTGACGGGCATGCCGGAGGACGTTCACCTCGTCGGCAGCCACGGCAGCGAGTTCGATCTGGACTTCGCCACTTCGCTGTCGGCGGAAGCGAATCACCTTCAGAGCAAGGTGCTCAGGGAGCTGGAGAGCGTCGCCTCGGGCGCCCAGGGGTTCCAGCTCGAAGTCAAACCCGCCAGCATCGCGTTTCACTATCGCAACGCCGATCGCAGCGCCGCGGACCAGGCCGTCGATCGCATTCTCAACGGCGCCGCGAAATGGAACGGCGTCTATACGAAACATGGCAAGGAAGTCGTCGAACTCGGCGTCGTGAAGACCGACAAGGGCACGGCCCTGTCGCATATCCGCCAGCTGGTCGGCGCCTCGGCCGTGCTCTTCCTCGGGGACGATGTGACGGACGAGGACGCCTTTGCCACGCTGCACGGGCCCGATGTCGGCGTGAAGATCGGCGAGGGCGAGTCCGCGGCGGCCTTCCGCGTGGAGGGACCGATCGATGTGGCCCGCGTGCTCGCGCGCCTGAGCGAGCTGCGCAGCGCATGGCTGGCGGGCGCGAAGGCGGTTCCGATCGAGCGGCACGCCATGCTCAGCGATCAGCGCACGATCGCCCTGGTGACGCCCGAAGCGCGCGTTTCCTGGCTCTGCACGCCGCGCATTGATTCGCCGGCGCTCTTCGCCGAGCTTCTCGGTGGTCCCGCGGCCGGCCATTTCTCCGTCGCCGCCGCGGATGACAGCGCCCCCGTCTCCCAGGAATACCTCGAGAAATCGCTCGTCCTCAAAACGTCGT
>Ga0116151_10000772_pt1 | contig 29472 bp, 18 predicted proteins | sample AD_UKC117_MetaG_FD_89893 | JGI IMG/M metagenome (GOLD analysis project Ga0116151, IMG submission 89893) | Active sludge microbial communities of municipal wastewater-treating anaerobic digesters from Hong Kong - AD_UKC117_MetaG | ecosystem: Engineered > Bioreactor > Anaerobic > Digestate... | reverse complement strand
AGGGCGCTGGGTAAAAACGATCCTGACCTGCGCCCATCTGGACCAGAATCCCACCCACAACGACCCAACGAATCTGGCAGCGTTGTGCCCGCGCTGTCACTTGCGGCACGACCAGCGCCAGCATATCCAGAGCGCCTACCGGAACCGACGCAAGCGGTGGGCCGTGAGGGATTTGTTCGACTGATCAAGATCCATATCCCATCCGCTCCAACACTCCCTCCAGAATCTCCAAGCTGGCGAAGTCGATGGTCAGCTGCCCCCGACCCGCCTCGCTATAGCCGATCGTCACCCGCGTCCCGAGCCGTTCCGCCAAGTCGATTTCCAGTCGCGCGAGGTCGGGGTCCTGGGCCGGAGGGGCGGGTGGGAGGACCGCGGCGGCGTGGGGGTGGCCCCCGTTCTGCTTGTACGCCTTGGCCAAAGCCTCCACTTGGCGGGTGTTCAAGCCCTCCCGCGCGATTCGATGCGCGAGTTCGAGCTGGACGCGCTCGTCCAAGCCCACCAGAGCGCGGGCCTTGCCGGGCGCCAGTTCGCCGGTCGCGACCCGCGCCCGCACGCTCGGGGCGAGCCGCAACAGCCGCCGCCGGTGCGAGGCTGCCGTGCGCGACAGGCCCAAGGTCCGGCCAGCGGCGGCAATACTCCGGCCTTGATACACCTCGGCCTGGATGGCCTGGGCTTCGGCGATGGGATCTTGAGCGTCCGGTCCGGCCTCGTGTTCAACGAGCTGGCGCGCGTCCTGCTCGCTGAGAGGCTCGCGCAAATACAGGGGGACGGTCGCCAGTTGCGCCCGCTGCGCCAGCAGCCAGTGTTTCAGGCCGGTGAGGATTTCATAGCGTTGCGGGGTCGTGCCCGGGATCGGGCGCGCCGTCACCGGCTCGACGAAACCCACGGCCTGGGCCAGGGCCACCGCTGGGGCGGTGGGCCACGGCAAGGGCAGCGCGGGGCGCAGGGGGCTGATGTGCAGGAGATCAAGGGGAACGGTCAGCATGGCTCGATCATTCGGGTGAGGTCGCACCATCAGCGGTTTTCCCCGAGGGTGACAACAGGGTCATGGAGGGCAGTGAGGGTCAATGGAATGGAAGGCGATGTGAATTGATCGGCATGAACGCGGAAGCGGAGCGCTTTGAAGAAGATAGCATGGCCATAACGCTTTGAAAATACGGTGCAATAACCATTGCCGAACCTGCATCCATTTGTAGAGATTTCCGTGGATTTCGAGCCGTTGGTCCCCGCTGCTGGATCCAGGCCGCGAGGACGTCCATCAAAAGCGGTTTAAGCTATGAATGGAGTGTAGACGCAGGGCAACGACTTCTGAACAGGACCCACATTGTCCGGCGGGAGCATGTCGAGCGGATCGGTCACCCGTCGGTCCGGCCGTGTTCGCGCGGTGGGTCGGTATCGTTTGGCAATGGCCGCCCGCCCGTTCAAGCCCGGTCTCCGGTGACGGCCAGTTCCAGGACGCCCAACTACGCCGCCGTCCTTGCCATCCGCGGGTCATGATGCACGCCGACCGCCCGCCGATCGCATCCACTACACTTTCCTTTATGATCGCCGAACGTTCTTCCCGGTCCAACCCGCATCCCGTTGCCACCGATCCCGCGTTGCCCGCGCCCATGTCGGTGCTGCCGCTGCTGGCCGAGATCGACCCGGCCGGTTTCGAGGGCGAGAACCCCCGGCCGCTCAAGCTCGGCATCCATCAGGACCTGATGGTGGCCGGCTTCGAGAAAGCCGCCGTCAAACGGGCGCTGGCGTGCTACTGCAACCGGCCACGCTACCGAAAAGCGTTGCGCGCGGGCGCGATCCGCATCGATTTGCGGGGCCAGCCGGCCGGCGCGGTCACGGCGGCCGACGCCGAAACCGCCCGGGCCGACCTCGCCGCCTGGAACGCCCGGAAGGCGGGCCGACCGGCGCCACCGCGCCCCGCTGAAGCCGCCTTGCCCGCCAACGACACCCCCTTGCCCCAGGAATCCCTCGTGCCCGGACGTCTCGAACTCACCGTCAAATTTTCCGAGTGGCCGCAACCGCTGCCCGTCCAGGGCGGCCTGAACATCGGCATCCAGACCGGCGAGGGGATCGTGAGCGCGATCCCGCCGCCCAAGGTCTGGCGCCGGTTGGAACAGGCGGCCCAGGACGCTCCGCGCTGGGTGGCGGCCCTGAGCGGGTCGTTGGCGCGCTGCGCGGCCGGAGAGATCGCCCTCCAGCAGCCGAGCGCGCAGGGGTTCGGGAAACCGGTCCGGCCCGAGGTCGAACCCGCCCAGGGGGCGGTCGCGCCGACACCAACCCCGGTACCGGCGCCGACAGCGCCCGCGACGACCGGATCCGAGGCGAAGGCTTCCGCGGCGGCATTGTCCTATCCCAAGTGGCGCCTCAAGGAGCGCGGCCCGTCCGAGGCGGGTTGAGCCGCCGGGCACGGGATGGGAAGGCGACAGGGCTGGGGAGTAGGGCGGTTTTTTGGGTGCCCTGTTACCTGGAAAGGCCAACCCCCGTGCAAACCGGTGAGATCGACGACTGATGACGCTCATGCTTCGCCTGGCCGCCGACGCGGTGGCGCTCGTCCACCTGGCGTTCGTGTTGTTCGTGGCGTTCGGCGGCCTGCTGGTCTGGCGCTGGCCCCGGCTGGCGTGGCTCCATGTGCCGGCGGTGGCCTGGGGCGCCTGGATCGAATTCGCTGGCGGGACGTGCCCGCTCACCCCGCTGGAAAATCACCGGCGCCAGGCCGTCGGCGAGGCCGGTGACGCCGGAGGCTTCATCGATCATTATGTGTGGCCGCTGCTCTACCCGGTGGGGCTGACCCGCGAAGGGCAATGGATACTGGGGGCGGTCGTCCTCGTGATCAACGGCGTGGTGTACGGCGTTCGGTGGGCGCGGTGGGCGCGGCGGACACGGGGGCCGGGGAGGAGGGTTTGAAAGCGATACGCTTGATTGACCAGGCGCTCGGCGCGCGCGGTCGTGGCCAGCGCGCCGATGGCGGACGCGAAAAGGCTGGTTACCGTGCGCTTCACCGATTGGGGCGCCGTGGTGGAAGACCACGCCCGTGGGATCACCGCGGGGCGCAACGACGACTGAACGCTCAACCGCCGTTGACCCCGGACGGCAAGCCGCTCAGCAGCTCGCGCCTGAGCTACTGTTCTGGAAGCCGACGCGCGGGCTCAGGTCGCGGTTGAGGCCGACCGTCATGGGCGCAGTACCGACCCGCGCCGCCGCCGCGTGATGGGTCCGCCGGTTGAAGCCATGGACGGTCGGCGCCTGGCTCAGCGCCTGGTGCTCCGGGCGGGCCGGGGTGGTGTCCATCGTTGGACCTTGATCGTTAAAACCGGCGTGAGCCAGACCGGACAGGCCGAGAGTCAGGGCGAAGCTGGCGGCGGCGATGAAAGTTTTCATGATCGATGCTCCTCTGAAGCGTTGGGGTTCGGGATGGCCGCGTGGGCGGTGGCTTCAGAAGCACTTTCGGCGCTCGACCGGTTTTGGAGGCAACCGACCGGCCAAAATCAAATGCGGTCGCGGCCGGCGTTCGCGCAACCGGCCCGGACCCACTACGCTTGAAGAAGCCTTCCCTTGATCCAGGAGTCATCGCCCGTCATGTGCGGCCGTTTCATTCAATATGCCAGCGGCGACCAGCTCGCCGAGCGCTTCTACCTGCCAGTGGCGCCGGATCTCATCTCCCGCTATAACGTGGCGCCGAGCCAGCCGGTGGGTGTTATCCGCATTGCGGCCGAGGGTCGGCGGGAATGGGTGGCGTTGCGCTGGGGCCTGATTCCGACCTGGTCACCCGAACCACGAACGTCGTACAGCACGATCAACGCCCGCGCCGAGACGGTGGCCGACAAACCGGCCTACCGCCAGGCATTCCGCCGCCGGCGCTGCCTGATCCCCGCCGATGGGTTTTACGAGTGGCGCTCGATGGGAAATCGCAAGCAACCGTACTGCATCGCCCCGGCCGACGGTGAGCCGGTGGCCTTCGCCGGGCTGTGGGAACGCTGGGAACGGGACGGCCAGGCGCTGGAGTCCTGCACCATTCTGATCACCCAGGCCAACACCCTGATCGCCTCGATCCACGACCGGATGCCGGTGATTCTGGACCCGGCCGACGAAGCCCGCTGGCTCGATCCCGCCGTCGCCGACCCCGCCGCCCCGCAAGCGCTGCTGGTCCCGTGCCCGCCCGAGCGGCTGCGGCTCTGGCCGGTGGGCGCGGCGGTGAACGTGCCCCGCCGCGACGGCCCGGACCTGATGGCGGCGGTGGCGCTCCCGCCACCAGATGGCGGGTCGGGCGCCGGTCAATGCTTTCTCCACTCGGACGGCAAGCCTTGATCCGGCTGGCTGTAGTCGCACACCCCGTCAGGGAAGATTTTCGCCAACAGGATCCGCTGGGCATCATCCGGCTTCCATACCCCGTAGAAGCCCCGGCTGATGGCCTTTCTGACCGGAACCAGCGCGCACTTGAACAGACTCTGCTCGAACGGCCCACCGGCCACTCGGCGTGAGGTGCTGTAGATGGGGAACCGCTTCGTGCAGTCCCCGGGCGGTTTACGGTCCAGAATCCCGTCCCACACTTTCGGGCCAGAGGCGATCACGTCACCGTGCTGGTCGAAACAAGCATCGACGGCGCGAGCCGGTTTGTTGGGGACCACGCCCTTTTGCGGATGCGTCAGGATGTTCGACATCCACTCGTCCATGACCGCGAGCGCCTCGGGCGTTTGGTCATAACCCGGCTCGGTGAACCAGATCACCTGGTTGCCGGCATCGCCGTGGCGGACATGGCCATGGCGGCGGGCATTGACAATGCGCTGGCGGGCGGCGAAAGACTGTTGGGTGTTGTGCATGTCCAGTTCGTCCTCCAGGTAGTTGCGCCAGTCGATGACCGGGATGTCGATGTCGCCCATGAACACCAAGCCGGCTCTATACACGGCCTGCATGGCTTTCACGCTGCCCTCAGTGCGCGGAGCGGGAGTGTTCAGCGGGTCCTCGCTGAACACTTGATTGCGGGCGCTCCAGGGGTCGAAGTTCGCCATGGTGTGTGGCGGCAGGAACGGCGAGCCTTCCTGCTGCATGTCGACCGCTTTCATCCAACCGCCGATCGAGGCGTTCAGCGTCAGGAACTCTTCGGGGGAAATTGCCCCGCTGGCCACTGCTTCCAGACCGTACTGCACGCCGACGTTGTCCCAGTAGCGGCGGGCGTAGCCATCGTGATCCCGGCCGACGATGTTGACCAGATCGGCAAAGTGCGTCCATTCGATCGCGGCGATGGCCGACTGGGGCTCGAATTTCTCCTGGTTGCTTGCCTGACCGTACAGCGGGTTGAAAACCCGCGGCGTGAGTCCACGCCAGGCGTTCACGCACTCGGTGGAGCCCGGCATGTCCCCCGTGTATTCGTTGGTCAGGGTGTCGCTGGCGTGTAGGCCTTCCAGCAAACTGCGGTTGGTCCAAATAGCCCAACGCGGGTTGGCGCTATCCAACACATCCATGTAGTACTCCAGCAGCTCGCAGTCGGCGACGTGCACCACCTGGGTGACCATGTCGGGGTAGGCGTATTGCGCGATGGCGGCATCGATCAAACCGGGATGATTCTGGGCGTAGAGGTACTGCTGAATGCCGCCGCCCGAACCGCCCACGCCGACGGTGTACAGCGGCACGTCGTAGCGCTCGATGAAGCGCTCTTTCACCATCAGCGCCGTCTCCCCGCCCAGTTGCGGGTTGTAGTGCGTGCCGGTGCGCGTGCCGGATGAGTAGAGGATCGCGTAACCGTCGGCGAGACCCACGTCGTACAGCGCAGCGGAGGTGCTGAGTTTGCCTTGCGTGTGCCCGATGGCCACGCCGCCGTCGAAGCGGTAGATCACCCGCTTATTCCAGGCGTTCCGGTTGAGCGTCCACTCGTCATCGTCGAACGGTGCGAGCATGGCAATGCTGTAGATGAAGCGGTTGATGGTGCCGCGCTCCCAGCGCACGATGAAATCCACCGTCTGGCCATCGAGGGTCGTGGTCGTGGCCATATCGGCCGGTCGAGGCATACCGGACAGGTACTCTTTCCACGGGTATTCAGGAGCATATGTATAGTCAGAAACCTTAGGATCAGTAGTTCGGTACCTGAACACCACTTGGGTGGGCACGGAACAATCGCGGCTGTAGCCGACGATCTCGCCGGCCGAGACCAAGACCTGGGTCCCCGTGTTCGGATCGTCAACGTCGGGCTGGCCCAGGCCCTGCGACTCGGTATTGCAGACGAAGGGATACTGGTGCGGGCCGGAAAAGATCGGGCCAGTGATCGGGTAGTTCGTCAAGGTCATCGACACGGGCAAGGGCCGGCCCTTGCCCTTGCCGTTGCCGTTGCCGTTGGCCTTGACGCGGACAGCGTTCGCCCCGAGACGCAGCTCGTCGATGACCCCGGTCAGGGTGCGCGTGCCGGGGATCAGCGCGAAGTGGCGGCCCTGGTCGACGCCGTTGACCCACACCTCCACTTGATGGGGAGGGACGGTTCGGGGCACCTCGATGTGCAGGCGCGCATCGCCGCCCGTCACTTGGTGCGGGGCGGAGGAGACCACCCGCACGGCAAATTCGTCACGCGCCGGGTTATTGTCGGGTTTGGCGAGCGCGGTGGATGGAAGCAGGCTGAAAGCAACCGCCAGTAAAGCCAGCAGAGCCGGCAACATCGTGAGGCGCATACTCATTTCGCTCTCCTTATCCGATGTTTCCCTCCGGCAATAAAAAAAGCCGCACCACCTCGCGCGACCTTGACGACGGTCGCTCTCGGCAGTCCGGCTGTCCCGGGATCGCGCAGGATCCGCGACTTTCCGTCCCTACCTTGCGGCAGGTTTGGCTTTGGAGACTACAACATGCCTAAAATATAGCGCAAAAAACCGGAAATAAAATAAGTCAATTACCCAGCCATGAGCCCTTTCCGTCCATCAACCGGCTCGACTGCCGAGGTGTCCGCGCCATTGCCGGCTCCTCACCGCGCGTGATAGGAACCGGCCAGGGGTTTGGGCGCCGTCGGCCGAGCTCAACGGGCGGCATCATCCCTCACGCCGGCGCGGACCAGCACGTCGCGAATGCTCAGGTGGAACAGGATGGCGGTGTTGAGGTGGTGCCAGGCGCCCGGCATCTGCACGTAGTCCTTGTGCAGCCGCGAGTTCATCGCGCCGAACCCGTCCAGCGCGCCCAGGAACTGGATCGCGTGGTCGAAGCCCTCGGGCAGTTCGACCACGGCGCCGGTGGTGATCACCCGGATGGCCTGGGCCTTCCGCAGGGCCGCCGGAGGGCCAGCGACCGCCAGCGCCTCCAACGCGGTGGCGATGCTCAGGCAACCTTTGCTATGGCCCAGCAGGATCTGGATCTCTCGCTCCTCGTCCCGCAACAGCCGAAACAGCGTGTCGGAATCGGGGCTGCCAGCGAGCGCCGCCACCGATGTCGTAGTCTCAGTCGCGCGGGTGGCCTGGGCGCCGGCGCCGGCCGATGGTTCGTGCAGCGTTTTGCCCGCCGCCCGCCACTGGTGGAGGTACTGCAGGAGTTGATTGTTGGCTCCCAGGAAGAACCAGCCGCCCACGCCCTCGGCGAGCAGGTCGGCCATGCCGTAACCGGCGACGATGGCCCCGACCGGTTCTTGCACATGGTCGGCCAGGTTGCGGGCGAGGGCGGCCGCCCCGAGGTCGGAACTGCCCACGCCGGCGATGGAAAAATGGCGCAGCAGCCGGCCGGGAGCGGCGCGCAAGGTCTGATAATCCGCGTGCTTCACGATGCCCAGGTCGCCGCGCCCCCCCCGCGGGTACACGACCAGGATCGAACCCTCAAGGTTGGTTTCCCGCACCAGAAAATCACGTTCCTTCTTGCTGAGCGCCCCTACGTCATAAAACAGTTGGTCGATCTCGGTGTTGCGTTGTTTGGTGAGAGTGAGAACGGGCAAGTTGACAGACGTCATGCTCAGGAACGGTGGGAGGAAGTCGCGGGGATCGACGGCGGGTTGCGGAGTAGGGAACTTCATTTCAACCTCCTGAACGAGCAGGGCGGCGTTCGCGGGTGCTGGATCGGGTCCCGCGGGCACTGCGTCACAAGATTTGCGGGACAGGTGACATTCCGTCGAAAATAATAACACAAAACCATAAATAAGATAAGTATATTGATCGGGAATTCTGGTGCTCATCCAGGCTCGGGCGGTGCCCGATGGTGGCGGCGACGGCGGGGAAACCGGTCGGCGCCGGCGCGGCCAGCAGTGGTCAGCCGGGCTCTGGGCGCAACGACGATCAGTGCGCGGGTCGAGCCGGTTCCGGCGGAGTCTGGCCGCCTTCGACAGCCTCAATCACTGACGCCAGTCGGTCGGTGACTTCCAGCACCCTGAGCCGGCCGGAGGCGTGAACCGGCGACCCCGGCAAGACCTCGGATCGCCCGGCTCATGCGGGGGAAGCATGTTGAAAAAGCTCAGGAAAAACCCCCAAATCATGAATCGCGCGGTGCCGGAGAGCGAGGTGGGCCAACAGGCGCGGGGTGGGGCAGGGGATCATCGCGGGTTTTCTCCCGCCAGATGCGGTCGTGGAGGATGGTACGCACGAGAATTGTCCACAGTTATTGTGGATAAGCCTCGCCCAACCGAGCACGGTGGTCAACCGGAACGCGAGGTTAAGCGGCGTGGTGGGGGTGCGCGAAAAACGAGCAATGCCAGTTCCCGGTGTGGAGCAGGATTTTCATTCTGCTACGCCGGCGCCCAGGAACTCGCGCCGTGGCTCGATTTTGTCGCGGTCCGGGGCGAGAGGGTGATGAGGTCCTGACTCTAGTCGGGCGAGGCGGTGACGTTGGAGGTGAGGGAGAAAGGTACAGTGGAAAGGATACCTGAGCAGTTGAAGCGATTTTTGTGAGGAGCCATCACTGAAACCGCCTCCCATGCCACACTTGATCTCCTCGCCTTGATGGGTGAAACGGCCTGGACGGGCCATTGATCCGGTTGGGGGGAATAGGGAACCCTGAGGCTGAGGTCGGTCGGCAATAGTGGGCGCCAAGGGGATCAAGGAATAGCACCTTGCAGTGGGTGATACCGTTGTTCAAATGCGGCGGGTGACCAGTCATCCAAGCGAGCCTGGATGCGTTGGCGGTTGTAAAACAGCTCGATGTATTCGGCAATTTCCGCCATGGCTTGGCGGCGTGTGGCGAAGCGGCGCTGGTGGACGAGTTCGTTTGTTCAGGGGTTCCCCAGTCGCTTTCCATTGGGGCGTTGTCGTGGCAATCGCCACGTCTCGACATGGAAAGCCGCATCCCTCGCTGGCGCGGAAGTTGTTGATAGTCATACGCGCAATATTGGCTGCCTCGATCCGAGTGAGGTAGGCTGGAAAAAATGGACGCCAACGTTTTGTAAGATGAAAATGAAGGTGTCCGATGAAAGGGTTCCGAGAGGGGTGTATACCCGAGAACTCCGCGAACAGACGGTGAAGCGGATGCTGGTGGAAAATCGACCGGTATCGGAGGCGGGACCGAGCATGACGGAAACTCTTGCGGTGATCGACTTTGAAACCACCGGCGTATCGCCGGACCATGGAGCGCGGGCCACCGAGATCGCCGTGGTGCTGGTTCGCGCGGGGCGGATCGTGGACCGCTACCAAAGCCTGATGAACGCGAAGGTCCCGATCCCGCCGTTCATCGTCCAGCTCACCGGCATCACCCCCGCCATGATTCGCCATGCCCCGCCGGCGGCCGAGGTGATGCGCCAAGCCGCCGAGTTCATCGGCGACTGTCCGCTGATCGCCCACAACGCTTCGTTCGACCGCAAGGTCCTGGACGCCGAACTGGCCCGCATCCAGCAATCCCGGCGCCAGGAATTCGCCTGCACGGTTTTGCTGGCCCGGCGCCTATACCCCGATGCCCCCAACCACCAGCTCGGCACTCTGGTCGAATACGCCGGGCTACCGGTCACCGGCCGCGCCCACCGGGCGCTGGCCGACGCCGAGATGACCGCGCACCTGCTGTTGCGGATGGAAACCGACGTGCAGACCCGCTACCGCCTGCCGGCGGTGAGTCACACCCTGTGGCGCCTGATCCAACAGACCCCGCGGTCCGCCTTGGGCGCCTGCCTGAAACGATACCAACAGCGAACCCCGGGGCGCTGACCTCGCGACTGCCGCCCGAGTCACCCATCTCCGCCGGATTCGCGGCATCGGCCCCTGGACCGGCGACAGGGTCGCGATCTTCTATTTCCAGGAGCCGGATATCGGGCCGGACCGGAACGCCGCCGCCGGCAAAGCCTTCCGCCGGTTTCTCCGCGAGGGTCAGCCCGTTGCGGAAACCGCCGCCCGGTTTGCCCCCGATCGCTCGTTTCTGGCGCTGCATCTGTGGCGGCTGGTGGACGGGGCGCTCTGAAGGGCGGCAGGGCGGGTTTCCGTTGAATTTGGATCGGGTAGCGAGGGTGCGCCGGCGGGCGGACTGCGGAGTGACGGGGTTCAGAGGCCGATAAATGTCACTGATATCAGACGAAACACCTGAATTATAGAGCTAGAAATGAAACATTTGATTTGCAATTGTCAATTAATATAAAGTGGCCATATTTCCGCAATACATCCGAAGTCCCGTCGCCGGAGGCGCGCATGGCCGACCGCAAGACCGCCACTCTGATGCTGCGCCTGAGCCCCGCGATCAAGGAGGACTTGCGCGCGCTGGCCGCGCGGGAGCGCCGCAGCCTATCCAACATGGTCGAGGTGATGGTTCTCGACTATAGCCGGCGGTGTGAGGGGGTGGTTCCGGAAGACCCGCCAGCTACCGGCCCGCCCCCCAGCGCGGCCTGAGCGCCCGAGGCCGCCATGCACGCCGAAGAAAACCGGCTCCGGCCGTTCATCGAACCCACCAAGCAATTCATCGTCCCGCTGTTCCAGCGCTTCTACGTTTGGGAAAAAACCTACTGGGACACCCTCTGGACGGATGTACTGGATCTCATCACCGACGAAGACGAGCAACGAACCCATTTTTTAGGTTCCATCGTCGTCATTCCCGCCGCTAAATCTTCGCCCAGCCTGCCCAAGTTTGTCGTCATCGACGGCCAACAGCGCTTGGCGACCTTGCTGGTGCTGTTGGCCGTGCTGCGCGACCGCGCCCGCCAGACCGGCGACGGCCACTTGGCCGACGAGATCGAACAGACCCTGCTGGTCAACAAATTCAAGCAGGGCGATGAACACCATAAATTATTGCTCTCACAGGACGACCGTGTGGCGTTCCAGCACATCTTGCAGGCCAAAACCCCGCTACCCGACCACCGCCTGTGCCAGTGCCATGCCTTTTTCGACAAAAAGTTGGACGCCCGCGATGCGCCGGCCTTGTCCGCGCTGTTCGGTGCCGTGGCAGACCGGCTGTCCGTGGTGACCATCATTCTGGCCGCGCACGACAATCCTTACTTGGTCTTTGAGAGCCTCAACTTCAAAGGCCACAAGCTCACCGAGGCCGATCTGATCCGCAACTACTTGTTCATGTGCGTTCCCTCCGACCGGCAGGAGGCGCTCTATCAGCACTATTGGCGACCAATACAAGATGCCTTGGGCGACCGCCTCACCGAGTTCGTGCGCCACTACCTAATGCGCAGCGGGGCGTTCGTCAAGCAGTCCGAGGTGTACGTCACCCTCAAGAACCGCGTGGCCGTGGCCGACGCCACCACCGCCCTCAAAGAGTTGGCGCTGTTCGCCGGTTACTACGCCAAGTTGTTGGAACCGACCCAGGAACCGAACCGGGCGATCCAGGCCGGGTTGACCCGCATGAACCAACTGGAAGTCACCACGGTTTACCCCTTTCTGCTGAACGTCTACCGCGACTACGCGCAACAGACCTTGACCGCCGCCCACTTCGTGGACGTCCTCAAGGTGCTGGAAAACTACCTGATCCGCCGCTTTATCTGTGGGCTGGCCACCAATCAGCTCAACAAGATTTTCCCCGGTCTGTACGCCCACACCCAGGCGCAGAACACCGGTCATTTTGTCCGGGCGCTGCAATCCACCCTGCAAGGCAAGGGCTATCCCACCGATGCGCAATTCCGGGCGCGGTTGCCGGCCGTTAAGCTGTACGGCAAAGGCGGCTTGGAAAAGAAAGCCAAATTCCTGCTAGAGACCTTGGAACGCAGTCACCCGAGCAAAGAGCAAGTCCATCTGGACTATTTGACCATCGAACACGTCATGCCGCAGACCTTGACGCCGGAATGGAAAGCGCACTTGGGCGACGATGCGCAGACCACCCACGATCTGTATTTGCACACCTTGGGCAATCTGACTCTGACCGGCTACAACAGCGAGTTGTCGAACGCCTCCTATGCCGTCAAGCGCCAGAAGTTGGCGTGCAGTCACTTGGCGTTGAACGCCTATTTCCAGCAGGTCGAACAGTGGCGCGTGCCTGACATTCAGCAACGGGCCGCAGTCTTGACCGAACAGGCGCTGCACTGCTGGCCCTACTTCGGTGACACCGCAGCGGCGGTTTCGGACGGGGATACCGTGACGGGCACCCTCCCCGAGAGCATCACGGTGTTCGAGGACACGGTTCCAGTCAAAACCTGGCGTGAAGTGATGAGCGCGACGCTGGAGCGGCTGGCCCAAGCGGAACCCGTTAAATTTGCTCAGTTGCCTGACTGCTTCCCCAGCTACATCGCCACCAGCGGGCAGGGGTTCCGGTCACCGAAACCGCTCATCAATGGCTATTTCATCGAAACCAATTTGGGCGCGGCCAGTATTCACCGCTTTTGCCAGCGGGCGGTCGAGGCGTTGAACCTTTCGCCCGAGGCGTGGGCGGTGAAGGTCAAGCCCACCACCAAGGACGCGCCATGAGTCTCCCCACCCTTTGGGCCGATGTGGGTTTCAAACCCAACCCCGCCCAGGAACAGGCCATTGGCCACGTCGCCGGCCCGTTGTACCTCCCCGCCGGTCCCGGTTCCGGCAAGACCCGCGTCTTGTTGTGGCGCACGGTCAACCTCATCGTCTTCCACGACGTGAAGCCCGACGAAATTTTCCTGGCCACTTTCACCGAAAAAGCCGCCCTGCAACTCAAGGAAGGCTTGCGCGGCCTGTTGGCGGTTGCCAGCCGCCGCACCGGCCAACACTACGACCTGGCCGGCCTGTACGTCGGCACCGTGCATGCCCTGTGTCGGCTGCTGGATCGTCGCTTGCACCCGCAACGCCAGCGCGGCCAAGTTCCGGCCTTGCGCGATGAATTGAGCCAATACCTGTCCATTTACCGGCCCGCCCGCTGGACCGCCTTAACCGAGGCGCTGGGCCTGAACAATATCAACGACCTCATCAACGAACTGTTCACCGGGCGCAAATTCAGTTCCCGCCATGCCGCCGTCACCCATTGTCTGAGTCTGTTCAACCGGCTGTCCGAGGAGTGCCTCGACCCGCCTACCCTGGTGAAGACTCTCCACCAACCGGCCGTCCTCAACCACTTCGGCAAAGGCCGCAACACCCGCAAAAAGAGCGAAGAATGGTTGTGGGAAGTCACTTTCGAGGAAGCCAAAGCCGCCGTTGAGCAGGAATGGGCAACATATCGCTAGAAAGGGATTCAAAGCCGTGTGATTTACCTCAATCTCTGGATTTTTCTTTACCTCATGGGTTCAAGCGCCTTGATTTTCTAGATGTTGCCCCGCTTGGCTTTGCATTGGCGCATCGTGTTCTTTCTGGTGTGGATGGCCGGAGTGCTCTTCATGGTCCATCACACGTTTGAACCCATTGAACAACACTTTATTGGCTCTTCGAGGGTTCTTGTGGAATCAGCCGATCCAAGGGCGGTTCGTGGTCCCAACCCGTTGATCTTCAAAGAGGCCGCGCCGGCTTGCTAGGCTGATCTTGGCCCAGAAGCCCACATTCCACAGAAACTCTTGAAGAGCCAAACTAACGAGTATCTCCGCATGGATGTATTTGATCTACGCAACCGCCTGGTTGAAGACTATGCGAATTACACCCGCAGCTTCATCACCATTGCGGATCGGCGTATCAAAGATTATGTCGAGCAACAACTCCAGGAAGGCGTGTTGTGGCCGGAACCCCTGTTGCAATTGAATCCGACCTTTTTTCCAGGCGGCACCGTAGACGACCTGGTAGCGGACGGAACCTTGCACTTGGAGTGCGCCCGGATTTTCCGGATCAACAAGACCGATGCCGATGTCACCGGCCAACCGCTGCAACTTCACACCCATCAGGTTGATGCCGTTCGCCAAGCCAAACAGGGCCGCTCCTATGTCCTAACCAGTGGCACCGGTTCCGGTAAAAGCCTGGCCTATATCATCCCCATCGTGGATCACGTTCTGCGGCGTGGATCAGGTCAGGGTATTCAAGCCATTGTGGTTTATCCGATGAATGCGTTGGCCAACAGCCAAGCCGAGGAGTTGAAGAAATTCCTGGAGAAGGGCTATGGCGACGGTCAATCCCCGGTTCGATTTGCCCGGTTTACCGGACAGGATCAAGGGGCCGAGCGCGAGGAGATTCGCAAAAACCCGCCGGATATTCTGCTCACCAACTACATGATGTTGGAACTGTTGCTGACCCGCCGCGAAGACCGTGAGTTGGTCAGGGCCGCGCAGGACTTGCGCTTTCTGGTGTTTGACGAACTCCACACCTATCGGGGGCGCCAGGGGGCGGATATTGCGCTACTGATTCGACGAAGCCGATTGGCGTTCGGTGGTCATGATTTCATTTGTGTCGGGACTTCGGCCACGATGGCCAGCGCCGGAACCTCCGAGGATCAACGGCGCGAGGTGGCAGCCGTCGCGCAAATGCTGTTTGGAACCACGATTGCCCCGGACCAAGTGATCGGCGAGACCTTGGAGCGCGCGACCCCGGAACGGGATTTCACTGATGCAGCGACGGTCGCGGCCTTGGCGACGGCTCTTACTGCTGATACGGAGCCGCCCACGACTTACGAGGCATTCCGCGTTCACCCGCTGGCCTCCTGGATTGAATCCACCTTCGGCGTCCAGATGGAAACGGCGACCGGGCGCTGGATTCGGCAACCGCCGCGTCCATTGCGTGGTGAAGACAGTGCGGGGGCCGAACTGGCGGCGCTGACCGGCTGGGATGCCGACCACTGCGACCACGTATTACGCCAGTTTCTGACCCAAGGCTCGCAACTTCGACGCACCGCGTCCAGTCGCTTCCCGATCTTTGCCTTTCGCCTCCATCAATTCTTTACCCGTGGCGATACCGTCTGGACCACGCTGGAAGCCGAATCGAACCGCTATCTCTCGCTGGTCAAGCAGGGCGCGCAACCGGGCGAACCGGACAAGCCACTGTTCCCGCTGGTGTTCTGTCGCCAGTGCGGCGCGGCTTATTACCGGGTTTCCGACCACGTCGATCAAGGCGGTCAGCGCCGGCTGTTACCCCGCGAAGACCGCCGCGAAGTGGGCGACGATGGACAGGGCGACGCCTATTTGTACCTGTCGGCGGCTCAACCGTGGCCGTGCGGCGATGAAGCCGCATTGCTGGAACGATTACCCGAGTTTTTCAAGGAAACCACCCCACAAGGGATCGAGCGCATCCGCCGGGAGGCTCGCGCAGATCTTCCTGTGGTCGTCTTTGTGGACTCAACAGGCCACATCGTGGCTGAAGGCGCTGGGGTGGAAGCCGCGTTGATTCGTCGCAACTTCCTGTTCTGTCTCAATCCGGACTGTGGGGTGACTTACACCAAAACCCAGCGGTCGGAACGGGGCAAACTGAGTACCTTGGGCGTCGATAATCGCAGCACGGCGACCACGATCCTGGCGGTGCGGGCGCTGATCGAATTGCAAAGCGATAGGAGGCTGCAACCGGAAGCCCGCAAGTTGTTGAGCTTTACCGACAACCGACAAGATGCCTCACTACAAGCCGGCCACTTCAACGATTTTGCCCAAGTCATGTTGCTGCGGTCGGCGCTGCATCAGGCCATGCAGGATCAGGGGGCGAGCGGATTGACCCACGGTCAATTGTCACGGCAGGTTTTCGAGGCGCTCAAGCTCCCTTTTGCTGATTACGCCGCAGACCCGGACGTGCGCGGTCCCGCCCAAACCCTCACGAACGATGCCTTGCGCCAAGTCATCGACTATTACCTGTACCGGGATTTACAGCGCGGTTGGCGCTGGACGCTGCCCAATCTGGAAGATGGCGACCTGCTGATTTTCGATTATGTCGGTTTGACCGGCCCGGATGGCTTGTTGGCGGAAACGGAAGTCTGGGAAACCGGATTGACGGTATCGGGAGCGTCAAAAACGGCGACCTTCGTGCCTACGCCGCCGACCGTGCAAGCGTGTCCCTCTGAAGCCAGGGAAAAGCTTCTGCGCACGCTGCTGGACGTATTACGGCATGGGTTGGCGGTGAAAGTCGATGTCCTCGATGAAACCAGGCAGCGTGACTGGGTGGAAAGAACCAAGCCGCGCTTGCGGGAGGACACGGTTTGGTATCTGGAGGATAGCCGCGAATTGGTCAAAGCGACCGTCGCCTATCCTCGCCGGGGGTCGCGCGAGGATCGGAATGGCTTGTTCATTTCCTCCTACGGCAGCTATGGCCGTTATCTGCGCCGATCTCTCAAATCGTATACACCGCCGGGCGAACCTTTCGGGCGCGAAGCGGTGGATGCGGTCATCCGCTTCCTGCTGTTGGCCTTGAAACGCTACGGCATCGTCGAGCAGGTGCGCAGTGGTGAATTGCCCGCTGCCCGTGGACGCGGCAGAAGCCCGGCACCGGTCGCACCGGTAGACCCGGTGCCGGGCTATCAGATCAATCCGGATGCGTTGCGCTGGTTGCCGGGATTGGGGCAGGTGCGTCCGTTCGACCCGACGCGCTTGGTCGAGACTGGTGAAATCTCGCCGGAAGTGAATCGCTATTTCGTCGAGTGCTACCGCCACTTCGTCGAGTTGAAGTCCCGTTTGGAAGCACGGGAACATACTGCCCAAGTCGCGGCGGAAGACCGTCAGGATCGCGAAGACCGGTTTCGCACCGGCGACCTGCCCCTATTGTTCTGTTCGCCGACCATGGAGTTGGGCGTTGATATCGCGCAACTGAATGTGGTGAATCTGCGCAATGTGCCGCCGACCCCGGCCAATTACGCGCAACGCAGTGGGCGAGCCGGACGTGGCGGGCAACCAGCGCTGGTGTATACCTACTGCGCGGGCCGCAGTCCGCATGATCAGTATTACTACCGCCGGCCTCAGCAGATGGTGGGTGGTGTGGTCGCACCGCCCCGGATTGATTTACGCAATCGCGATTTGGTGCGCTCCCATCTTCACGCGCTGTGGATGGAAGTCGCCAAGCCGGATCTCGGCCAAACCTTGACCACCGTGCTGGATATGGAGCCGCAGGCGGGCCAATGGTCACTGCCGATCCAGGATGGGCTGAAAACCACCTTGACCGATCCCCGGCATCGCGCGGCGGCCTTAACGAAAGCCCAGACCTTGTTGGCCGGAATTCAGCCTATTCTGGACACCGCGCCCTGGTTTCATCCGCACTGGGCCAAAGACACGCTCGATGCGCTGGAACGGGCCTTCGATGCCGCTTGCGAGCGGTGGCGGGAGTTGTATCGCGCGGCCGTTCAGCAACGGGAACTGCATCACCAAATCATCGGAGATCATTCCCGCCCCGAAGCCGAGCGCCAACATTCCAAGCGGCTGCGCGCCCAGGCTGAAAACCAAATCAAGCTGTTGACCGACATCGGCAGCCGAACCCAGGGCGATTTCTATTCTTATCGCTATTTCGCCACCGAAGGCTTCTTGCCCGGCTATAACTTTCCACGGCTGCCGATTTCGGCCTATGTCCCGGCCCGTCGGCAGCGCGGGTACGACGAGTTCATTTCCCGGCCCCGCTTTCTGGCGCTCTCTGAATTTGGCCCCCGCGCCCTGATTTATCACGAGGGCGCCCGTTATCGGGTCTACAAGGTCAATCTCGACTTCGGCGCCGACGATCTTGAGGCCAGTCGGGCACTGGCCACCCGGATCTTGAAGCGTTGCCCGGCCTGTGGCTACGCGCATCTGGAACAGGGCGTGCATCTCGCTGAAGTCTGCGACCGTTGCGCGACCGCCCTGGATGAGGCGTCGCAGATTTCCGAGTTGGTTCATTTGCGTAATGTCAGCCTCAAGCTGGCCCAGCGGATCACCTGCGATGAGGAAGAACGGCAACGGTTCGGTTATCGGATCGTCACCGCGTACCGTTTCCCGGAGGTGGGCGGCAAACTGGATCGCCGGGATGCCGCCGTGCGGATTGACGGGGTTCCGGTGCTGAGTTTGAGTTATGGCGACGCGACCGATCTGTATCGCATCAATCTCGGTTGGGCGAGGGCCAATCAACAGCAGCGCGAGGCCCCCGGCTTTAAGTTGGATGTGGAGAAGGGCTATTGGTCATCGAATCAGGCCGACGATCAGGATCAGGACGATGCTGCGACCGATGGGCGTACCGTCCGGGTCGTACCGTATGTCATGGATACCAAGAACGCTTTAGTGCTGCGGGTGGAACCGGCGCGTTCTCTGGAGGAGATGGCCAGCCTGCAAGCGGCGTTGGCGGAGGCGATCCAGAAGCACTTTCAGTTGGAGCCGCGTGAATTGGCAACGGAAGCATTGCCATCGTCTCGGGATCGGCGGGAAATCCTGTTCTACGAAGCGGCGGAAGGCGGGGCCGGCGTGTTGCGGCAACTGGTGGAAGACCCGCACGTCATTCCGGCGCTGGCCCGGCGGGCCTTGGAAATTTGCCATTTCGACCCGGACACCCTGCACGATGACCACGCCAAGAGCTGCGGCAAAGCCTGTTATGAATGCCTGCTGGACTACGGCAATCAGCCCGATCACCCGCTGCTGGATCGTTATCTGATTCGTGATTTCCTGGCGGCCTTGATCCACGCCGATTGTCGTCCGGCGGGCGGAACCGGTTCCCGCGAAGAGCGGCTGGTCGAACTTCACCGGCGTTGCGACAGCCAGTTGGAGCGCCGCTGGTTGGACCGGTTGGACGCGCTGAAACTGCGTTTGCCGAGTGACGGGCAATATCTGATCGAATCCTGTTCCACTCGACCGGATTTCTACTATAGCGATTGCGGAGCCGCCATCTACATTGATGGCCCACCCCACGATACGCCGGAGCAAATCCGCACCGATGAAGCGATCACCGCCCGCTTGCTGGAGGCGGGCTATGTCGTGATCCGTTTTCATCATCGAGCCGATTGGGAGGCGATCTTCCAACGTCATCCTGACCTTTTTGGAGTCCCCTCGGCATGAATAGCGCCGCACTCGCCCAACCGGGCACTTTGATTCACGCCCGAGGCCGGGAATGGGTGGTCTTGCCGGAATCCAGCGCTGAGCTGCTGTTGGCGCGACCGCTGGGCGGATTGGATGAGGAGATCGCCGGGATTCTGCCCGCCATTGAAGCGGTCGAATCGGCGGCATTTTCGTTGCCGTCCCCTGCGGATGTCGGTGATTTCCGTTCCGGGCGGTTGTTACGGGAGGCAGCGCGGTTGTCCACGCGGGCGGCGGCGGGACCGTTTCGCAGTTTTGCCCGGATTGCGGTGGAGCCAAGACCTTATCAGTTGGTGCCGTTGATGATGGCGCTGAAACTGGACCCGGTGCGGTTGTTGATCGCGGATGATGTCGGGATTGGCAAGACGGTCGAGGCGACGCTGATCGCTCGGGAATTGCTGGATCGGGGCGAGATTCACCGGCTGGCGGTGTTGTGTCCGCCGCATCTGGCCGAACAGTGGCAGCAGGAACTGGCCGACAAGTTTCACATCGAGGCCGAATTGGTGCTCAGCAGCACGATTCAGCGGCTGGAGCGGGATTTGCCGATCGGCCAGTCGGTGTTTGACCGGCATCGCTTTGTGGTGGTGTCCACCGACTTCATCAAGAGCGACCGGCGGGCGGCGGATTTCGCGCTGAAATGCCCGGAGTTGGTGATCGTGGACGAGGCGCATGGTTGCACCTTGGCGGGTGGGGTTGGGCGGGGCCGGCAACAACGGTTTGCGCTGATTCGTGATATCGCCCGCGATCCGAAGCGGCATCTGGTGCTGGTGACGGCGACGCCGCACAGTGGCAATGAAGGCGCGTTTCGATCCTTGCTGGGATTGTTGGATGAGGCGTTTTTCCAGTTGCCCGACGATCTGGAACGCAAGGAACGCGAGGGCATCCGCCAGAAATTGGCCCGGCATCTGGTGCAGCGCCGCCGTGCCGATATTCGCCATTTCCTGGCGGTCGATACCGCTTTTCCGACCCGGCTCGACAAGGAAGCGACCTATACCTTCAGCCGCGATTATCGCCAGTTGTTCGATGACATCGTCGATTTTGTCCGTGAATTTGTGGCCGGGGCCGATGGCGAACGGCATCGCCGGGTGCGCTATTGGTCGGCGCTGGCCTTGTTGCGCTGTGTGTCCTCCAGTCCGGCCGCCGCCGCCGCGACCTTGCGCAATCGGGCGGCGGTGGATACGGCCGTGGATGACGAGGACGTGGAGGCGATGGGAAACCAAACCGTTCTCGACATGAACACCGAAGACGAGGACGTAACCCTGGATTTCAGCCCCGGCGCGGCCAGCGAACAGGATGCCGAAGCGACCCGCCGCACCTTGCGGGCCTTTGCCGAACGCGCTGAGGCGCTGGCCGGGGCGCAGGATGGCAAGTTGCAGGGGGCCATTCCGCTGGTGAAAGCCTTATTGGCGGCGGGATTTCAGCCGATTGTGTTCTGCCGGTTTGTGGATACCGCCGAGTATGTGGCGGCGCAGTTGCGGGCGGTGTTGCCGAAAGTGCGGATTGAAGCGGTGACCGGATTATTGCCGCCGACCGAGCGCGAGGCGCGGATTGCGGCGTTGACGGCGGAGGGTGGCGCTTATCTGCTGGTCTGCACCGATTGCCTGTCCGAGGGCGTCAATCTGCAACAGGCGTTCAATGCAGTGCTGCATTACGACCTGTGCTGGAATCCGACCCGCCATGAACAGCGCGAGGGTCGGGTGGATCGGTTCGGCCAGCGCCAGCCGGAGGTGCGGGTCATCACCTATTACGGCCAGGATAATCCGATTGACGGGGTGATTCTCGATGTGCTGATTCGCAAGCACAAGAGCATCAAGAGCGATCTGGGCGTGACCGTGGCGGTGCCGGGTTCCAGCGAACAAGTGGCGCGAACCCTGTTTGAGGGCGCGTTGTTTCGCGGGCAAACCGGCGGTGGCGCTCGGCAATTGCGGCTGGATTTAGGCGCCGTGCAGCCGAAAATTCGGGCGTTTCATGAGGACTGGGAGAACGCCCGCGATCAGGAAAAGGCCAGCCGATCCCGATTTGCCCAACAGACCTTGGCCCCGGAAGTCGTGGCGGCGGAATTGCAGAACGTGCGCGACGCCATTGGGCGCGGCGCGGAAGTCGAACGGTTTTTTCGGGCAGTGATGCAGACCGCGCAAGTGCCGTTCGTGGAGAAAGCCGGGGCGGTCACGGTGCCGCTCAGTCTGGAAACGCCCCGCGCCTTGCGCCAAGCCCTGGGCCGCGATGAACCGTTTACCGGGCGCTTTGAGTTGCCGCTGGCCGAGGGCGAGGTGTATTTGGGCCGCACCAGCCCGATCATTGAAGGGTTGGCCGGGTGGGCGCTGGATCAGGCGCTGGACCCGGCGGCCCGCGATCCCCACGCGCCCCGACCGGTGGCGGCCCGCTGTGGCGTGATTCGGACGGCGGCGGTTCAGTCCCGTGCGACCTTGTTGCTGGCCCGGTTCCGCTTTCATTTGCGTACCGCAGGCACCGCCGGTGAAACGCTGTTGTGTGAGGAGATCGCGCCATTGGCAGCCACCGGTTCTGCAGATGCGCCGCACTGGTTGAGCATTGAGGATAGCGAGCGACTGCTGGCGGCGGTGCCGGACAGCAATCTGGGCCAGACCTTGATGGATCAGCAACTGGCGTTACTCAGTGCGGCCTTGCCGGCTTGGCAAACCGCCCTGGCAGCGGTGTCCGGCGAGCGGGCCAGCGTCCAGCGCGAGGCCCATGAGCGGGTGCGCCAGGCGGCGAAGACCACCGGCCGTGTCACCATCGAGCCGGTGTTGCCGGTGGATATTCTGGGCGCTTATCTGCTCCTGCCGAGGCTTTCACCATGACCCGCCGCGCCGATGCGTTCCAAACGATTCATTCCGAAGGCGGGTTGTTGCCGCCCGATCTGCTCCGCCGCCTGTTGGAGCCGAAGGCGGCGCTGCCGGGGACGCAGCCAGCGGATTACGGCTTAGCGCCGGGTGAGCGGTTGAATGAAGTCCTGACCCAATCCTGGAACCGGCTACGGCGGCATTGGGCGGCGTTTCGGGCGGCGGCGAAAAATTTAGCGGCCGGTCAGCCCGGCGATAAGTTGACCAATGAGTTGTGGAATCTGCCGCTGTTGCGGGAGTTGGGGTTTGGGGTGTTGCCGTTCCATCCGGGCCAGGAGTTGAACGGGCGGCTTTATCCGATTCATTACGGGTCCGGCCCGACGCCGATTCATTTGCTCGGCTGTGGTTTGAGCCTGGATCGGCGCGTGAGCGGGAGTCAGGGCCATCCGCATGGATTGGTGCAGGAGTTTCTCAACCGCAGTCCGGGCCATTTGTGGGCGATGGTGGCGAATGGGCTGCGCTTGCGGGTGTTGCGCGATAGTCAGGCGTTGTCGCGGCAGTCGTATTTGGAATTTGATCTGGAGGCGCTGTTTGACGGCGAGGTGTATGCCGATTTTGTGTTGCTGTGGTTAGTGGTTCATGCGACCCGCTTTGCGCCGCGTGAAGTGGGCCAGCCGGAGAGTTGCTGGTTGGAGCAGTGGACGAAGCTGGCGAATGAACAGGGTGCGCGGGCGTTAGGCGACTTGCGGCAAGGCGTGGAACGGGCGCTGCAAACCTTGGGGCAGGGCTTGGTCGGGCATCCGCGTAATACCGATTTGCGGGCGGCGTTGCGGGACGGAACGCTGGCGTTGAACGACTTGCACGGCCAGTTGTTGCGGGTGGTGTATCGGCTGATTTTCCTGTTTGTGGCCGAGGATCGGACGCTGGACGGGGTGGCGGTGTTGCATCCGCGTCGGGATTCGGCGGTGGCCCGTTTGGCGCGTGACCGCTATACCGCCCATTACAGCACGGCCCGCTGGCGGCAATTGGCCGGGGCAATCAAGGGCAGTCGTCACGGCGATCTGTGGCAACAATTCAATCTGCTGGTCGGGGCGTTGTCGGGCGAGGAACGCTTTGCCTCGGCCCGGGAGGCGTTGGCGTTGCCGGCGTTGGGCAGTTTGTTGTGGAATCCGGCCAGTACGGCGGCGCTCAATGCGGCCAGTTTGACGGGTACGACCGGCGTGGAGTTGAGCAACGCCGATTTTCTGGAGGTGTTGCGGCAGTTGGCGTTCACTCGGCAGGGGACGGTGTTGCGCCCGGTGGATTACAAGAACCTGGGCGCGGAAGAATTAGGCGGGGTGTATGAAAGCCTGCTGGCGTTGACGCCGCGCATTGAAGGCGGCGGGTCGCGGTTTACCTTCGCGGAGTTTGCCGGGAATGAGCGCAAGACCAGCGGTTCGTATTACACGCCGGATTCCTTGGTGCAGTGCCTGTTGGATTCGGCGCTCGATCCGGTCGTTGAAGCCGCGCTGGCGGGAAAGACGGGAGCCGAGGCGGAACAGGCGCTATTGGCCCTGAAAGTCTGCGATCCGGCTGTGGGTTCCGGCCATTTTCTGGTCGGGGCGGCGCATCGCTTGGCGCGGCATTTGGCGCGCGTGCGGGCGCAAGCGGACGGCGACAGTGAGGCGTCGCCGTTGGGGTATCAAACGGCGTTGCGGGAGGTGATCGGGCGCTGTTTGTATGGGGTGGACGTGAATCCGATGTCGGCGGAGTTGTGTCGGGTGAATTTGTGGCTGGAGGCGCTGGAGCCGGGCAAGCCGTTGTCGTTTCTCGATCATCATATTCGGGTGGGGAATAGCTTGTTGGGGGCGACGCCGGCGTTGATTACGGAAGGGATTCCCGATGCGGCGTTCAAGCCGATCACCGGCGATGATCCGGCGTTTTGTCGGGAGTACAAGAAGCAGAATCAGAAGGAGCGCAAGTCCCGAATGAGCGATATGTTCGGGCATGAGCCGGCCCCGTGGGAGCGGATGGGCAATCTGGCGGCGGCGATGGCCGAGTTGGAGGCGCTGGACGATGACACGGTGGCCGGGATTCAGGCGAAGCAGGCGCGCTATGCGGAATTGGTGCGGGATGCGGGTTATTTGCACGGGCAGTTGTTGGCGGATGCGTGGTGCGCGGCGTTTGTGTGGAAGAAGTCCAAGGAACCGAACCGGCCTTATCCGATGCTGGATGATCTGTTGCGGAAGATTGAGCAGAACCCGTTTCACTGTCCGCCGTGGATGCGGGAGGAAATTGGGCGATTGGCGACGCAGTATCAGTTCTTTCATGGGTATTTGGCGTTTCCCGAGGTGTTCGCAAACGGCGGCTTTGATGCGGTGTTGGGCAATCCGCCGTGGGAGCGGGTGAAGTTGCAGGAAAAGGAATGGTTCGCGGAACGTAGCCCGGAGATTGCCAATGCGCCGAATGCAGCGGCCCGCAAGCGGCTCATTGCCGGACTGAAAACGGACGATCCAGCTCTGTATCAGCAGTTTCAGGAGGATTTACGGCAGGCGGAAGGGGAAAGCCACTTTTTGCGCAATAGCGGGCGTTATCCGTTGTGCGGGCGGGGCGACATCAATGTGTATACGGTGTTTGCCGAGGGAATGCGGAATCAACTCAATGCCGCCGGGCGTATGGGGTGCGTGTTGCCGAGTGGGATTGCCACCGATGACACGACCAAGTTCTATTTTCAGGATGTGGTGGATAAGAAATCGCTGGTGAGTCTGTTTGATTTCGAGAACAAGGGGATTTTTGAAGGCGTCCATAGTAGCTATAAATTCTGTTTGTTCACGGCAGGCAACGGTGAACACCCAACGACGGAGGCGGCGGATTTTGTGTTCTTCGCCCATGACGTGGCGGAGTTAAAAGACCCGGAACGCCGCTTTACGCTCAGTCCGAAAGAGATTGCCCTGCTGAATCCCAATACCCGCACTTGTCCGATTTTTCGCAGTCGCCGCGATGCGGAATTGACCAAAGCGATTTATCGGCGGGTTCCCGTACTCATTAAGGAAGGCCCGCCGGAAGTCAATCCGTGGGGTATTAAATTCAGCACGATGTTTCATATGTCGAACGACTCGCATCTGTTCCGCACCCGTGAACAATTGGAAGCGGAAGGCTGGCGATTGGTGGGGAATATGTTTGAGCAGAACGGTGAGCGGTATTTGCCGTTGTATGAGGCGAAGATGACAAATATCTTTGATCATAGACATGGCAGTATCATAGGTTCTGACGATGTCGCTGAACTCAGTGGCATTCCAGCACAAGCAATTACATTAGAGAACCATCAAGATCCTTATCATTTTGCTGTACCACGTTACTGGATTCCTGAGAATGATGTAAAAGATATATTGATTCGGATTAAATGGAATCGAAGGTTTTTACTCAATACGCGCGATGTAGCACGAGCAACGGATGTTCGTACTGCAATTCAAGCAATAATACCCGCTACTGGTGTTGGTCATAAAGCACCGCTTATTCTTCCTATGGAAGCTTCAGACGGAGGCACAGCTTTATTAATTGCTAATCTAAATGCATTTGTCATTGATTGTATTGTTCGCCAAAAAATTGGTGGCGCAAGCCTAAGTTATTTCATTATTAAACAACTCCCTGTCCTTCCCCCCACCACCTACACCCAACCCTGCCCGTGGTCTAGCCATGGCGAAACCCTCCGCGACTGGATATTGCCCCGTGTTCTCGAACTGACTTACACCGCCTGGGACTTGGAACCGTTCGCGCAAGACTGCGGATTCAATGGCCCGCCCTTCCGCTGGGATGAAGCCCGGCGCTTTCTGCTGCGTTGCGAACTCGACGCCGCTTTTTTCCATCTCTACGGCATTGACCGCGACGACGTGGCCTACATCATGGACACCTTCCCCATCGTCAAACGCAAGGATGAAGCCGCGCATGGCGGCTATCGCACCAAGGACACCATTCTCGAAATCTACGACGCCATGATGAGCGGTCAGCCCTATCCGACCCGGTTGGACCCGCCGCCCGCCGATAGTCGCTGCTGTCATCCGCCGCGCTGATCCCACTGAACCCAACGCGCCTTGATCACCGGAGCCAGTTCCGGCATCAGCGCGTCCATCGTCAAGACCCTGGCGGCCGCTGGTGCGAAAGTGGTCGTCAACAAGAGGCGCCACTAAGTCGAGATTTCCCGCCGGGGCCGAGCGCCCCGCATCGTCCCGTAAACACCGCCCGCTCGGCGGTGTCGTCGTTTCGGCCGTACCCGCCCCATCCGCCCCATAAAAAGCCCCGCGCGAGGCGGGGCGAAGCGTGCTCGATCCCTTCTTCATCAGGGCAAGGATTCAAAGAAATCATCGTAGAACTGCCGGACGCTGAGTCTTAATCCCTTCTTCATCAGGGCAAGGATTCAAAGTGGTTGGCAACTCGCCACTCGGGCGCAGCGGGAATGGTCTTAATCCCTTCTTCATCAGGGCAAGGATTCAAAGCGAATCGATCATCAAAAATAGTTGATAGAGCCATCAGTCTTAATCCCTTCTTCATCAGGGCAAGGATTCAAAGCCACCATGTTCTACGCGGCTACCGTTGTTGCGCGTGTCTTAATCCCTTCTTCATCAGGGCAAGGATTCAAAGCCGTAGAACCTTGATAGTCGGGTATAGGCTATCCATGTCTTAATCCCTTCTTCATCAGGGCAAGGATTCAAAGCGAACTGGAAGCGCAAGGCGTGGCACCGATCATCAGTCTTAATCCCTTCTTCATCAGGGCAAGGATTCAAAGCCCGGTACGGAAGGGCAGGGGTAGTAGGGCGGCGTAGTCTTAATCCCTTCTTCATCAGGGCAAGGATTCAAAGGCAAAGAGCCGCTAACTTGGAGATTAAGACAATGGTCTTAATCCCTTCTTCATCAGGGCAAGGATTCAAAGAAGCGTATGCGGCACAAGTGTTAGGCGTAGCATCCGTCTTAATCCCTTCTTCATCAGGGCAAGGATTCAAAGCCAACAGAAGTAACAAAACCGGTACGCAAGGGACGGTCTTAATCCCTTCTTCATCAGGGCAAGGATTCAAAGGTTGTTGCGCGTGCCGGGTAACCCGATAGTGTTGGGGTCTTAATCCCTTCTTCATCAGGGCAAGGATTCAAAGGCCGCTACTACCCTGAAGTGCTTGTCGTCAGCACGTCTTAATCCCTTCTTCATCAGGGCAAGGATTCAAAGGCTACACTCCATGGCTACTCTAGCAGTAAGTCACGTCTTAATCCCTTCTTCATCAGGGCAAGGATTCAAAGGCATTTTTCAGTCCCATCTGTAGGATTATTGATTGGTCTTAATCCCTTCTTCATCAGGGCAAGGATTCAAAGCGCTCGCCGCCAGAAACGCCTTCCAAACAACCACTTACAAAGGGGTTTGACAGAAATTTTGTTGTTTGAAAAGTTATCTTTTTTGCCAGATCGCAACATTTGTTGCTTTTCCGCCATTCAGGCCGTGTTCCCTTCTTGACAGTATAGCCCCGTTCTTTCGAAACTCCAGCGTCGCGCCTGCCGCCGCTACGGGTCCAGCTCCAACTTCCGATAGGCCGTAATGGTCTCGCGCACCATTTGCTGATGCGCCGGTGACAACCGGGCGTACTCGTCCAGCAATTGCATCTGATCGACTGGCAACGCCATCGCCGCCGCGCTCGTCCCGTCCGCGTCCAGTTCCCCCGGCGTCAGGCGTAGCGCCCGCTCGATCTTGCGCGCGGTCTTTTCGCCCAGATTGCGCCGCCCCATCAACAACTGGTTGAGGTATTGGCCGCTGATCCCTGCAGCGGCGGCAAATTCCTGCTGGGTATCGTGCCGAGACACGAGACGCCGCAAGTTGTGGAGTCGAATCACAGCGATATCCATCTTCTAATCGTAATGCAATTGCTTTAAACCGTCACTGAAGCAAATTTGCAATTATCTAGCGCAATTGCTTTAATAGCGGCATGAACATCGACCAGTTTTTTTCCCGCCACGACACGGGATACATCGAACGAATCGCCGAACGGGCTGGCACCAGCCTGAACTACTTGCGCCAGTGCAAGTACGGACAGCGGCGCATGAGCGCCGACCTCGCACTCTGGCTGGAACACGTCACCAGCGGCGAACTCACCGCCCGCGAGCTGCGCCCCGATCTGCTGGTGGTCGGGGTCGCGCTGGCGGGCTTCGGCCCGCAGCCAGGGGAACACCACCTCGGCCGGACGGGGTGGGGCGAGGGCCTCGGCCACGGCGGTGGCCACCGGCAACACCGCGCACAGCCGCTTCTGCTGGGGGGCCGGTCGGGACGTCGTCGGGCGTTCCGCGGGGGCGGTCGGGTCGCGAAACAGCGATTCCATCACGGCGGCGGCGGTGCGCGGATGCGGCTCGATTTGATAGGCTCCGCCCACGATCGCCATCTTCTTGCGGTCGGGCTTCGGTCCCCGCGCGTGATCGTGGGCGGCGATGGCCGGGGCGTCGGCCGGCTTGCGCAGGGGGACACCCTTACCGTCGGCGCTCAACACCACGATCTGCTGGCCGGTCGCCGGCACGGGTGTCGGTCGGGCGGCTTCGTAGCCGGCCACCGCCCCGGCCAGGGTCCGGGTCATCGCCTCCAAACGGGCCACGGACTGCTTCAAGCCCAGGATGCGCGCCAAGACCGCGTTGACCTGGCCGTAGGGATTCTCCACCGCCAGCGCTTGATCCCAGTCCTGCAAGAGATAAGAAAACGTGTCCTCGGGCAACCCCAGCCGGGCATCCAGCGGCGCCGCCTCGATCGCCTGGCCTTCCCGCGTGCCGTAGACCACCCGCGCCAGGGTGAAGTCGCCAAAGATCGACCGATAGGGTCGGTGATGACGGGCGGGCAAGCGCTGGACCACCCGCCCGTCGGTCAGGGTCAGGCGCTCACCGCGGTCCCCGTCACCGGCCAAGGTGAAATAGGCCGCTTGCAGGTCGTGACCCAATGGCAACAGGCGCGACCACAGGCCGCGCTCCAATTCGTGCGCCGGCAGCCCGTCGCGCACCGCCGCCTCGACCAACCCGGTCAGCGCCGCCCAGTGCGTCGACAGGTCTAACTCCTTGCCTTCGGTCGGCAACGGCCACATCATCGTCATCGGTGGGTTCCTCGGGTGGTTGGGTTTTCGTCGCCCTCAATCGACCCACGTTCGGCCCAACCGGGCAAGGGACCCACCGCCCCCTTCCGTGCCGGCGCGCTACCCCGCGCTCGACTGGTTACGCCCATTTCGCAAAGGTTTTTGCACTGCAATAGCGCGCCACCCAACTGTTTATCATGCAAAAACAGGGCAGTGCGGAAAGTGTACTTTTCGCACTGACTAGCAGCCTGTCGGACTTAACCTTCGAACCAGCCATCGGTTAGTCATTTGAAGACTGTTTGTGACAAAAAAGATACAGTTATTTCGAAAAGACGCTGTTTTCTCTAGTTTTTCCCTTACCGCGGACGCAATACGGCCATCCGTTTTAGATTCCACGCCAGACACACCAGGGTCCATTCGCCTTGGACGT
>Ga0116151_10000771_pt1 | contig 29481 bp, 29 predicted proteins | sample AD_UKC117_MetaG_FD_89893 | JGI IMG/M metagenome (GOLD analysis project Ga0116151, IMG submission 89893) | Active sludge microbial communities of municipal wastewater-treating anaerobic digesters from Hong Kong - AD_UKC117_MetaG | ecosystem: Engineered > Bioreactor > Anaerobic > Digestate... | reverse complement strand
GACTCGACCGAGTTGACCCTCACGCCCCGTGAGCCCCCACCCTCGAAGGCATGACGACGATGACCCACCCTGACCCGGTCGCGACCGACACCGACACGGCGCTCACGGTCGGGCAGGTGGCCGAGCGCTTCGGCGTGACGGTGCGCACCCTGCACCACTACGACGAGATCGGCCTGCTCACCCCGAGCGAGCGCAGTCGAGCGGGCTACCGGCTCTACTCGGCCGGTGACCTGTCCCGGCTGCACACCATCGTCGTCTACCGCCGGCTCGAGCTGCCGCTCGAGCAGATCGCCGAGCTGCTCGCCGGCGACACCCCGCCCGCCGAGCACCTGCGCCGGCAGCGGGCGGCGGTGCTCACCCGGGTCGACGAGCTCACCGCGCTCGTCGCCGCCATCGACCACGCCTTGGAGGCCGACATGTCCGACCGACCCCTCACCGACGCCGAGCTCAGCGAGCTCTTCGGCGACTCCTTCGACGACACGTATGCCGCGGAGGCCGAGCAGCGCTGGGGTGACACCGACGCCTGGCGCCAGTCGCAGCAGCGCACCGCGCGCTTCACCAAGGCCGACTGGGCGGCGGTCAAGGCGCAGAGCGATGAGGTGAACGCGGCCATCGCCGCAGCGCTCGACGCCGGCCACCCGGCGACCAGCGACGAGGCGATGGCCGCCGCCGAGCTGCACCGCGAGAGCATCGAGCGCTTCTACGACTGCTCCTACCCGATGCACCGCGGCTTGGCCGACATGTACGTCGCCGACCCGCGCTTCACCGCGACCTACGAGCAGATCCGTCCCGGCCTCGCGGCATACCTGCGCGATGCCATCCACGCGAACGCCGACCGGCACGAGTGAGCGGGTCGGCGTCCGTCAGACCGAAGCCCTAGGCTCGCGATCGTGACCACGACCATCCCGTATGCCGCGGGCCGACACCGCCGGCCCGGTGTCTTCCTCGCCTTCGAGGGCGGCGACGGTGCGGGCAAGTCGAGCCAGGTGCGGCTGCTGCAGGCGGTGCTCGAGACCGCGGGCCGCGAGGTCGTCGTCACCCGTCAGCCGGGTGGCACGGCGCTGGGCCAGCGGCTGCGCGACCTGGTGCTGCACGGCGAGCACATGCATGCCCGGGCCGAGGCGCTCCTCTATGCGGCCGACAAGGCCCAGCACGTCGAGGAGGTCATCCGGCCTGCGCTGGCCAGGGGCGCGGTGGTCATCACCGACCGCTACACCGACTCCTCGATCGCCTATCAGGGCGCCGGTCGAGCCCTCGGTCCGGCCGAGATCCAGCGGCTGCTCGAGTGGTCGGTCGGCGGGCTCTATCCCGACCTCACTGTCCTCGTCGACGTGCCGGCCGCTGTCGGCCGGGAGCGCCGGGGTGCGGTCCATGACCGGCTCGAGGCGGAGGGCGACGACTTCCACGAGCGGGTCCGGGCGCACTTCCTCGACCTGGCAGCGGCCACCCCGGAGCGCTATCTCGTCGTCGACGGCACCCAGCCGGTCGAGTCCATCCACGCCACGGTGCTCGCCGGGCTGCGGCTCGCGGAGCTGCTGACATGAGTGTCTGGGACGACGTCGTCGGCCAGAGCCAGACCGTCAGCACGCTGTCGAGGGCGGCCAGTGATCCGGCCGCGATGACCCACGCCTGGCTGCTCACCGGCCCGCCCGGCTCCGGCCGCTCGACCGCCGCCCGGGCCTTCGCGGCGGCGCTGCAGTGCCCCGAGCACGGCTGCGGCTCCTGCCGCGAGTGCCGCACGGCCCTGGAGGGCAGCCACGCCGACGTGCGCATCGTCGCCACCGAGGGCCTGTCGATCAAGGTCGAGGACACCCGGGCCTTGGTCCACGAGGCGGGGCTGCGCCCGTCGGTGGGGGCCTGGCGGGTCATCGTCATCGAGGACGCCGACCGGCTCACCGAGCGGGCCGCCGACGCGCTGCTCAAGGCGCTTGAGGAGCCCACCCCGCGGACCGTCTGGATCCTCTGCGCACCCTCGCTCGAGGACGTCATCGTCACCATCCGCAGCCGCTCGCGACACGTCCGGTTGCGCACGCCCCCCGTGCGGGCGGTGGCCGACCTGCTCACCCGGCGCGACGGCATACCCGCACCGATGGCGATGTATGCCGCGCGCGCGGCACAGTCGCACGTGGGCATGGCCCGTCGGCTCGCCCGCGACGAGGGCAGCCGCAACCGACGTCACGAGATCATCTCGATGCCCTTGAAGATCAGGGGAGTCGGCGACGCGGTGGCCGCTGCGGCCGATCTCGCCAGCATCGCCGACGAGGAGTCGGCGGCGAGTGCAGGCGCCCGCGATGCTGCCGAGCGTGCCCGGCTGCTCGAGACGCTGGGCGCCGACCCGGCGGCGCGCACCCAGCCCCCTCCCGTGCGGGCCCAGCTGGCCGCGCTCGAGCGTGAGCAGAAGGACCGCGCCAAGCGGCAGTCCCGCGACGTCGTCGACCGAGCCCTCGTCGATCTGCTCTCGGTCTATCGCGATGCCCTCGTCGTCGCCACCGGCGCGCACGTCGACCTGGTCAATGCCGACGCGGCCGAGCAGGTCCAGGCCCTCGCGGCCTCCTTCACCCCGGAGCGGCTGCTCGGCTGCATGGACGCCATCGGGGAGGCCCGCGAGCGGATCGGTCTCAACGTGCCGCCGTTGCTCGCGCTCGAGGCGATGGCGGTCTCGCTCCAGGTTCCGGTGGCGGAGAGGAGGTAGCCTCGGGCACGGATCCAGGGGCCGACGAGAAAGCATCAGACGCGACATGAGCAGCAGCACCCGCCCGACCACTCGCTCTCGCGCCCGCCGCGCCGGCCGACTCCTCGGGGTCGCCGCACTCGCCGGGTCGCTCTCGTTGAGCTCGTGCGTCTACCTGGCCGGCCAGCCGTCGTCGCCGACGACCACGACCCCACGCGCTGGCGGCGGGGGGTCGACAGCCACCGGCGGAGCGACCGGCACCGCCGCCAACCCCGACGTGACCAAGCCCCCGCGCCCCGAGCTGGCGACGTTCTACTCCCAGCGGCTCAGCTGGTCGTCCTGTCAGGGCGGCGAGTGCGCCACCCTCGAGGTGCCGATCGACTATGCCGCCCCGACCGGCCCGACGATCAAGCTCGCGGTGCTGCGGGTCAAGGCCAAGGAGCCGGCCCAGCGAATCGGCTCGCTCGTCGTCAACCCCGGCGGGCCGGGCGGGTCAGGAGTCGAGTACGCCAGCTATGCCGGGCAGATCGTCGGCAGCGAGGTGCGCCGCCGCTTCGACGTCGTCGGCTTCGACCCTCGCGGCGTCGGCAAGTCTGCCCCGATCGACTGCATCGACGACGCCGCGCTCGACGCCTTCCTCGGCATGGACCCGACCCCCGACGACGCTGCCGAGCAGCAAGCCTTCGTCGACGGCTCGAAGAAGCTCGCGGACGGCTGCAAGGCCCGCGGCGGGGCGCTGCTCGGGCACGTCTCGACCAAGGAGGCGGCCCAGGACATGGACGTGCTGCGGGCCGCCCTCGGCGAGCCGAAGCTGCACTACCTCGGCAAGTCCTACGGCACCTTCCTCGGCGCGACCTACGCCGACCTGTTCCCCGAGCGCGTCGGCCGCTTCGTCCTCGACGGGGTGGTCCAGCCCGACCTCACCTCGGCGCAGCTGTCCGAGGGTCAGGCGCGCGGCTTCGAGCTCGCCACCCGAGCCTTCGTCGAGGACTGCATCAAGAAGGGCAGCTGCCCGATCGGGACGACCGTCGACGAGGGGATGCAGTGGATCCGGGACTTCCTGCTCCGGCTGGACTCCCAGCCGCTGCCGGTGACCAACGACGCCCGGGTCAAGGAGCTCACCGAGGCATGGGGGTCGATCGGCCTGGCGGCCGCGATGTACTCCCGCTCCGCCTGGCCGCGGTTGGTCAGGGCGCTGGAGGCCGCGAAGAGCGGCTCCGGGGACGAGCTCATGGACCTTGCCAACGGCTACGCCGACCGGACCTCCGCCGGCACCTACACCGGCAACATCATGGAGGTCATCTACGCGGTCAACTGCCTCGACCGCCCGGACACCGCCAACGTCGCGGAGGTGCAGGCCAACGCCACCGCCTTCGCTGCCAAAGCACCCACCTGGGGCACCATGATGGCGTGGGGCTCGGTGCCATGTGGGGTCTGGCCGATCCAGACCGGCAACCAGCCCAAGCGGATCACTGCCCAAGGCAGCGGCCCGATCGTCGTGGTCGGCACCACCCGCGACCCGGCGACGATCTACGAGTGGTCGGTGGGTCTGCGCAAGCAGCTGGCCAACGCGGTGCTCATCAGCTTCGACGGCGACGGCCACACGGCATACATGCACTCCAACTCGTGCGTGGACCGGCCGATCGACGACTACTACGTCAAGGGAACCGTCCCCAAGGACGGGCTGCAGTGCTAGCCGGATAACCGGGTTCGTGCCACGGGCCGGGCTTCCGTATACTCGACACCCGCGCCCAGCGCACGCCGCCTTAGCTCAGTCGGCCAGAGCGATTCACTCGTAATGAATAGGTCGTCGGTTCGATTCCGACAGGCGGCTCCACGGAGTCACCAAAACGCCCGCCGCTGGCGGGCGTTTTGCGTCACCGCCGGGTGCAGCGACCCCCCGCTGGCCTGCGCTTGGTGCGAATACGCCCTGGTATGAGGCTATTGCCGGACTTTTCTAGCCGTTCGGCCCCTCTCAACCGCTAGGTGATGGGGGGTGCCATAAGTCATACTGAGGAGGTCAGTCGGGGGACGGACCGAGCTCGAGGAGAGCATCATGACGGTCGCCCTTGGGCTTGCGGCTCTCGCCGTGACCCTCTGGATCCTGGGTAGCTCATTCGCCACGTCGTGGCACGCAACCGGTGCTGCCATCGACGCCCAGCTGGCCCAGTTCGACAGCGCCGGCGATGCCGCGGTCGGCGCTGCCCCCTTGCGGGTCTGAGCTCCCCTCCTCTCGGCCGGCACCGGCCGCTAGCGTGAGGCCGTGAGCCAACCGCAGGTAAGCGTCGTCATCCCGCACCACGGTGACCCCGAGCTGCCGACCCGGCTGGTCGCCCGTCTCGCCGCAGCAACCGACGGCCCACCCCTGCAGATCATCGTCGTCGACGACGCATCACCCACCCCACTCGGCCCGGTCCCCGGAGCGCAGGTCGTGCGCCGCGAGCGCAACGGCGGCTTCGGCGCGGCGGTCAACACCGGCGCCGCGCTCGCCACCGGCGAGCTGCTGCTCATCCTCAACTCCGACACCTCGCCGGTGCCGGACTTCGTCGCCCGTCTGGTCGCCGCCGCCGCGCCCCTGCAGCCGTGTGTCGCCTCGCCCCGCATCACGTCCGACGGTCGGCGACAGGACACCGGTCGCCGCTTCCCGCGACCGTGGCACCCGGCGGTCGAGTCGGTGACCTGGCTCGGTCGCTACTTCGACCGCGAATGGTTCCGCCGGGCCATCGGCGTCGTCACCACCCCCGCAGGTGGGGACCCCCTGCGCGTCGACTGGGTGGCCGGCGTGGCATTGCTGGTGCCGACGGCGGCATACCGGGCCGTTGGCGGCTTCGACGAGCGCTTCTTCATGTATGCCGAGGAGCCGGACCTGCAGGTCCGCCTCGCCGCTCACGGCGTCCCCGCCTACCTGCTGGCGGCGGTCGAGCTCGAGCACGCCGGTGAAGGCTCGTCACCGGCGTCGCGGCGATCCGCCTGGCTCGCCGAGTCCCGCGCGACCTACGCCTACAAGCACGGCTGGCTCGGCTGGCACCGGATCCTCAGCACCCTGGCGGTTCCGGTGGAGCTCACCGGTCAGACCGCGCTGCGGGCCCTCGGCAAGGCCGGCCGGGTCGACCACGTCGGTCGCCAGCTGCGGGCTGCCTGGAGGCGCCCCCGTCGCCGGCTGGATCAACGCGCGAGGTAGTGCATCCAGATGTCGTCCGGCCCGGTCGTGCCGAAGCGACCGGTCATGTCGATCATCTCCACCTCGGCGAAGCCGGCCTCGTGCAGCTGGGTGACTTGGGCGGCCGGGCTGATGTAGTAGTGAAGAAGCTCGTAGTTGTGCGCCTCGTCGTTGACCAGCGCGTAGTGCTCGGTGGCCAGTTCGTGGCGTCGCATCCGTTGTCGCGCCGGGGTTGCGCGGATCGCCTCCCAGCTCTTCTTGAGCATCGGCCGGCCGATCCGCTTCGGCCGCTGCCAGGGCAGCAGGCCGAGGCGGGCGTGGTCGCGGTTGTGCGCCGAGAAGGCGAAAGCGCCCCCGGGTCGCAGCACTCGGCGCACCTCGGCCAGCCCGCGCAGCCGATCCTCGTGGCCCAGCGAGCTGATCCCGTTGAACGAGAAGAAGACGACGTCGAACTCGTCGTCGGCGAACTGGGCCAGGTCACGGATGTCGGCGAACTCGATCCGCGCGCCGGGAAAGCGGGCGGCGGTGGCGGCGACGAGGTCGTCCGAGTAGTCCACGCCGACGTACTCCCGAACCCGGGGCAGCAGGTGCAGGGTCGTGCGTCCGCCGCCCACCCCGATGTCGAGCAGCTTGGCGCGGGAGAGCTCCTCGCCGAGCCGATCGAAGATGGCCGCCTCGGCCGGCTTGAGATCGTCGCGGGAGGCATACCAGGCCACCACCGACTCGTCACGGTAGGTCCGCAGGTGCGGGTCGTCGGCGTCGGCGGGCGGGCCGGGGTCGGGTCGCTCGGTCACGGATGCTCCTGTCCTCGCGGGTCAGTATGCCGCGTGCCCACCAGGCGCGCGCCGCAGCTGCCGGCGCGCCCTGGAGCTAGACCCGCGCGTACTTCGCGCGCGCGAAGGAGTAGGCCGCGTAGGCGGCGAAGCCGAGCGCGACGAGGGCGAGCAGCGCCTGCCCGAAGGGGAAGCCGAGCAGGTTGTGCAGCGCCCCGTCGAGGCCGGTGTTGTCGGCCGCGGACTCGCGCACCCCGGCGAGCACGAACATCCCGCCGACGACGGCGAGGGCGATCCCCTTGGCCACGTAGCCGTAGCGACCGGCATACACGGCCCACGTGCCGGGGTGCTCGCGAAGATCGCGCAGGAACCTCTTCTGCCAGCCCTTGACGACGTGGTAGCCGGCGATGCCCAGCACGCCGAGGCCGACCGCGACGACGAGGATCCGGCCGGCCGGCTTGGTCAGCAGGTCGGCGGTGAAGTCGGCTGACTGCTCGCCGCTCGAGCTGCGCTTGCCGCGCAGCACGCCGAGGCAGGACCAGCCCAACACGGCATACAGGATCGCCTTGCCGGCGGCCTTGACCCGGTCGAAGGTGTCGTGCCCGATGACCGCCTCCGTGACGTGCCACAGGGCGAGCAGCCCGAAGCCGGCCACGCCGAGCCACAGGCTGATGGTGCCGAAGGGCGTGCCGGCCAAGGTGGCCAAGGCTCCGGACTGGTCCGCGCTGGACCCGGCTGCCTTCCCGAAGGCGAGCTGCAGGGCGATCCACGCGATGAGCAGGTGCACGAGACCGTTGACCGCGTAGCCGAGCCGGGCACCGTTCTCGACGATGGGGTGGTCGCCGACCTCGGCCACGGCCTCGGACACCGACTCCGCGACGTCGCCGCCGTCGTCGCCCGGCCTGGCACCGGGCACCGTGCTCTCGTCCGCCATGGCGAGCTCCTCTCGGCTGGTCAGGCCGCCGACGTCGCGGCGGGCGATCGGTCGGGGCGGGTCGTCCCGCCCTCGTCCCGGCGTAGATAGCGCCAGGCGAGCAGCATGCAGATGAGCCCGTTGAGCATGCCGACCGTGCAGTCGCTCACGTGGTGCATGCCGCGGAAGACCCGCGCGAAGAAGACGAGGAAGGGCAGGATGACCGCGACGGTGGTGACCAGCCGCCGCAGCCACGGGGTCTGGATCCGCTGGGCCATCAGCGCCACGGTGATGTAGAGCGCGAACGCCGCCCCGGTGTGCCCGGAGGGATAGCTCGCGGTGGGCGGAGCCGGATCGAGGTGGGCGAGACCGGGGCCCTCGATCGGTCGCTCGCGGTCGACGATGTTGGTCACCGGCACGAAGATCATGGCCTGCAGGGCCATCGCGATGCCCGGCAGGACGGCATACCACCACTGCTTGGTGCGCCACCACACCACGGCGATGACGACCAGGCAGATGCCGATGGCGTACTCCGTGTTGCCCATGATCGAGAAGACCTGGGTCACCGAGTCGATGGCCGGCCCGCGGTGGGTCTGCAGCCAGCGGTTGACGTCGTCCTCGCCCTTGAGGCTGTGCAATGGGCCGACGATGAGGAAGCCCAGGCCGAGCAGCACGGCGAACAGCGCGATCGCGCCGGGTAGCGAGCGTGCTCCGAGATCCTTCAGCGCCTGCCCGAACGTCGGTCGGGTCTGGTCGAGCTCGTAGCGGTGCAGGAAGGGCCGGTCGCTCATTCACGCCTCCGGGCGGGTCGTGGGGTCGGGGACGGTCGACGGGACACCGGGCGGGGTGGGCTTCCACCCGAGGAAGCCGGCGTAGGACGCCAAGCCGAGGCCGGAGCCGAGGATGACGCCGGCGGTGACGTCCGACGGGTAGTGCACGCCGAGCATCACCCGGTCGACGCAGGTGACGACGGTGCAGACGACGGCGAGCGCGACCGCGGCATACCGGCCGGTGCGGCCGAGCAGCGGCCAGACGAGGATGACGACGATCGTCGTCGCGGCGGCGGCGTTGGCGGCGTGCCCGGACGGGAAGGAGTAGCCCGGGGCGTGGGTGATCGCGTCCTCGACGACCGGTCGGGTGCGCTGCACGAGGTACTTGATGTCGAGGGCGACGTTCCAGGCGACCATCATCGTGATGAAGGCCCACAACGCCCGGCTCTTGAGTCCGTGCCGACGCCACACCCACAGGCAGACGAGCGTGCCGACGATGTAGACCCACTTGGGCTGCCAGATCTCCTCCCACACGAGCAGGGCTCGGACCAGCCCGGGCCGCTGGCGGGAGAAGTCGGTGGCCGCGCGAATCGCTGCCTCGTCCAGGTGCAGGATCGGCTCCCACCGCGAGCGCACGAGGAAGGCGATCGCGGTCACCGGGATGGCGAAGCCGAGACTGTATGCCGCGGCCCGCGCCAGCCGCTTGCCGATGCCGGACGGCAACCAGCGCAGCGCCCGTGCGGGGCTCGGCAGGGCCGAGTCAGGCAACGCGCACCACCAGGGCGCCGGGCTTGATCGCGCACACCATCCGGGTGCGCGGGCCGATCGCGTCGCCGTCGAGCTCGGCCTCGGTCGGCTCGAAGCAGACGATCTCGACCCGCTCGGAGGTCCGGCGCACCATCCGCTTGTGTCCGCGGGTATGCCGCGTAGCCAGATCGACGGCGACCGCGCCCCAGCCCCACGCACCCTTGGGGGAGAGGACGACGGTGTCGAGCACGCCGTCGTCGACCTTGGCGTCGGGCATCAGGTCGACGCCGCCGGTCAGCGTGCCGCAGTTGCCGACGACGACGGTGCGCGCGTGCTGGCGGATCGGCTTCTCATCGCCGGCGACCACCCGCACGGTGAAGCCACGGTGCATCGCGGCCTTGGCGCCGGAGATGAGATAGGCCGGCCAGCCGAGGACGCCCTTGACCTTCTCGTTGGCGTTGGCCATCGTCTCGGCGTCCAGGCCCATGCCGGCCATGACGAGGAAGATCTGCTCCTCGTCGTCGTCGCAGCGCATCGTGCCGACGTCGATGACCCGGTTCTTGCCGGCGAGCACGATGTCCAGGGCGATGTCGAGGTCGTCCACCGGCAGCTCGAGGTTGCGGGCCAGCAGGTTGCCGGTGCCGCCGGGCAGCAGCCCGAGGGGCACCTCAGTGCCGACGAGCGCGGCACCGACAGCGCGCACCGTGCCGTCACCGCCGAGCGGGCAGATCGTCGTCGCGCCCTCGTCGAGGGCTTGCTTGGCCTGGCCGGTGCCGGGGTCCTCCTCGGTCGTCTCGTACCAGGTGGCGTCCGGCCAGCCGTTGCGCTCGCACCCGGCGCGAACCTGCTCCTTGACCTCGGTGAGATCGTCGAACTTGCTCGGGTTGACGATGATCGCCAACCGGCCTGGCCGGGGGTCCTCGGGTGCGTCCTCGGTCGTGCTCTCCGTCGCGTCCTCGGTGTCGCGGGGCTCGTCGGCGGACTCGGTCATCTGCTGGTCGTCACTCACGGCCGAACAGTATCCGGCCGGATGGCCACGAATCGCCTAACGGAGCAGGCCGGATGGGCCTGATCGGGCAGCTCGGTGAGGTCGCGGTGGTCAGCCGGCTTCGGGCGGGGCCAGCTGACCACGCAGGCGGTCCAGGATCCGGGCGAGCAGGCGGGACACCTGCATCTGGCTCACCCCGATCCGCTCGGCGATCTGGCTCTGGGTGAGGTCGTCGACGAAGCGCAGCCGCAGGATGGCCCGCGAGCGCTCGTCGAGGGTGTCGACGGCGTCCTGCAGGGTGACTCGCCACTCGAGCCGGTCGATGTGGTCGGCGGCATCGGGCAGCCGCTCGCCGAAGGACACGACCGTGCTGGCCGACGCCGATCCGCCTCCGCTGACCGGCGCGTCGAGGGACTGCAGGTGATGGTTGGCGGCGGCGACCTGGGCCCGACGGACTGCCTCCTCGCTGGAGCCGAGCACCTCGCAGAGGTCGGCGACGCTGGCCTCGCGGCCGAGGCGCTGGGTGATGTCGTGCCGGGCGACCGCGATCGCCAGGCGCAGCTCCTGCAGCTGGCGCGGGGGCCGGATGGCACTGGAGTGGTCGCGGAAGTAGCGGCGCAGCTCGCCGCGGATCGTCGGCACGGCATACGAGGCGAAGCGCGGGCCGCGCTCGAGGTCGAAGCCGTAGACCGCCTTGAGCAACGCCAGACAGGCGACCTGATAGAGGTCGTCGGCGTCGACGCCACGACGGGAGTATGCCGCGGCGAGCGAGCGCGCGAGCGGCATGTTGAGGCGCACGACCTCGTCGAGCAGGCGGCTGGCGGTCGGGGCCTCGCGGCAGCTGCGCAGTTGCGCGATGAGCTCGAGAGTCATCGCGTCGCGCTCGGCCGACGCAGCGGCCGTGGACGCCGTCGGGGGTAGAGCAGCATGCAGGACGGTCACGGACTCTCCTCAGACACGCGTGCCTGGCCGGCCGACCTGTTTGACCGAGTCTTCACTGTAACGGTGCAGTTGGGCCAGCGGTGCCCGAGGCCCGGGTGATCCGGCTGGTCAGGACCCGCGCCGGAACTGCTGCTCCTGGCCCTGGACGACCCGCTTGGCGACCTCGGCGAGCTTGATGTTGAGCTCCTGCGAGGTGCGGTCGAGGATCTCGAAGGCGCGCTCCTGGGGCACCTTGTGCGCCGCCATGAGCAGGCCCACGGCCTTGCCGATCTCGCGGTTCGAGTGCAGTGCGGTCTGCAGGTCCGTGGCCTGCTGCCGGGCGCTGCCGGCCATCAGCGCGACCGAGGCGAAGGCGGCCAGCACGGTGGCCTGGTCGATGGACCGCTCGGTGAGGGCACCAGGTGTGTCGGAGAAGACGTTGAGCGCGCCGGCCTTGCGCCCGTCGACGAGCAGCCGGAAGCCGAGCATGCCGCGGACCGGGGTCTGCTCGACGACGTGCGCGCTCAGCCGCGGCCAGGCGCTGTCGGTCTCGATGTCGGTGTCCAGGTGCGGGAGCTCGTCGGTGATCGCGTCGAGGCAGGGCCCTTCGCCGCTGGCCTTCTCGTAGTCGTCGACGAGCTGGGCGATCTCGTCGGAGGCGGCGGCGGTGCGCACGGCACCGGAGGAGACGATCATCAGGCTCGCGTGGTCACAGCCGTCGACGATGTCGGTCGCGGCGTCGACGATCGCCCGGTAGATCTGGGTCGGCTCGTCGGCGCGGTAGATGCGCGCTGCGAGGTCACGGAAGAGCAGGGCGTGGGTCTGCGGCACAGCCAGAGCTTTCTCTCTGCGGTCCGGGAAGCCCGGAGCTGATGCGGCTGGCCCTCTGCTCGACCGGGTCGCGACGTCAGCCTAATGCACCCGGGACCTGGGGCCCGGGTGCCTCGCGCCGCCGTGACTACAGTGTCCGGATGCCCGATGTTGCGCATCCCTTCCCGGAGCCGTTGCGCCGCATGCCGGACGGCACGGTCAAGCAGATCAACCCCTATTCGGGGACGTCGGTCTGGACCGTTCCGGGTCGGGGCAACCGCCCGCTGACGAGCGGGCTGCCCGCGCCCGTGCCGGTCGACGCCAGCCGAGACGGCGAGCACTGTGCCTTCTGTGTGGGGCGCTACTTCGACACGCCGCCCGAGAAGGCCCGCCTCGTCGCCGATCCCGACGGCTGGCATCTGCTGCGCGCCGTCGAGGCCGACCGGGTGCGCGACTCGGTTGCCGAGTTCCGGCGCATCCCCAACCTCTTCGAGATCGTGTCCTACGACTACTGGCGGCTCAACTACGGCTTCCAGCCCGGTCGGGAGGCCCGCTCGCACCACGACCGCTATCTGTCGAGTGCTCTCGGCCGGGAGCACGCCGAGGGGATAGCGCGGGTGCGCTGGCTGTCCACGGGCCGCAGCGAGAGCGACTGGTGGGCGATGTCGGCGCACGAGCGCGACGAGCAGCTCATGTCGCTGTTCGCCGGCACCCACGACGTCATCGTCGCCCGCCGGCACTTCGTCGACGGCGCCACCTCCAGCGACCAGCTCGCCTCGTCCGGCTCGCTGACGCCGGAGGAGCACGCGGCATACACCTCGTTCACCGTCGAGGCGCTGCGCTCGCTCTATGAGGCCAACCGCTACGCGCGCTTCGTCGCCGTCTTCCAGAACTGGCTGCGCCCGGCCGGGGCGAGCTTCGACCACCTGCACAAGCAGCTCGTCGCGGTCGACGAGCGCAGCGTCCGGACCGAGCACGAGCTGCGTCGGCTGCGCGACAACCTCAACCTCTACAACGAGTTTGCCGTCGACTATGCGGCCCGGCAGAACCTCGTCGTCGCCGAGAACGACCATGCCGTGATGTTCGCCGGGTTCGGGCATCGCTATCCGAGCCTGGAGATCTACTCCAAGAGCTCGTCCTGCCGGCCCTGGGAGCAGACCGGCGACGCGATCCGCGGCTTCTCCGACCTGCTGCACGCCGCCCACGCGGCCAGTGGGGCGGGCGTGCCGTGCAACGAGGAGTGGCACTACCAGCCGCCGGACGTCGACCTGCCGATGCCCTGGCGGGTGGTGCTCAAGTGGCGGGTCTCGACGCTGGCCGGATTCGAGGGCGGCACCAAGATCTACCTCAACACGATCGACCCGTGGCACCTGCGCGACCGGGTCGTCGCCGAGCTCTTCCCCCTGCGCGAGCAGGGCCGCATCGCGCCCTCGGTCCGGATCGCCACGGAGTGCGAGTGCCGGCCGAACTCGTTGCGCTACAACCCTTTGCTGTGACGCTCGGGTGAGCGCTCGACGGTTCGTCTTCCATCACGTGTGGCGCCTGCCGGTCGATCGCCGACAGGTGTATGCCGCGCTCGCGGCACCCGACGACTATCCGAGCTGGTGGCCGCAGGTGCGGTCTGTGCGGCGCGTGGACGAGCGGTCCGGCTGGGCGCTGGTCCGCAGCCTTGCTCCGTATTCGCTGCGGCTGCTGCTCACCGAATCGGTCCAGGACGAGTCCGCCGGGGTGCTCGAGGTCGAGGTCGCCGGCGACCTCGTCGGCTGGTGCCGGTGGACGGTGCAGCCCGCCCCGCGCGGATCTGGCGCGGTCGCAGTGTTCGATCAGCAGGTCGACGTCGTCGGCCGACGACTCGGGGTGGCCGCCGTGGTCGGCCGCCCGCTCCTCGTGGGCAATCACGCCTGGATGATGCGCGGCGGCGAGCGGGGTCTGACGGCGTGGTTGACCGGCTCTCCCGCGTCGATCGTTACTGATTCGTGATGTATGCCGCACGAGTGATCGATTCCGGGTCGCTACCTGCGGAAAAACAGCGGTGTCATTCGCTGAATTCCACGGGTGTGATTCCTGAATCGGCCCTGTTTTCAATGGGATTCGAGTGCTGGGTGTTTCGCGTGTGACGAATGAGTCCTACCCTCGGTGGTGCTTGCGCGAGGAGGTGCGCGAGCCCTCGGGGGAAGGGACCGAGTGGGTCGAGCGCGGTGGGACGCGCCCGGCCCGCGACTTCGAAGGAGAGCGACCGGTGACATCCAGCCTGAGGGCGCCTCGCCGTGCCCGACCGGCCGCCGCGAGCGTCTCCCTGGCTCTTCTCCTTGCCGGCCTGGCCGCTGCGGTGAGCAGCCCTTCGGCGCAGGCGGACCCACCGAGCGTGCCGTCGGCAGCTCAGGTCGCTGCCGCCAAGGCATCCGCGGGTGATGCCGCCGGCGCCGCAGCAGTCATCGACGCCGAGCTCGCCGCTGCGCGGGACCAGGTGGAGTCGGCCGACGAGGCCGCCCAGAGCGCTACCCAGGCCTACCACCTCAGCGTCGAGCACCTCGACGCCGCGACTGCTGAGGCCAACACGGCCGCTAGCCGGGCCGACGCGGCCACGGCCGCAGCCGACGCCGCCGCGCTCGCCCTGTCGCGCTATGCCGCCGAGATCTTCCAGGGTGGCGGTGGGCTCTCCCAGCTCGACGTCTTCCTCGGGGCCGGCGGGCCCGGCGAGGTGCTCGACCGCGCATCGGGTCTCGAGGTGGTCGGAGAGGAGCGGGCCCGGCTGGTCTCGGACGCCGAGTCCGCCCGGCTGCTCGCAGCCCAGCTGCGCGTCGAGGCCGATGAGGCCGTCGGTCGGGAGCGGGCCGCCGCGGATGCGGCGGCAGCCGCGCTGGCCAGCGCGAAGTCGAGCGCCGACCAGGCGCAGGCTCAGGCGGCAGCCGTCCAGGCCCGCCAGGAGCAGGCCCTCGCCCAGCTCGCCACCTTGCGCCAGACCAGTGTCGAGCTCGAGCGGGCTCGGCAGTCCGGGCTCGCCGCGCAGGAGCAGGCCAGGCGCGAGGAGGAGAACCGCCGTCGGGTGGCTGCCGAGGCAGCCCGGCAGGCGGAGGCGGCTCGGCAGGCGGAGGCGGCTCGGCAGGCCGCCGCAGCAGAGGCGGCTCGGCAGGCCGCCGCCGCAGAGGCGGCTCGGCAGGCCGCCGCCGCCCAGGCGCAGGCGCAGGCGACCACCCCGCGGGCCACCCCGGCGCCGACGACCCCGCGCGCGACGACACCTACGACGACGCCACCGCGGGCCACCACGCCGCGGACGACAACCACGACCTCGACGACCACGACGACGACCACTCGGCCGACGACGGCGCCGGCCACTCCGGCTCCGGCTCCGGCGCCGGCTCCGGCGTCCGGGGTGTCGGCGGTCATCGCGTTCGCCCGGGCTCAGCTCGGCGAGCCCTACCTCTGGGGCGGCGCCGGCCCGGACTCGTGGGACTGCTCCGGGCTGACCATGCGGGCGTGGGCGCAGGCAGGGGTGTCGCTCGGGCACTACACCGGCTCGCAGTATGCCCAGACCGCCAGGGTCGCGATCGCCGACCTGCAGCCGGGTGACCTCGTCTTCTACGGCACGGTCGGCAACATCTACCACGTCGGTCTCTACATCGGCGGTGGCCAGATGATCCACGCCCCGCAGACCGGCGACGTCGTCAAGATCGCCTCGATCTACGGCCCCCGCAACCTCATGGCCTACGGCGGCCGACCGGGCTGAGACCGCGTCGGGACGTGGGTCAGTGGGCCTCGGGCATCCGCCAGCGTGCCGTCGACAGGCCGGCGGTCTTGGCTCGCTCCATGGCGTCGAGCACGACCCGCTCGGCGTCGGCGCGGCCCAGCCAGGTCGAGGAGTGCACGCTCTTGCCCGGCTCGAGGTCCTTGTAGGTCTCGAAGAAGTGCCCGATGACCGCGACCTCGAACTCGTTGACCTGCTCGAGCTCGACGACCTGGGCCTTGCGCGGGTCACCGGCAGGGATGCAGAGGATCTTGTCGTCGCCGCCGGCCTCGTCGGTCATCTGGAAGACCCCGATCGGCCGGGCGCGCACGACACAGCCGGGGAAGGTCGGCTCGTCGAGCAGCACGATGGCGTCGAGCGGGTCGCCGTCCTCGGACAGGGTGTCCTCGATGTAGCCGTAGTCCGAGGGATAGCTCATCGAGGTGAACAGCAGCCGGTCCAGTCGGATTCGGCCGGTGGCGTGGTCGACTTCGTACTTGTTCCGGTGACCCTTGGGGATCTCGATCGTGACGTCGAACTCCACGTGCCTCTCCGTCTGCTCCGGCGACGACCTACGCTGGCCGCACAGGTTCCGCACCAAGCGTAGGGGGTCACCGGATGCGTCGCGTCCTCGCGGTCGTCCTCGTGGGCCTGGCGGCCGTGACGGGCTACGGCGCGCTCGACGCCTATGACGTCGTGCCCGGCGTCGTCACCCTCGCGCCGCCGGCGACACCGACGGTCGCCCCGCCGACTGCGTCCAGCGGCATACCGACAGTGCGCGTTCCGGCCCTGCCGTCATCCGGTATGCCGCTCGCGCCGGCCGGTGCCGTCGGCTCGGCTCCCAGCGCGGCGGGCGTGCAGGCAGCCCTTGCGCCGGTGCTCGCGGACCGGAGCCTCGCCGGGGCCTCGGTGACCGTGCGTGACGGGGCGACCGGCGCGCACCTGCTCGACGTCGCCGCCGATCAGCCGCGCGTGCCGGCCTCGACGACCAAGCTGCTCAGCGCGGTCGGCATCGACGCGGCGCTGCCGGCGACGACGACGCTGGCGACGACCGTCGTGCAGGGCGCGTCGCCCGATCGGGTCGTCCTCGTCGCGGGTGGTGACAGCCTGCTCGCGCCGGTCGCGGGCGACCCGACGGCGGTCGCCGGCCGGGCCGGCCTCGGCGACCTCGCCGACCAGGTCGCCACCGCCCTGCGCGCCTCCGGCGTGACGACGGTGACGGTCGGGGTCGACGCGGCATACGCGCCGGGCCCACTCGTGGCCCCCACCTGGCCGGAGAGCTTCGCGACGAGCGGGATCACCGGTCGGGTCGCCATGCTCGGCCTGGCCAGCAAGCGCGCGCTGCCGGGCACGCCCGGGTCCGCCGACCCGATCGCCGACACCGCGGCGGCCTTCGTCGCCCGGCTCGGCGAGCGCGGCATCGCCGCAACCTACGACCCGGCCGCAACGACCGCGCCGGCGGGCGCGGCGGTGCTCGGCACGGTGCAGTCGGCCCCGGTCGGCGCGCTGCTCGCCCTGGCCCTCGACGAGAGCGACAACGCCCTCACCGAGTGCCTGGCCCGACAGGCGGCCTTCCGCGCCGGGCGGCCGAGCGACTTCGCCGGCACCGCGGCATACCTCATCGACAGCGTGCGAGTGGCGGGGGTCGACGTCACGGGCGTCCAGCTCGCCGACGCCTCGGGGTTGACCCGGGCCAACCAGGTCCCTGCCCGGGTGCTCGGCGACGTCCTCGCCCTGGCCGTCGGCGGCAGCCGCCCGGGGCTGGCCGCCGCGATCGCCCGGCTGCCGGTGGCCGGGCTAAGCGGCACGCTCGCTGGCCGCTTCACGGCGCCGGCGTCCACCCCGGGCGCCGGGGTCGTGCGAGCCAAGACCGGCACGCTCAACGGCGTGAACACGCTGGCCGGCACCGTGGTCACCGCCGACGGGCGGCTGCTGCTCTTCGCCGTGCTCGAGCAGGGCTCGGCAGCAACGCTGGACGTGCGAGCCGCACTCGATCGCGTCGGCGCGACCCTGGCGACCTGCGGCTGCCGCTGAGCCAGGTCCGGTTGGCTCATTCGGGCGGTGCCGTCGGCGCCTGGGGGCGTGACCGAAAGCCCACACTCGACCCAGATCTGGTCGCCACCGACCGTCACTGGTGACCGAGAGTCGACACTCGAGGCACCTACGGTCAGGTCCCTCGGCGCGTGATGCTGCGACCGCCCACCGCCCACCGCTCGGCTCCGGGAACGACCTCACGACGGGGGGCGTTGGTCGCGTCGGTGCCACACTTGCCCGTGCGGGTGCCGACCGCCACCGACGGACCAAGGGGACGTGCATGAGCCACCCGACCGATCAGCCGCAGGACCGACCGCTCGACGGCGCCGCGACACCTGGCCTCACCGTCGACTGGGAGCTGGCCCGGCAGACCGCCGCCCGGCTGGCCCCGCCCGGCCCGCGGGTCACGCCGGCCGAGGCCGCCGAGGTCGTCGCGAGCCTGCGCCGGGCCGCCGAGCAGGCGCACGCCCCGGTGGCCGAGACCGCCAGGATGCACTCGCCGGCCGGGTCGGCGCCGGTGCTCGTCGTCGACCGGGCCGGCTGGTCGAGCGCCAACATCGCCTCGAGCAAGGCCCTGCTCGAGCCGGTCATCGCCAAGCTTGCCGCGGCGATGCCGGCCGCTCCGGCGCCCAGCGCGCAGAGCATCGGCAGCAAGATCACCGGCGCCGAGATGGGTGCCCTGCTCGCCTTCATGGCCAGCAAGGTGCTCGGGCAATACGACCTGGCGCCCGAGGGCTCGCCGCGGCTGCTCCTCGTCGCCCCGAACATCGTCCAGGCCGAGCGCGAGATGTCCCTCGACCCGTGGGACTTCCGGCTCTGGGTGGCGCTGCACGAGGAGACCCACCGGGTGCAGTTCACCGCCGTGCCGTGGCTGCGCGAGCACATGATCGAGCGCTCTCGGCAGCTCGCCGTCGACATCGCGCCCACCCCGGCCGAGCTCGTCGAGCGGATCTCCGAGATCGCCCAGCGGCTGCCCGACGTCATGAAGCCCGGGTCCACCGGCATCGCCGAGCTGCTGCTCACGCCCGAGCAGAAGGCCAAGATCGCCGAGATCACCGCGGTCATGTCGCTGCTCGAGGGGCACGCCGACGTCGTCATGGACGACGTGGGCCCGGCGGTCATCCCGAGCGTCGCGGTCATCCGCGAGAAGTTCACCGAGCGGCGAGCCGGTCTCGGCCAGCTCGATCGGATGCTGCGCCGACTGCTCGGTCTCGAGGCCAAGATGCGTCAGTATGCCGACGGCGCCGTCTTCGTCCGCGCGGTCACCGAGCGGGTCGGGACGGACGGCTTCAACGCGGTGTGGACCTCGCCCGAGACGCTGCCGACGGCGGCCGAGATGGGCGACCCACAGGCCTGGGTCGCCCGAGTTCACGGCTGAGATCTGCTGGGCCGCAAGGGAGCTCGTCGTGCCCGGACCGCCGTCTGCCGTCGCCGCGATCCGGCACGCCGTGCGGGCGGCGCTCGTCGACCGACCTCCCGGATCGGTGGTCCTCGCGGCCTGCTCGGGCGGAGCGGACTCGCTCGCGCTCGCGGCCGCGCTGGCCTTCGAGGCACCCCGGCTGACCCTGCGCGCGGGGGCCGTCGTCATCGACCACGGGCTCCAGCCGGGATCGCCTGAGGTCGCGGAGACCGCTGCGACGCAATGCCGTTCGCTCGGCATGGAGCCCGTCGAGGTGCTGCGCGTCGAGGTCCGGGCAGGGGGTGGGCCTGAGGACGCGGCCCGGCAGGCGCGGTATGCCGCGCTCGCGAACGCGGCCACGCGGCATACCGTGGCGGGCGAGCGGGCACTCGTGCTGCTCGGTCACACGCGCGACGACCAGGCCGAGCAGGTGCTGCTCGGTCTCGCCCGCGGATCGGGCGCCCGATCGCTGTCCGGCATGCCGCCCGCTCGCGACTGCTTCGCCCGGCCGCTGCTCGGGGTCACCCGGGAGCAGACCGAACAGGCGTGTGCGGCAGCCGGACTCGCTCCGTGGCACGATCCCCACAACACCGACACCGGCTACGCGCGGGTCCGCGCGCGGGCGGCGCTGCCGATGCTCGACGCAGCACTCGGCCCGGGATTGCCGGCGGCCCTGGCGCGCTCGGCTGCGCTGCTGCGCGAGGACGCCGAGCTGCTCGACCTGATGGCCCGGCAAGCCCGCTCCGAGGTGGGAGCCCCGGGGGAGCCGATCCCGGTCAGTGGACTCGCACCGCTGCACCCGGCGCTGCGACGGCGGGTGTGGCTGCTGCTCGCCGCCGACGCCGGCTGCCAGCCGCTCACGATGACCCACGTCGAGGCTCTCGACGCTCTCGTCACCCGGTGGCGCGGCCAGGGTCCGCTCGACCTGCCCGGGGGAGTGCGGGCCCGGCGTCAGGACGGTCGGCTGCTGTTCACACCGGTCCGGTAGGGTCGGCGCGTGGACGCGGAGGACATGGCCGGCAAGCTCGAGCGGGTGCTGCTCACCGAGGAGCAGATCCAGCAGCGGCTGGAGGAGCTGGCCCAGCAGATCTGGCGCGACTACGAGGGCAAGGACCTGCTCCTCGTCGGCATCCTCAAGGGCGCCGTGCTCGTCATGGCCGACCTCATGCGGCACCTGCCCGGCTCGGTGAAGATGGACTGGATGGCGATCTCGTCCTACGGCTCCGGCACCAAGAGCTCGGGCGTCGTGCGGATCATCAAGGACCTCGACACCGACATCACCGGCAAGGACGTCCTCGTCGTCGAGGACATCATCGACTCCGGCCTCACCCTGTCGTGGATCATGGCCAACCTCGGATCCCGCAAGCCGGCCTCGCTGCAAATCTGCACCCTGCTGCGCAAGCCCGAGGTCGCCAAGGTGAAGATCGACGTGCAGTATGTCGGCTTCGACATCCCCAACGAGTTCGTCGTCGGCTACGGCCTGGACTACGCCGAGGACTACCGCAACCTGCGCTGCATCGGCACCCTCTCGCCGTCCGTCTACAGCTGAGCTGCGGGCCGTCGGCTCGCGTCCAGCTCCCCGGCCGCACTCCCTCCATCCCGCCGCCCTCCCCTCCCCCTCCCGCGCGAAACGACGCCATGGCGTCGTTCCGACTGGATGGCGGCGCTACATCGACGCCACCCACTCGAAACGACGCCATGGCGTCGTTTCGCGCGGGCGCCCAGACCCGGACCGGCCGCGGTCCCAGGAGCGGCAGACCGGGGAGCGATCGCATCGGCGGACCTGAGCGTCTCGGGGCGGCCGGCGAGCCCACGGGGGTGGGGCGGGCGGCATACCGACACCGAGTCGGAACCACGGCTCACCCGGCGACGTTGACCTGCGAGAATGTTCGGGCGTGTGCGCGTGCGCGCGCGCCGTCGCTGCCCACCACGAGGAAGGCCGGGGACCACCCCGCACACTGATGCAGACCAAGCGCCCCACCCGACGGATGCCGTGGTTCGGCTGGCTCTCAATCGGTCTCGTCGTGCTGCTCGGCACGTCGATGCTCTTCAACGACAGCGGCGGCTACACCCGGGTCGACACCTCGGCCGCGCTCGACCTCATCAAGAACGACAAGGTCGAGTCGGCTAAGCTGCTCAACAACGAGCGGCTCGAGTTGGTCCTCAAGCCTGGTGAGACCTACTCCGACGGCCAGCGGGTCAAGGACGCGACCAAGCTCTACTCCTACTACGTCGAGGCCCGCGGGCCGCAGCTCGTCACCGCGCTCGACGCGCACAAGCCGAGCAAGGGCTTCACCGACCAGATCGACACCCAGGGCTGGCTCGCCTCGACGCTGTCCTTCATGCTGCCGATGATCCTCGTGCTGGGGCTCTTCTGGTTCCTCATGGGGCAGATGCAGGGTGGTGGCAGCCGGGTCATGCAGTTCGGCAAGTCCCGTGCCAAGCTCGCCAGCAAGGACATGCCCAAGGTCACCTTCGCCGACGTCGCCGGCGCCGACGAGGCGGTCGAGGAGCTGCACGAGATCAAGGAGTTCCTCCAGGACCCGGCCAAGTTCCTCGCGGTCGGCGCGAAGATCCCCAAGGGCGTGCTGCTCTACGGCCAGCCCGGCACCGGCAAGACCCTGCTGGCCCGCGCGGTGGCCGGCGAGGCCGGCGTCCCGTTCTACTCCATCTCCGGCTCGGACTTCGTCGAGATGTTCGTCGGTGTCGGCGCGAGCCGGGTCCGCGACCTCTTCGAGCAGGCCAAGAACAACGCCCCGGCCATCGTCTTCGTCGACGAGATCGATGCCGTCGGTCGGCACCGCGGGGCCGGGCTCGGCGGTGGCCACGACGAGCGCGAGCAGACCCTCAACCAGCTGCTCGTCGAGATGGACGGCTTCGACGTCAAGACCAACGTCATCCTCATCGCCGCCACCAACCGCCCCGACATCCTCGACCCTGCGCTGTTGCGTCCCGGCCGCTTCGACCGGCAGATCGCCGTCGAGGCCCCCGACATGCTCGGTCGGCACCGGATCCTGCAGGTGCACAGCCAGGGCAAGCCGATGGCGCCCGACGTCGACCTGCTCGCCGTCGCCCGCCGCACGCCCGGCTTCACCGGGGCCGACCTCGCCAACGTCCTCAACGAGGCCGCCCTGCTCACTGCGCGCACCAACAAGCGGATGATCGACAACCACGCGCTCGACGAGGCCATCGACCGGGTTGTCGCCGGCCCGCAGAAGCGCACCCGGATCATGTCCGCCAAGGAGCGCAAGATCACGGCATACCACGAGGGCGGACACGCCATCGTTGCCGCAGCGCTCAACCACACCGACCCGGTGACCAAGGTGACGATCCTGCCGCGCGGGCGGGCACTCGGCTACACGATGGTCATGCCGCAGGACGACAAGTACTCCACGACCCGCAACGAGATCCTCGACCAGCTCGCCTACGCCCTCGGCGGCCGGGTGGCCGAGGAGATGGTCTTCCACGACCCGACGACCGGCGCCGCCAACGACATCGAGAAGGCCACCGCGATGGCCCGCAAGATGGTCATGGAGTACGGCATGAGCGAGCGGGTGGGGGCGATCAAGCTCGGCCAGGGCCAGGGCGAGGTCTTCCTCGGCCGCGACTACGGCCACCAGCGCGACTACTCCGAGGAGATCGCCGGCGTCGTCGACGAGGAGATCCGGCGGCTCATCGAGGCTGCTCACGACGAGGCGTGGCACGTCGTCAACGACAACCGCGACATCCTCGACAAGCTCGTGCTCGAGCTGCTCGACAAGGAGACCCTCGGCACCAAGGAGCTCGCCGAGATCTTCGCCCCGATCCGCAAGCGCCCGATGCGTCCGACCTGGCTGTCCAGCGAGGCGCGCACGCTCTCCGACCGGCCGCCGGTGCTCACCCCGGCCGAGGAGGCCGCGAGCCGCAACGGTCATCGGATGCCGCCTCCTGGCAGCGCCAGCCAGGACCCGGCCGTGAGCGAGCAGATCGACCGGGCCGCGGTCGCCGGTGCCCACCCGTGGGCCGACGACCCGACCCAGCAGATCGCCCAGACGCCGCCGGCCGACCGCGTCGACCCGCTTCAGGGCCACTGATCGGTATGCCGGTCGATCACGCCCGCGCGGAGGCCGCGGTCCGCGAGCTGCTCATCGCCGTCGGCGAGGACCCGGACCGAGAGGGCTTGCGGGAGACGCCGGCTCGGGTCGCCCGGGCCTACGAGGAGGTCTTCGCCGGCCTCGACGGCAGCGCCGAGCAGGTGCTCTCGACGACCTTCGACATCGACCACGACGAGATGATCCTCGTGCGCGACATCGAGGTCTACTCGACCTGCGAGCACCACCTCGTGCCCTTCCACGGGGTCGCCCACGTCGGCTACATCCCGGCCAAGGACGGCAAGGTCACCGGGCTGTCCAAGATCGCCCGGCTCGTCGACCTCTTCGCCAAGCGGCCGCAGGTGCAGGAGCGGCTCACCAGCCAGATCGCCGACGCGCTCGTCGAGCACCTGCACGTGCAGGGCGCGATCGTCGTCGTCGAGTGCGAGCACCTGTGCATGTCGATGCGCGGGGTGAAGAAGCCCGGCTCTCGCACCATCACCTCGGCGGTGCGCGGGCAGCTGCGCTCGCCGGCCACCCGGGCCGAGGCGATGAGCCTGCTGCTCGGCGGCAAGCGGTAGCCACGTGACCCTGCTCGGCGACGGCACGCGCACCCTGGTCATGGGGGTCGTCAACGTCACCCCCGACTCGTTCAGCGACGGCGGAGCATGGTTCGAGCCCGATGCCGCAGTCACGCACGGGCGACGGCTGCTCGCCGACGGGGCCGACCTGCTCGACGTCGGCGGTGAGTCGACTCGCCCTGGGGCGCAACGGCCCTCGACCGACGAGGAGCTGGCGCGGGTGCTGCCGGTGGTCGCCGAGCTGGCCCGCTCCGGTGCCGTCGTCTCGGTTGACACGATGCGCGCCGAGGTCGCCGCGGCCGCCATCGACGCCGGCGCTGCCCTCGTCAACGACGTGAGCGGGGGGCTTGCCGACCCCGACATGCTCGCTCTCGTCGCCGCCCGCGGCGTGCCCTACATCGCGATGCACTGGCGGGGCCACTCGGCCGACATGCAGCGCCGCGCGGCATACGACGACGTCGTCGCAGAGGTATGCTGCGAGCTCGCCCAGCGCCGCGATGCCGCGTTGGCCGCTGGGATCGAGGCCGAGCGACTCGTGCTCGACCCGGGGCTCGGCTTCGCCAAGCTGTTCGAGCACAACTGGGTACTGCTGGCGAATCTCGCTGCGCTGCAAGGGCTCGGCCAGCGCGTGCTCGTCGGCGCCTCGCGCAAGGCCTTCCTCGGCCGGGTGGGGCGCCCCGACGGCGTCGAGCCACGGCCGGCGCTCGAGCGGGATGCCGCGACCGCCGCGACCTCGGTGCTCGCGGCCCAGGCCGGCGTGTGGGGGGTGCGCGTGCACGACGTGCGCAGCACGCGCGATGCCCTCGACGTGCTCGAGGCGCAGCAGGCCGCTGGGAGACGGGCGGCCGGCTCGTGACCGGGCGCCTCGACGAGATCCGACTGCTCGGCGTGCGCGGCACGGGCCACCACGGCGTCTTCGAGCACGAGCGCCGCGACGGGCAGACCTTCCTCGTCGACGTCGTCCTCTCGCTCGACCTCGGCCCGGCCGGTCGCACCGACGCCCTGGCCGACACCGTGCACTACGGCGAGCTCGCCGAGGCCGTGGTGCGACGGATCGAGGGCGAGCCCTACGACCTCATCGAGAGCCTGGCCGCCCGGATCGCCGAGGACACCCTGCTCGACGCGCGGGTCGCCGCGGTCGAGGTGACCGTGCACAAGCCGCAGGCGCCGATCAGCGTGCCCTTCGGCGACGTGCAGGTCGTCGTGCGCCGGGAGCGTGGGGTTCCGGTCGTCGTCGCCATCGGGGCCAACCTCGGCGACCCGCTGGCCACGCTCACCGCGGCGGTCAGGGCTCTCGGCGAGCTGCGCGGCTTCACTCGGGTGGCGGTCTCACCGCTCGTCGAGTCCGACCCGGTCGGTGGCGTGGCGCAGGCGGCATACCTCAACGGCGTCGTGCTCGGGAGGTGGGCTGGCTCGCCGCGTGAGCTGTTGCGCGAGCTGCACGCCATCGAGCACCGGCATGGGCGCACTCGCGAGCTTCGTTGGGGCCCAAGGACACTCGATCTCGACCTCGTTCAGTTTGGCATGCCGGGCAGCGCCGAGGAGCGGCTGTCGACCGACGCTGATCTCCTCCTGCCGCACCCGCGGGCCGCCGAGCGGGCTTTCATGCTCGCGCCCTGGTCGGCCGTCGACGCCACCGCGATGGCGCGGCTCGGCCCGACCGTGGCCGACGAGATCGCTCCCGTCGGCCAGCTGCTCGAGGCGATCGACAGCTCCGGGGTGCGTCCCGGCCCGTCGTGGGGGCGCGCATGGTGAGCGAGCACGGGCTGCGGCCGAGGTGGGTCGGGCTCGTCGGCGTCGTCGTGCTCGTCCTTGCGCTGGTCGTGCTGCGGGTCAGCGGGATGAGCCCTGCCGTCCCGGCGTGGCCGGCGAGCCTCGTCGTGCTGCTTATGGCGGCCGTCGTCGTCGGGATCGGCGTGCCGGTGCGACGACTGCGTCAGGGTCGGGCCACCCGGCCGGTGAGCCCGCTGTGGGCCGCGCGGGCGCTCGTGCTCGGGCAGGCGGCCGCGCTCACCGGCGCAGCTCTGGCCGGGTGGTATGCCGCGCAGGCCCTGCTGCTCGTCCCCGACGCCGACGTCGACTCGCAGCGGGCTCGCGTCTGGGTGCTCACGCTGCTGGCCGCCGTGAGCGTCGGGCTCGCGGTCGCGGGGCTGCTCGCCCAGCGGATGTGCCGGATCGACGAGGACCCGCGCCACCCTGCTGGCGACGAGGACGACGAGGTGGACTGACCCGGTGGAGGTATTCCGCGGGGCTCCGGGCCCCGCCGAATACCTCCACTCGCGGCTACTTGTAGGCGTCCCCGCCGACCTGGCCGAGGGTGGGGGTGAGGAAGCCGCCGGCGACCCAGGTGGTGCCGGCCCGCACGTACTTCGTCTTGCGGATCGCCTCGGTGAGCGCGAGGTAGCGCTCGTCGGGGGTGCCGGTGTACCAGAGGTAGAGCGCCTCGCCACCGGCGAGCTTGCTCGGGCAGACGACCGCGGCCGGGCCCGACGGACCGGCCGGGATCTCGATCGGCGTCACCGCCGCCGTGCACTGGAAGGCGCGGGGGAGGTCGGCGACCGAGCGGATCGCGGCGGTGTCGACCCCGCTCGGGGCGCTGGACAGCACCGGCGGGAAGGCCCCGAGCGTGCTCGTCGTCGGCGGCAGGCTCACCGTCGTGGACTTGCCCGGCTTGCCGCTCGTCGTGGCCGGTTTTGAGCTCTTGGCTGCCGACGGCGCGCTGGTGCTCGACGGGGTTGCCCCACCGTCGCGGGACACGCAGGCCGTGAGCGCGACGGCGCAGGCGAGTGCCAGCCCCGCCGAGAACGCTTGTCTCCCAACGAACTTCACTTGTCGACATCCCCCATGACGACGAAGACGGAACCGAGCACGGTGGCCAGGTCGGCCAGGTCGGTGCCCGGCAGGAGCTCGGCGAGCAGCCCCACATGGGCGAAGGACGGTGTGCGCAGCGCCAACCGCCACGGCACCTTGTCACCGGTGGAGACCAGCCAGCAGCCGGCCGCGCCGAGAGGGCTCTCGAGGGCGGCATACCAGTCGCCCTCGGGCACCCGCAGCACCTTGGGCAGTCGCACCGACACCGAGCCGTCGAGCTGCTCGATCCGGTCGAGGCAGCGGCTGACGAGCTCGAGGCTCACCTCGACTTCGTCGATGAGCACGTCGATCCGAGCAGCCACGTCGCCGGCGCTGCCGGTCACGACGTGCCGTGCCTCGACGAGCTCGGCATAGCCCACGCGCGGGTCGTCGCGCCGCAGGTCGAGGTCGACCCCGCTGGCCCGAGCCATCGGGCCACTCGCTCCGAACGCCAGCGCCGTCTCGGCGTTGAGCACGCCCAAACCCGTTGTCCGAGAGCGAAACTCGTCACCGGCGAAGACCGCACATCTTTCCCGCGCCTCGGCCTGCGCCGCCTCGACGGTATGCCGCGCGCGCACCACCCAGCCCTGGGGCAGGTCCGCACGCAGCCCACCGACCTGGACGATCATGTGGTGCATCCGCGCCCCGGACACCTCGGCGACCAGGGTGACGAGGCGCTCGAGCGGCTCGGCGAGTGGCAGCCCATCGCCGGCCAGCGCGCTGAGGAAGGTGAGATGGCTGGTCACCCGGGATAGCTCGGCCAGTGCGAGTCGGATCCAGCGGGCTCGCTCGGGCACCTCGAGACCCAGCGCGTCCTCGACGACCGAGGCGATGAGCAGCTCACCGACGACCGGCCCGAGCCAGTCGTGCCGGTTGGCGAGCACGAGGATCTGCCGGTAGTCGCGCACCTCGAAGAGCTTCTCCGCCCCGCGGTGCACGAGCCCGACCTGCGGGTCGGCGGCCACGATCGTCGTGCCGTCGACGGTCAGCGTGAGCCGCAGCGAGCCGTGTCCGAGCGGGTGCCCGGCGGGCAGCCGGATCGGCAGGTCGACCAGGCCGGCCGTCGCCACGGGCCCGGTCGCAGCGGTGAGCTGCTCGAGGACGGGGGCGGGCGGCATACCCGGCAGTCTGCCCCACGAGCTCGCCGGCGGGTACGGTGACGCGCGTGAGCACCCCTGCCGATGTCGCCGCGATCCTCGATCTCACCGACCCGCAGGTCGTCGCCGACCCCTATCCCGCTCTCGCGCAAGCGCGCAGCCTCGCCCCGGTGGCCTGGCACAGCGGGTGGGGAGGGTATGCCGCGACGAGTCACGCCGCGTGCAATGCCGTGCTGCGCGACCGCAACCTCGGCCGGATCTTCCGCGAGCGCGAGCCGGAGCACGAGTGGGGCACCTTCAACTGGCTGCATGCCGACTCGATCCTCGACAGTGAGCCCCCCAAGCACACCCGGCTGCGCCGGCTCATCGCCGGGGCGTTCGGTCGCGGCCACGTGCAGCGACTCGCTCCGCGGATCGCCGAGCTGACCGCGCAGCTGCTCGACGACTGCGCCGAAAGGCTTGACGCGACAGGGCGATTCGACGTCATCGAGACGCTGGCCGAGCCGCTGCCCGTGCTCGTCATCGCCGAGCTGCTCGGGGTGCCCGACGCCGATCGGCACCTGCTGCGGCCGTGGTCGCAGGCGATCGTGCGCATGTACGAGGTGACCCGGACCCGCGCCGACGACGAGGCGGCCCAGCAGGCGTGCGGCGAGTTCGCGGCATACGTTGAGGCGCTGGCGAGCGACCGGGCGGCGCACCCGGGTGAGGACCTGCTGTCCGACCTCGTCGCCGCGCGCGACGGCACCGACCGGCTGTCGCCACGCGAGCTGGTCGCCACCGCGGTGCTGCTGCTCAACGCCGGGCACGAGGCGAGCGTCAACGGCTTCGGCAACGGGCTCGCCTCGCTGCTGGCCAGCGGAGCGCTGGCCGCGGGCCGGCCCGACCCGGTCCTGCTCGTCGAGGAGATGCTGCGCCACGACTCGCCGCTGCACCTCTTCGAGCGCACCGCCACCGCCGACACCGTTATCGAGGGGGTGCCGATCCGGGCGGGGGAGAAGGTCGCCGCGCTGCTCGGGGCCGCCAATCGCGACCCGGCCGTCTTCGCCGATCCTGACGTCTTCCGCCCCGACCGGGACCCCAACCCGCACCTCGCCTTCGGTGCCGGCATCCACTTCTGCGTCGGCGCCCCGCTCGCCCGGCTCGAGCTGGCGACCACGGTGAGCGCGCTGCTCGAGCGGTGGCCGCGGCTCGAGGTCGTCGAGGCGGTCCGCCGGCCGACCTTCGTGCTGCGCGGCTACGAGCGGCTGGCCGTGGCCCCGGTCGGCTGAGGTTTATCGGGTGACCCGAGAAACGTGCACTTCACCCGAGGAAGCTCATCGGGTCGAGTGCACCTTTATCGGGTGACCCGATAATCGGGCGGTCGGGATAGGTTGCGGGGCGTGGACGTCACCGGAAGGCCGCCCCGCCTGCGCGTCGGCCTCGTCGGCGCCGGCCGGGCCGGAGCCGTCCTCGGGGCCGCCCTGATCCGCGCCGGTCACCAGCTCGTCGGGGCCACTGCGGTGAGTGATGCCTCCCGCGCCCGGGTCGAGACGCTCCTGCCCGGCGTGCCGGTCGCCCCCGCCCCGGACGTCGTCGCCGAGGCCGACCTTGCCTTGCTCGCCGTGCCCGACGACGCGCTGCCCGACCTGGTCACCGGGCTGGCCGCCGCCGGAGCCTTCCACCCCGGCCAGCTCGTCGTGCACACGGCCCCCGGTCTGGGCATCGGCGTCCTCGAGCCCGCCGGTGCCGACGTGCTGCCGCTCGCCATCCACCCCGCCTGCGCGCTCGGCGGCCGACTCGCCGACCTCGACCGACTCGCCGGCACCGTCGTCGCGGTCACCACCCTGCGATCGTTGCGCCCGGTCGGCGAGGCGCTCGTGCTCGAGCTCGGGGGCGAGCCGGTCTGGATCGAGGAGGAGGACCGCCCCGCGTATGCCGCGGCGCTCGCCGCCGTCCGCGAGGGCCTCACCGGGGTGGTCACCGCCGCGGCCGAG